>LSQX01140811.1_pt2 | contig 12207 bp, 5 predicted proteins | sample 654561 | NCBI WGS metagenome assembly LSQX01 (sample SAMN04489861, study PRJNA283612) | anaerobic digester metagenome | isolation source: 4 biogas reactors fed with cattle manure at either 37C or 55C with and... | place: Denmark: Kongens Lyngby | collected 2014 | reverse complement strand
TGGACATCGCATTGGGGGCACACCATAAGACAACAGGATGTATAGGAGAAAAAGTCATCCGTTGGACATCGCATTGGGGGCACCATAAAAACAATAGGATTGGATTGGAAAATTAAACACCAGCTACGTCCCCATGCTTCACTTTACCCCATGCTTCACGCCCGTGCACCACTTTACCACATACTTCGCTCCTATGCACCACGCCGATGCTTCACTCCCGTGCAACGCTTTACCGCATGCTTCACTTTGCCACATACTTCGCTCCTATGCACCACGCCGATGCTTCACGCCCGTGCACCACTTTACCGCATGCTTCACTTTGCCACATACTTCACTTTGCCCCATGCCTCACTTTACCGCATGCTTCACGCCCGTGCACCACGCCACTGCCCCGCACAACAAAAAAGCGGTGATCACCAACGATCACCGCCCTGTGCTTCTATTATTATCCCATTACTGCTTCCACTTTGTGGACCTTGCTATCTTCGAAAATTGGTAACACATTGTCACTGCATTCCTTTCCATCAACGGTAAGCTTCTTTATACCCTTGCTTACATGCTGTGGGTTAGCTACATTGATTTCATACACGGCGTCCCTGAAGCTTCTGGTGACAGTGAAGCCGTCCCAATCCTTTGGTATACATGGATCCACTACAAGTCCATAGTAATCAGCCTTGATTCCAAGTATGAACTGAGATATAGCCACAAAATTCCAGGCGGCAGTACCTGTGAGCCATGAATTTTTAGCCTCGCCATGTCTCTTTGCATCCTTGCCTGCAATCATCTGGGAATATACATACGGCTCCATCCTGTGGAGGTCGCTTATATCTTCCCTGTAAGCAGGTGCTATCTTCGAATAGCATTCAAAGGCTTTGTCGCCCCTGCCTAAAATTGTCTCTGCGCACATAATCCAAGGATTGTTATGGCAGAATATTCCCGCATTCTCCTTGTACCCCGGCGGGTATGATGAAATCTCGCCCAGCTCCAAACGGTATGTTGAATAGGCAGGATTCACCAGAACCATACCATGCTTTGAATCAAGGTGTTTCCATGCCGAATCCAGCGCCTTTTCCACTGCACCGCTTTCCAGTCCGATACCGGCCATAGAACAGAAGCCCTGGGTTTCGATGTATATTTTACCTTCGTTATCTTCCTTAGTTCCCACCTTGTTTCCGAAATCATCATATGCCCGCAGGAACCATTCACCGTCATAACCATATTTCATAACGGTATCCTTCATTGTGTCAATATGCTCATTTGCGGCCTTAGCCTCATCGCTTCGCCCTGTATTCTCACAAATCTTCACAAACTCCTTGCCAATGTATACAAACATTCCTGCAATCAAAACCGATTCTGCTACTTTGCCGTCTTTGCTGGTGGTGGTCTGATACGATTCATCCGGCTCAGTAGAGAAGCAATTCAGGTTCAGGCAGTCATTCCAATCCGCACGTCCAATAAGTGGAAGACCATGGGGTCCCAGGTTGTTTATTACATGATAGAAGGATCTGCGCAGATGATCAAACATGTCTGCAGCCTTTTCAGGATCATTGTCATATGGCACCATTTCATTAAGTATACTGAAATCACCAGTTTCCTTTATGTAAGCCGCAACAGCTAGGATGAGCCACAACGGGTCATCATTGAAATTGCCACCAATCTCATTATTGCCCTTCTTTGTAAGTGGCTGGTACTGGTGATATGCACCGCCATTTTCAAGCTGTGTTGCCGCAAGATCCAGGAGCCTTTCCTTTGCCCTGTCAGGTATCTGGTGCACAAAGCCCAAAATGTCCTGGTTGGAATCCCTGAAACCCATCCCTCGTCCGATTCCTGACTCGAAGTAGGATGCGCTTCTTGACATGTTGAATGTAACCATACACTGATATTGGTTCCATATGTTAACCATACGGTCCAGCTTTTCATCCCCGCTACTAACCGAATACTTGGACAACAAGCCATCCCAGTATTCCCTTAATTCTGAATATGCGTCCTCTACCTGCTGGACTGTCGAGAATTTCTCAATCATAGTTTGGGCGTTCCTCTTGTTGATAATACCCGGTGCCAGCCATTTTTCTTTAGCTTCGTTTTCAACATATCCCAGCACAAACACGATGTCCTTCTTGTCTCCTGGCTGTAAAGTTATATCAAAGCCGTGGGAGGCAATTGGCGACCAACCATCTGTCAACGTATTCATGGATTTGCCTTCGATGACAGCCTTTGGTGCACTAAAGCTGTTATATCTTCCGACGAATTCATATCTATCGGTGTCAAAGCCTGAAACATCAGTATTTGAAGAATAGAAAGCGTAATGATTACGTCTTTCCCTATATTCTGTTTTATGATAGATTGTGTTGTTTTCGAATTCCACCTCACCGGTGTTGAAATTTCTCTGGAAATTGGTCATGTCATCGTAAGCGTTCCACAAGCACCACTCAATGAATGAAAATAGCTTGATATTCTTTACTTTCTCACTCTTATTCACTATGCTGACCTTATGTACCTCACCATTGAAATTCTGCGGAACAAAAAACAGAACCTCTGCACCAATTCCATTACGTTCCCCATATATTTTGGTATAGCCTAGCCCGTGTCTGCATTCGTATTTGTCTAGTGTTTTTCTGACTGGTGCCCAGCCCGGAGCCCAAAAATCGCCATCTTCATCACGAATATAAAAGTATCTACCCCCATCATCCACTGGTACATTATTGTATCTGTACCTCATAAGGCGCCTTAGTCTTGCATCCTTGTAGAAGCAATATCCACCAGCTGTGTTGGAAATAAGCGAGAAGAACTCCTGATTACCGGAATAGTTAATCCAAGGGCTTGGTGTTTCAGGTGTGGTGATCACATATTCTCTGTTTGCATCATCAAAATAACCGTATTTCATCATGTCCCTCCAATATATTATCTATTATGCCGTCTCTTGCAAGTCATGATGCAGTTTTTTTGCAGCTTTGACCATGAACTGGAGCGTCTGGCAAAACAACTCCAGTATTAATATTATCATTGACTATCATCATTTAGCAATATGGTAATTCCTTAAAACCACAGACCCATCATCCACATCTGCTGTAATAACTGAGCCAGGTTTCAATTTGCCAACAAAGAACTGCTCTGTCAATTCATCTTCAATATATTTCTGAATCGTTCTCCTCAAAGGCCTGGCTCCATATTTAGCATCATAGCCCTTCTCCAATATGAATTCACAGGCGGCATCGGTGAGGCTTATGTCTATGCCCTTTTGAAGTGCTTCCGCCCTCACTTCGTTGAACATTAGATTTACTATTTGCTTGAGCTCATCCTTGCTCAACTCAGTAAATACGATTATTTCATCAAGTCTATTGAGGAACTCAGGCCTGAAGGTTTCCTTCAACACATCCCTAACCCTGCTTTCAAGTGCCTTGTAGCCGTCATTGGCAAAACCAAGTCCATTGGCCTTTAGTGTTGTACCTGCATTTGATGTCATAATAATTATTGTATTTTCGCAATTCACCACTCTGCCATGGCTGTCAGTCAGACGCCCATCCTCAAGTATCTGTAACAGCATATTGAAAATGTCCGGGTGAGCCTTCTCAATTTCATCAAGAAGAATGACTGAGAAGGGCTTTCTCCTAATCTTTTCAGTCAACTGGCCTCCATCATCATATCCTATATAACCCGGTGGCGACCCAATTAGCTTTGACACCGTATGTTTCTCCATGTATTCCGACATATCCAGCCTGATTAATGCATCTTCTGTCTCAAAAAGTTCAATTGCCAGGGCTCTAACCAATTCTGTCTTTCCAACGCCAGTAGGCCCTACGAAAACAAAGGACGACGGCTTTTTCTTTTTTCTAAAGCCAGCTCGGTTTCGCCTAATAGCCTTTGAAACACTTACAACCGCTTCATGCTGGCCAATAACCCTCTTATGCAGTCTTTCTTCAAGGTTCATCAGCTTCTCTGCTTCTATTTCAGTAAGCTTCTGTACGGGTATTTTTGTCCATGCCTCTATAACATAGGCTATATCCTCTACAGTGAGTATGTCTTCCTTGTTTTTGTCCTCAAATTCCTTTATTTCCTCCAATAGCTTACATTCTCTAACCTTCAGGTCTGCTGCCTTCTGATAATCCTCTATTGAATCGGCCGAAATTGCGTTTTCTTTTTCCTCTTGTACCTTCTTCAACTCATCCTTTAAAGCCTCAAGCTCTACAAGTCCGGTGTTTTTTAGATTGGCCCTGGAGCCCGCTTCGTCAATGACATCTATTGCCTTGTCTGGCATGAATCTGTCTGTGATGTATCTATCTGACAGGCGTACTGCTGCTTTGATGACTTCGTCACTTATTTTGACTCTATGGTATTTTTCATAATAGTCACGGATGCCCCTTAATATTTCTATAGTATCCTCAATAGAAGGCTCATCAACCAAAACAGGCTGAAATCTTCTCTCTAGTGCGGAGTCCTTTTCTATATGCTTGCGGTATTCATTAAGGGTGGTAGCGCCGATTATTTGGATTTCGCCCCTCGACAGCGCGGGCTTTAATATATTGGCAGCATTCATCGCTCCCTCAGCCTCGCCTGCTCCCATAATATTATGCAGCTCATCTATAATTAGGATAACATTTCCCAACGCCTTTGCCTCTTCTAAGATACCCTTCATGCGGCTTTCAAACTGCCCTCTGAACTGGGTCCCTGCAACGATGCCAGTCATGTCGAGCAAATATATCTCTGCATTGAATAATTTCGCAGGGACCTGGCGTTTTGCTATCCTCACAGCCAGTCCCTCCGCTATCGCTGTTTTTCCAACTCCAGGCTCACCAATGAGCACAGGGTTGTTTTTTGTCCTTCTGTTCAATATCTGAACAACTCTGTCTATTTCCCTCTGCCTTCCGATTACACGGTCAATCTTGTCATCCTTTGCCATGTCCGTTAGGTTCGTTCCATATATGTCGAGATACTTCTTTTTCTTAAGGCTCTTTTTCTCCTGAGTTTTGGTACGAGTGCCGCTTTGCTTGCTTTCCTTATCATCCAATGGTTCCTTGGGGTCGATGTTTTCTCCGCCATCCTCGTTTTTCGAAAATGCTCTGTTCAGAAAGTTGAAAAACGGATTCGGTTTCCCAGCATCTGACGATTCTATAGGAGTTGCGTCAATGTTATCAACGCTTAAATCCATATTATCAAAAAGACCACTCATTTGTTTATTCAGGTTGTCTATATCCTCTTCGGTCATCCCTGTTTGTTCAATTAGTTGGTTGATAGGTTGGATACCCTGCTTTTTGGCACAGGATAAGCACAGCCCTTCCTGAGTTTGTTTGCCCTCTACTATTTTCGTTATAAAAACCACTGCATAATTTTCCTTGCAAATGGAACACATGGTCACTGTGAATCAACTCCCTTCTTTGTCTCTACCCGAGTGCTTCCGCCAAGCTACCCAAGCCTACTGCTATGGTCTATTCGTTAACGCTTGCTGCTGTAGCCCTTCCTGTTGCGGCCTGTTGATGCAACCCTTCCTGTTAACGCTTGCTGCTATAACTCTCATCCTAACACTCTGTTTACTTTTGTTGTCGTAGCAGATACCATATATAATAATACGCACCCGCATATACATTTGTCTATTTTCAACGGGGTAATAGATATCACCGTCACGTTGAAATCCAGTAGTGTTAGGAACTTCTCCCATATCTAAAATATTTACTTTGAACCTATTCATTATAGCAAATAAATATATTTCCCTCACTTCACAACTTACTCTCAACCATTAGGTTGAAATATCCCTTACAACTGTTACAAATCTCTGTGAGACAAACCCCAGAGTGTTCCATTAAAATCGAATAATACACTAAAATGGAACAAGGAAGAAAACAGTCCGAACTGTGCAATCATCCTATTGAAATAGTATAACATAACTCTCTTTTGATGGTCTACGCTAACCTATAACCTTTTTTACCTTGTTTTGTAACCTATCTGCCGACTTATGAATATATTTATACTAGCAATAGGTCAAAACATATCATAATTGCACAAGAACACGAGGAGGTGTTTTCAAGTGTCAGACAGAGGAGGTATTCTCGGCGATTTCTTCAGAGATGATTGCGCCATTTTATTCTTTATTCTTGTTTTCCTGTTTTTGTTCGTCAGCCCGCGTGGTGTCGGCGGATTTACAGGTACCAAATGTTAGCTGGAGGAACATACTCAGATCTGTTAGTATAGAATCGGAGTCTCCATGCTATATATCCTAAATAAAAGCTCGAGCTATCGGGCTTTTATTAAATTCATACTCCTGAATCATCTAAGCCACGTAACACAGTTTTTAAGAATACACCGGTATATGAGAATTCATTTTCCGCCACTTCCTCCGGCGTTCCGTGGGCAATAACCATACCACCCTTGTTCCCTCCCTCAGGACCTAAATCTATAATATAATCAGCTGTCTTTATTACATCCAGGTTATGCTCGATGACTATAACTGAATTACCGGCATCCACTAAACGCTGCAATATATCTACCAGACGGTGAACATCTGCCACATGTAATCCTGTCGTAGGCTCGTCTAGTATATACAGTGTTCTGCCCGTTGCCTTCTTGGATAGCTCAGTAGCCAGCTTGATCCTTTGGGCTTCTCCACCGGACAGTGTAGTCGAAGGCTGGCCAAGCTTAATGTAACCAAGCCCTACATCATGAAGCGTTGAAATCTTCTTTAATACCCTTGGAATATTCTTAAAATACTCCAATGCATCCTCAACAGTCATTTCCAATACATCGGAAATATTCTTCCCCTTGTACCTGACCTCCAAAGTCTCCCTATTGTAGCGTTTCCCCTTACAAACCTCACATGGTACATAAACATCTGGCAAAAAGTGCATCTCAATTTTTATTATTCCGTCTCCGGTACATGCTTCGCAGCGACCGCCTTTGATATTAAAGCTGAACCTCCCTGCATTGTAGCCTCTCATCTTCGCCTCAGTCGTATTGGAAAAAACAGTCCTGATCATGTCAAAGACACCTGTGTATGTCGCCGGGTTTGACCTAGGTGTTCTACCGATAGGAGACTGATTGATATCGATAACCTTGTCAAGATAATCAATACCCGAGATAGCATCATGGTCTCCCGCCCTTGTTCTGGCTCGGTTTAGCTCAGCTGCCAGCTTTTTGTATATTACTTCATTTACAAGAGAACTCTTTCCTGATCCGGAGACGCCTGTAACTGCAGTTAATACTCCTAATGGTATACCAACCTCTATATTTTTAAGGTTATTTTCCCTAGCTCCCACCACCTTAATCCATTTGCCGTTAGGCTTTCTCCTCTTTTCCGGAACAGCTATGCTCTTTTTCCCGCTTAAGTAAAGTCCTGTTTGTGACTCATCGCATTTCTTAATATCTTCGATGGATCCTTCTGCAACCACACATCCGCCGTGGATACCTGGGCCGGGGCCCATATCTACAATATGGTCGGCCGCATACATGGTGTCTTCATCATGTTCTACAACGATCAGTGTATTTCCCAGATCCCTGAGTTTCTTCAATGTCCTGATAAGCTTTTCGTTATCGCGCTGATGAAGCCCTATACTTGGCTCATCAAGAATATATAACACTCCAATAAGGCCCGAGCCAATCTGGGTAGCTAGTCTGATACGCTGAGCTTCCCCTCCTGATAACGTATATGACGACCTGGACAGAGTAAGGTAATCCAACCCCACATCTATAAGAAAGCCTATTCTGGCGTTTATCTCCTTCAGTATCTGATTGGATATCATCTTATCCCGGCTTGAAAGGGTAAGCTTAGCGAAGAAATTATTAATTTCTTCAATAGGCATGCTAGTCAGTTCATGAATATTGATCCCACCAACGGTAACTGCAAGGCTTTCCTTTTTTAGCCTGGCTCCATTACATTCCGGACAAGGATTATTGCTCATGAATTCTTCGTAGTGCCGCTTCATGCCGTCGGACTGGGTTTCTTTATATCTTCGCTCCATGCTTCTGATGACGCCTTCAAATGCCGCTGTGAACGTACCGCTCCCATAATCCTTTTCATAATTAATTTTAATTTTCTCTCCCTTGGTACCATAGAGGATAATATCGATTATACGCTCAGGCAGCTTGTTGACAGGGGTTGATGTTTTGAAGCCATAATGCTTTGCAATGGCATTTAGGTACATCCTGGAATAGCTGTCGCCATTCGCAAAATTCCATCCTCCCCCTCTTATAGCTCCTTCCTCCAGGGATTTGGTTCTGTCGGCCAATACCAAATCGGGGTTAATTTCCATTAGCGTACCAAGGCCACTACAGGTGGGGCATGCTCCAAATGGGTTGTTAAAGGAAAACATCCTAGGTGCTAACTCTTCAATACTTACACCACAGTCGTTGCACGCGAAATTTTGGCTGAAGAGCAGCTCTTGTCCATCCAGTACATCTACTAACAGTATGCCTCCGCTAAGGTGAAGCACGGTTTCAATAGAATCAGTGAGCCTTTTTTCCATGTCCGGCTTGATAATAAGCCTGTCAACAACTATTTCTATAGTGTGCTTTTTATTTTTATCCAATGTAATTTCTTCATTTATATCACGCACTTCGCCATCTATTCTTATCCTGACATATCCGTCTTTACGGGCATTCCCTATTAGCTTGTTGTACTCACCCTTCCTGCCTCTGACAACAGGCGCCAGAAGCTGTATCTTGGTACCCTCTGGAAGCTCCCTAACAGCATCTACCATCTGGTCCACTGTCTGCTGAGCTATTACCTTTCCACAGATAGGGCAATGGGGTATACCTATAGTGGAATATAGTAATCTGAGATAGTCATATATCTCTGTCACTGTGCCTACTGTAGACCGTGGATTTCTGCTGGTGGTTTTTTGATCTATTGATATTGCCGGAGACAATCCGTCTATATAGTCAACATCAGGTTTCTCCATCTGCCCAAGAAATTGCCTGGCATATGCAGAAAGAGATTCGACATACCTTCTCTGGCCTTCAGCGTATATGGTATCAAAGGCCAAAGAAGATTTACCCGAACCACTTAGGCCTGTTATTACTACAAACTTCTCCCTTGGGATTGTAATATCTATGTTTTTCAGATTGTGCACCTTCGCACCCTTAATGAAAATACTGTCTATGCTCATAATCCACCTTCTATTAACATCCTTTTATTATAATTCGAACCTGGATGCAGTATCCGCTATTCGCACCTTGTATACATACAGCAATACTGTAATCTATTCCAAGCCCCTATTTTACTTAAAATAATATGATATCAAATGAGTTGTCTAGCATCAATGGAAATATTCATGAGTGAACGATATCACTTATTTTCAAATATTATATCTAATACGAAAGCAAATTGCAAACATTTGTTCGATATATTTATAATTATTTTTGCGTTTTTTGATGGCCAGTCAATTCGCTTCGCTCAGGGAGTCAGGTGGAGGAAGTTAACTAATTCGTCTCGATTACGCCGCCGACCTATAGAGGTCAGTGTCTTCTGAGGACATAGATAAAAAATGAACCCCGCAATAATTCGCTATCTGGCGGAATTCACTTTATCAAGCATCTGTATCATATTAAGGCATTAACCTAAGTGTATTTCCTAATTATCTCAGCAATTAGCTTTACCCCTACTTCTATTTTGTCCTCAGTCATATTAGAGTAATTGAGTCTCATAGTATTTTTGCCGCCCCCATTCGGAAAGAAGGAATCACCAGGGACAAAAGCGACATTATGTTCCAGACACTCCACAAGTATTTCCCTTGTATCAATGCCTTCATCCAATTCGACCCATGTGAAAAGGCCTCCCTCTGGGTACGTAAATCTAGTTCCTTCAGGAAATTTTTCAGAGATGGCGTTGTGCATAGCATCCCTTCTTTTCTTATAAACCGACCTAATTTTTCGTATATCATCATCCAAGTCATAGGTGTCCATATACATGGAAATGTTCCGTTGGGTAATACCGGCTGTATGCAGATCTGCGCCCTGTTTTACTAATACGTATTTTTCAAGTATCCTCTCATCAGCAGCAACCCAACCAATTCTCATTCCCGGACAGAATATTTTTGAGAATGTACCAAGATATATAACGCTGCCATCTTTGTCAAAGGATTTCAATGAAGGCAGCATTTCACCTTCGAAACGAAGTTCACCATATGGCGAATCCTCAAGTATGGGGATATCTCTTCCCTTCATGAGCCTCATAAAACCCTGCCTACGTTCCAGAGACCAGGATCTGCCGCTGGGATTCTGAAAATCCGGTATTGTATACACAAGCTTAATATTTTTTACTGTATCCAGGATATGTTCGAGCTGTTCCAGGAGCATACCCTCATTATCTGTAGGCACCTCGAGCATATTGGGCCTGTATGCATTAAAAGCATTGATTGCCCCAAGGTAGGTAGGGCTCTCGCAAAGCACAACATCACCATCATTGATAAATATCTTCCCTGTAAAATCAAGCCCTTGCTGGCTACCACAAATTATTAGGATGTTTCTTTCAGTCAGGTATGTTCCATATCTCTTGTTCATTCTTTCTGCAATTTTCACTCTCAAAGGTGTATAACCTTCTGTAGTCGAATATTGCAGTGCATTAGTACCTGATTCCTCTAGAACCCTGATCGTAACTTCCTTCAGACGCTGGACCGGAAACAGTTCCGGTGCAGGCAGACCACCAGCAAATGAAATCATGCCTGGTCTGTCTGTTATTTTTAGCAGCTCTCTGATATCTGAGGCTTTAACATTTTCCATTCTATCTGCATATTTCACCATTCAAAACACCCCTTTTTTCGTTATGTTGCGTATCCTGTGTTGTCACCATCACCGATAACTTCTGGCCTGGCTTACATTCGCTACCCTTTATAATGTTTAACTCGATTACAAAATCATCCCTAATACAGAAGATTGCATTTCACCCATATCATTTATTTGCTCTTTCAACAAATTGTTATATGCTATCGCCAATCTTTTAACGCCCTCTTTTATCTGTTCAGGTTCCGGATATGTAAAATTCAGTCTTATGTAGTTACCTGTTGCATTTCCCGGGAAAAATACATTACCAGGAACAAATGAGACCCCATTATCAACAGAATGCGAAAGAAGCCTTGACTGCAGCATTACATCAGGCAGCCTACACCACAGGTACAAGCCTCCCTCGGGTCTGTTCCAGCTTAGCCCCTCCAGTTTCGCATCCATAAGCTCATCATGCATTATATCTCTTCTTTTACGGTTCTCCTTTATTGCCATTTTCATATGACTGCCCATCAAGCCTTCCCGTAAAAAGCGGTCAAATATCAGTTGAGGTAGACTGCTTGTATGTAAGTCAGCTGTTTGTTTTAATATGGTAAGGCGGTGCAATACCTGCTGTGGGCCGGATATCCATCCTACTCTAAAGCCTGGGAATAATAGCTTGGAAAATGTACTAAGATACAAAACATTGTCGTGGACATCCATTGCTTTGAGGGCCGGAACGCCATTGCCTTCATATCTGAGCATACCATATGGATCATCCTCCAGTAATATAATCTGATTTCTGTGAGCCAGTGATAGCAACTCTTTTCGCCTTTCGATGCTCATGACTGCGCCAGAAGGATTCTGAAAATCTGGTATTGTATAAATAATTTTCGGCTTGAACCTTTTAAGTAGCATAGAAAGTACGTCAGTACGCATCCCATCACTATCCATGGGAACTCCTACAACTCTTGCACCTGCAGCCTTAAATATGTGTATTGCGCTAAAGAATGTAGGCTCCTCAACAAATACAATGTCCCCTGGATCAATAAATGCCCTTGCTACTAGGTCAAGGCCCTGTTGAGAGCCAGATAACACCATTGTTTCAGCAGCTGATCTGTTGATCCCTCTATCGCCCATTAATTTAGATATACTCTCCCTTAAAGGATAAAATCCGTCTGATGGCAAATGCTGTACTGCAGTGTGACCATGGCTTTTGACTACTTCAGCCTGGATTCGTTGAAGTGCTTCCAATGAATCCATTCCGGGTGCAGTTGCTCCGGCAGCAAATAGAATCATATCCTTCTTGCCCGATAATTTCAGAAGGTTTCTGATTGTTGTATCCCGCATACGTAGCGAACTTTCGCTGAACAGTTGATCCCATGGCATTGGTGGTATTGGCAAGTTACTACTCATTTCGCCTGACAACGCCCCATTTGTACTGCTGTGCAACACACCATCTGCACTACTGTACACCGCTCCATTTGTTCTACCGTGCACTACTTCATTTGAACTGTCGTAACC
>LSQX01347268.1_pt1 | contig 12209 bp, 9 predicted proteins | sample 654561 | NCBI WGS metagenome assembly LSQX01 (sample SAMN04489861, study PRJNA283612) | anaerobic digester metagenome | isolation source: 4 biogas reactors fed with cattle manure at either 37C or 55C with and... | place: Denmark: Kongens Lyngby | collected 2014 | reverse complement strand
ATCGCCAGGGCGATGCGATCCTTGACACTCCCCCCCGGGTTGAAGCTCTCCAGCTTCGCCACCACTTCTGCCGCGAGCCCCCGGGTGACCCGGCGCAGACGAACCAGAGGTGTACCGCCGATCAGCTCCGTCACATCCTGGGCGATTCTCTCGTCAGATCTGAACACCGCGTTCCCTTTCTCTCCTTGTTCTGACGAACCATAGGGGGGCTGCCAGCCCTCGTCAAGGCCATCGCCGCCCCAGTTTCTCTCAACGACCGCGCCGCCTCTGGCGATGCCTCGACTACTGTGCGGCGCCGCTCGGGATTCCCGGGCTTTATCCTACTAAGTCCATCGTGATAGTATAGTATCAACTCCTCCGGGAACTTGTCAAGGGGTTTGTGGCAGAGGTATTCGCTGGGAGGCAGGGGAGGCGCTCGCCACAGGGAGTGTGGCAGGGGGGGAAGTGCGTTTTAGGCTGGTGTCAGATGTAGTACATTGCCGGCCCGGCCTGCTGCTCGCGCAGCTTCTCGGCACGCTGCCGCACGGTCTCCAGGCTGGTGTTGTCGAGAACGCCGGCGATGGCGTCTCGCACCTCGGCCCACACGGTACGCAGGCCGCAGACATCGGCACAGGGGCAATCGCAGGGCTGGGGGGCATCCTCGTCCACGCACGCGAGCGGCGCGATAGGGCCCTCCATCGCCCGCACCACCTCTCCCAGGGTGATCTCCTGGGGCGGGCGCATGAGGCGATACCCTCCCTGCCGGCCGCGGATGCTCTGGACGAGGCCCGCCCCCTTCAGATCCAGGAGCAGGCGCTCCAGGTACTTCTTAGGGATCCCCTGCCGGCGCGCGATATCCTCGATCACGACGGCACCCTCGTGGTAGCGCTCCGCCAGATCCAGCATGGCGCGGCTCGCATACTGGCCGCGCGTGGTCAGTTTCATGCCAACCTCCGGTAATGTCTATTATTTCAATCGACATTACCTAGTATAGCCCACCGCCGCCATGCTGTCAACCGCCCTATGCCTCCGATTCCTTCACAGGACGCGCCGGGCGTAGGCAGAGAAAGCCTCGCCCGGGAGTGCCTCCGCCCGATGACGCGCCAGAAGGCCGGTGATGGTCCTGGCCAGCGCCTGGGGCGGACGCGGTCCAGGATGCGCCGGCCGCTCAGAAGCGGGCGACCTGCTCTCGGACGACCGCCAACACCTCTTCGGGGCGCACCCGCGACATCACACGCCGGCCGAAGGAGGGCGCGCCGTCCGGTGATGTCTCGCGCACCCACACATCGAACCGCTCTTCCAGGCCGGCCTCGCCCTTCACGCCGCTTCCCTGGAGACCGATCTCTCCCAGAGCATGTTGGCCACACCCATTCGGGCACCCGCTGATCCGGAGACGAGCCGGTCTTCCGGGAAGCGCCTCTTCCAGCGCATCCAGCAGCCGGATGGCGGGTTTCTTCGTCTCGGCCATCGCCTTGTTGCAGAACTCACGCCCCGTGCAGACGATGGTGTGGCCGGCCCAGCGGCTCTCCGAGACCGGGAGGCCGTTTTCCGCGAGCGCCGCAAGCACCGTGTCCACCGCCGGCTCAGCGATATCGGGCAAGAGGATATTCTGGTAGAGGGTGGTGCGAAGCTCACCCTGACCATGCTCCGCGGCCAGCTTCGCCAGCAGGAGGAATTGATCGGCGGTGAGGAGCCCCGCGGCGACAGGAACGCCGACGAGACGCCGGCCCGCATCCTTCTGAGGGAGCACGCCGAGGTGGTCCCGGCCCGATCCAGCGTGCAGCGCCATGCCGGGGATGACGCGCGGGGCCCAGCCAAGCCGCGACTCCAGCTCAGCGCGGAAGCGGTCGATACCCCACTCGCCCAGGAGGTGCTTCATGCGCGCCCGCGCCCGATTCGACCGATTGCCATGCTCCCGGAAGATAGCGGCGATCGCCTTCACCACGGGAACCGCCTGGTCCTGCGCAATCCAACCAACCGGCTGGGCCAGCGTGGGAGACGCGGAGAGGCCTCCACCGACGAAGAGGGCGAAGCCAAGGGTCCCCTCTTCATTGCGCGCCGCTTCCAGTCCGACATCGTTGATCTCGACCGGCACGCAGTGACGGGCGCAGCCGCACACGGCCACCTTCAGCTGGCGCGGCAGAATGCCGAACTCGCGGTTCCCCACGAAGGCGGCAGNNAATGGCGCGCGCAGCCACACACGGCCACCTTCAACTTGCGCGGTAGATTCCCAAACTCACGGTTGCCCACGAAGGCAGCAGTCAAGCTCTCTACGACCGGGCGTGTGTCGAGCGTCTCGTCTGGATCGAGGCCGGCCGCGGGGCAGGCGACCATCCCACGTACCGTGTCTCCACAGGCGCCCAAGGTGGTGAGCCCGGCCGCCCGAAGCTCGTGGAAGACGCCCTCCAGGGCCGCGAGCGGCAGCCCGTGCACCTCGATGCTCTGACGGGTGGTCACGTCGAGGCGCCCGCCACACATGCGCGCGGCGATACCCGCGAGCACCGTGGCCTGTTCCGTGGTGAGGACGCCGTTGGGCAGGCGCACGCGCAGCGTGAAGAGCCCGGCTTCGGCCGGGCGCTGCCGGTAGAGACCGTGCCAGCGCATCACACTATCCTCTTCCGGCGTGATATCTTCCACCGTCGCCCGCGACAGACGGGCAAAGACCGCCTCGCCGGCGTACGGATCCACCGATTGCTTGGCCACCTCGAGCGGGGAAAGCTCCTTCGACATGGAAACGACACCCTTCCTTGCCGGCCAGACCACCGGCCCCTCATAAGCAGATACAGCGTCCCTCCGATCTTCGCCACACCTGGAGCGATCTCCCACCCGGCTCGCGCAAGGAGCCGGATGCCAGGTTTGGCACTCGGGGGCGTAGGGGTAATCTGCAAGAAACGCCCGTGTGGTGGGCGCCCGTCGAGGCCGTTCGCGAGATCCTCGCCGGGGAGGAGAGATTCGGGATGACACGTGCGCTCTTTGTACGCCAGGGCCATGGCCCGTTGCTCACACCAGACGATCTCCCCTTCCACGCAAATGCGGTCCTGAACCCGGGTCTCGCCATTGTGGGCGACGAGACGGTCCTCCTCCTGCGCATTGAAGACCGGCAGGGGCTCTCGCAGATCCGCGTGGCGCGCAGCTACAACGGGATCGACGGATGGCGCATCGCCGACCGGCCCCTCCTTGAGCCGGACCTACCCGATTTCCCCTACGAGGAGTGGGGCTGTGAGGATGCGCGCGTGACGCAGATCGGGGAGAGTCTTTGGATCATCGCCTATACGGCCTACTCGCGCTATGGCCCGGCAGTCGCCCTCGCCACCACGGAAGACTTCGAGACGGTCGAGCGCCTGGGGATCGTCCTTTCGCCCAGCAACAAGGATGCCACGCTCTTCCCATACCCGTTTGACGGCGAGTGGGTGATGCTCCACCGGCCAGTGACCGGCGGCCAGGAGCATATCTGGCACGCCACGGCGGACCACGATTTCTACCATTGGAGCCGGCCCGGCGTGCTGCTGCCGGAACGGGGAGGCCCCTGGTGGGATGGCCTGCGCATCGGTGGCGGCGCACCCCCGATCCTCACCGACGAGGGCTGGCTCCTCATCTACCACGGGGTCAAGGAGATGGCCGGCCACCCGATCTACCGCCTGGGCGTTGCCCTGCTCGACCGCGACAACCCGCGCCGCGTGCTCGCCCGCGCCTCCGAGTGGGTCTTCGCCCCGGAGACAGACTACGAGCAGCGCGGCCTGGTGCCCAACGTCGTCTATACCTGCGGCGCCGTCCGTCGCGGCGACGAGGTGTGGATGTACTACGGCGCCGCCGATACGGTGGTCGGCCTGGCGATCGCCCAGGTCTCCGACCTGCTCACCTTCGTGCGCGAGAAGGACTACCTGAGCCGCATTGGCCTGGAGAAAGGCATGGAGCCCTGAGGATTCTCCCGCACGGCGTGCCCTCCGGGTGAGATTCCGAGATAGGGAATCCGAAGCCTCGGAGGCAGCGCGCACCCCGGTGCGCGGCGCTAAAAGCACCGCGCTGCTTGCGAGCGAAGTCCTACCGGGCTGGATTGGGGATACTCCCAGATCTCTCAAAACGGCGGAGGCTGGGAGGCAGAGCCCCGTAAGGGGTTTGCCGGAAAGTAGCGCGGAGCTTCGAGCTCCGCGCGTGAGGGCGGCCTTCTCCTTATGTCGGAANNGAGCTTCGAGCTCCGCGCGTGCGTGCGGTCCTTTCCTTATCTCGGTATCCTAGCTCCCCCGGTGAACTTCTTCCCGGCGCGTGCGTCCTCCGATCAGAGGACCACCACGCATGCTCACTCTCCTCCGCGCCACAGGGCTGTTCCTGATACTCACATTGGTGGCATCCGGCTGCGGCAACGGGACGATCCACCAGTCACTCGGACGAGTCGACGGTGATGGCCCGGGCCCGCTACCACGCCCCAAGCGCTGGAGCATCCTTGTCTACATGGATGCCGATGGCGACCTCGAGGAGTACGCCATCCTCAACATGAACCAGATGGAGAGCGTCGGCTCGGATGCGAACGTGAATATCGTCGTCCAGCTCGACCGCGCTCCCGGTTACGACTCCAGCAACGGTGATTGGACCGACACCCGGCGGTATCTGGTGACGCGCGACAACGACAGGGAGTTGATCACATCCCCCGTCATGGAGCACCTGGGGGAGGTGGATATGGGCCGGCCGGAGTCGCTGCGCGACTTCATCTCGTGGGCGGTTGCCCGCTATCCCGCCGAGCACTACGCGCTCGTCGTCTGGAATCACGGTTCCGGGTGGCGCCCGCGCCCGGCATCGGCGCCGCTCGCCGCCGGCGTGCCCGCAAAATCGCGTGGAATCCTTTACGATGACACCAGCAACACCTACCTCACCATGGCCGAGTTCGATGCCGCACTCGACGTGCCCGGCGCGCGGATCGACCTGCTCGCGATGGATGCCAGTCTGATGGGGATGCTGGAGGTCTGCTACGAGATCCGCGACCGCGCCGGCCTGATCGTCTCTTCGGAGGAGTCGCCCCCGGGTCCGGGCTATCCCTACGACCGGATCCTGCGCTTGCTTATCGCCAACCCCGAGATGACCCCCGAGGAACTGGGGCGCGCCTTCGTCTCGGAGCACGTCGCCGCCTACAACCCGATTCCCGTGACTCAAGCGCTCATCCACACAAGCCGCCTGCCGGCGCTGGCCGGCGCGGTCGACCGCTTCGCCGAGGCGCTCGCGCAGGCGCTCCCGGAGCATAAGCCGGCCCTGGATCAGGCCCGCGCGCTGACGCAGAGTTACGCCTATCCCTACTACGCCGACCTGGGCGATTTCGCCGAGAAGGTGCGCGCCTACGTGCCGGTCCCCGCCGCCATCGATGCCGCGGAGGAGGTCCTCACCGCTCTCCCTGGAGGCAGCGGGGGACCGGTGCTGTTCGAGGCGCACGCCGGCTCGCGCGTGGCGAACTCGAACGGGCTTTCCATCTATCTCCCCGGGCCGGGGCAGCTGTTCGAGGGCTACGGCGACCTCCGCTTCTGCCGCGATTTCCCCGCGTGGAAGCAGCTGCTGGAACGGTGGCTCACTCGGCCAGATTGAGCCGGCGCAGCAGCTGGGCATTCAGCGCGACGATCACGGTGCTGGCGGACATCAGCAGGGCACCCACGGCCGGCGCCAGGAGGATGCCATACCCGGCCAGCACCCCGGCTGCCAGAGGAATCGCCACCACGTTGTAGCCGGTTGCCCAGGCCAGATTCTGGAGCATCTTGCGATAGCTCGCGCGGCTGAGCTTCACCACGCGCGCGACGTCGCGGGGGTCGTCGCGCACCAGGATGATCCCGGCGCTGCGGATCGCCACGTCCGTGCCGGCGCCGATGGCGATCCCCACGTCCGCCGTCAGGAGCGCGGGCGCGTCGTTGATCCCGTCTCCCACCATCGCCACGCGCTCGCCGCGCGCCTTCAACTCCTGCACCTTCTCTGACTTGTGCTGCGGGAGCACCTCCGCGAAGTACTCGTCGATCCCCAACTCGCGGGCCACCCACTTCGCCACGGCCTCGCTATCGCCGGTGAGCATCGCCACACGGATTCCCATTCCGCGCAACCGCTCCACCGCCTCGCGCGACTCGTCGCGGATCAGATCGGCCAGCGCGAACACCGCGCGCGGTTCACCATCGACAGCCAGAGTGATGACGCTCTTACCCTCCTCGCCCCAGGCCTCACTCGCCCGCGCCAGATCCGCCGGCAACGCCCGGCCCAACCCATCCAGGAGATTGGGGCCACCGACCAGGACCTCCCGCCCGTCCGCGCGACCACGCACGCCTTTGCCAGGAAGCGCCTCGAACCCGGTCACCCGCGGGCGCCGGATGCTGCGCCGATCCGCGGCCTCCCGGATGGCGCGGGCGATCATGTGCTCGGAATCAGCCTCGACCGCCGCGGCCAGCGCGAGCGCTTCGTCCTCGCTCAGGCCGTTCACGGCGATCCCGACAACGCCCTGCTCGCCCCGAGTCAGCGTGCCGGTTTTGTCAAAGAGGACGGTATCCAAGTCGCGCGCCCGCTCCAGCGCGATACGCTCTCGGACCAGAATGCCGTTGCGCGCCGAAAGGCTGGTGGAGATGGCGATCACCAGGGGGATCGCGAGCCCCAACGCGTGCGGGCAGGCAATCACGAAGACGGTGACGGTGCGCTGGAGGGCAAACCCGGGGGGCGCATCGAGCGCCAGCCACGCGACCAGCGTCACCGTGCCCGCGAGGATCGCGAGGATCGTCAGCCAGTAGGCAGCCCGATCGGCGAGCGCCTGCGCCCGAGAGCGCGAGGCGTGCGCCTCCGCTACCAGACGCATGATCCCGGCCAGCGCCGTCTCCTCGCCCACCTTCAGAACCTGCACGCGGAGCGATCCGCTCCCGTTGACGGTGCCGGCGATCACCTCGGCACCGGGCGCCTTGGGCACCGGGCGCGATTCGCCCGTGATCATCGCCTCGTTGACCGACGATTCGCCCTCCATCACCGTGCCATCCGCGGGCACGCGCGCCCCGGGCCGGATGAGCACGCGGTCGCCCGGGCGGAGATCGGCCACGGCGACGCGCTCGATGGTGCCGTTGGCGAGGCGCTCGGCGGTATCCGGCAACAACTTCGCCAGATCCGCCAGGGCGCTCTGCGCCCGGCCAACGGCGCGCATCTCGATCCAGTGGCCAAGGAGCATCACCACCACCAGCGTGGAGAGCTCCCAGTAGAGGGGCGCGCCCAGAACGAAGAAGAGCGTGGCGACGCTGTAGAGGTAAGCGACCGTGATCGCCAGCGCGACGAGGGTCATCATTCCGGGCGTGCGCGCGCCCAGCTCCTCGCGCGCCCCGCGCAAGAAGACAATCCCCCCGTAAGAGTAGACGAGCGTTGAGAAAAGAAGGGGGATGCCATCGGAGCCAGGGAACTCCGGCGCGCGGAAACCGAGCCACGCCTGAATCTCCTCGGAATAGAGGAGCACCGGAATCGTCAGGACGAGGCAGATCCAAAAGCGCCGGCCGAACTCACCGGCGTGAGCGTGCTCGAGGGTCTCGCGCCCGGCGGCTGGCGCCGCGTGCTCCGGCGGGTGGCCGGCGGCGTGTTCCTGGCGTGGAATGCCCTCGTCATGCGCGTGGTTCATATCCGGGCCGGCCAGCAAGAAGCCTGCCAGGAACTCCAGAGACGAAAAGGCGCCACCGTGGCCACGCTCGGGCGGGACCATGCGGTGGCGCCTGCCATATCTCATCGCTCGTTATCTCTATGCCGCGGCCACCTCCTTTCCTTCAGGCCACGCAGGTTCCCCCTCGCCTCCCTCACTTCTTCTGCACGGCCTCAATCTCCAGCGTCACCTCCACCTCGTCACCGAGGACCGCCCCGCCCCGGTCGAGCGTCTGGTTCCACGAGATACCAAAATCCTTCCGGTTCAGCTTCGTGGTCGCGGTGAAGCCTGCGCGCGTTCCGCCCCAGGGGTCAGCAGCCACCCCGTTGAGGCGCACATCGAGAACCGTGGGCCGGGAAACCCCGCGCATTGTCAACGTCCCCAACACGCGGTAGCGTCCCTTGCCGTTGGGCGTCACCTTCTGACTCACGAAAGTGATCTTCGGGTACTTTGCGACGTAGAAGAAATCTTCGTTTCGCAGATGCTCGTCGCGCTTCTCATTGGCGGTGTTGATGCTCGCCGCGTCAATCGTTGCCGTCACCTTGCCCTTGGCTGGCGCCTTCTCATCGAAATCGATCGTGCCATCGAAGCGAGTGAAGCTCCCATTCACCCGCCCCACCAGGTGACGGATGCGAAAGCCAACGGTGGAGTGCGAGGCATCTATCTCGTAGCTAGCTGCCAGTACCCCGCTCGGGAGCGCAGCCACCGCCAAGACCGACCAAAGCCACACCCAATGCCTTGCTTTCATGGTAACCCATCCTCTCTGCCCGTTCTGTCTCTAGTAACACGCAAACGGCCCCGCGGGTTCCCCCCGCGTCCACGTTCTCACGGGCAGCTTCCTAGTTATCGCTCCACCCGGAAACATCATCCCCGAGCGCCCCGTCCTCCGGGTTCTTGCCTGCGAAGCGGCGGTATGCTATACTGCTGGCGTTGGAGGGAGAAGAGTGTGGCCGGACGCGGCGTGATTTTCGATCTGGATGGAGTGCTCGTCGATTCCTCGCGCCTGCATTGGGAAAGCTGGCAGCGCGTGGGCGCCGAGCGCGGCTTTGAAATGAGTGAAGAGCTCTTCTGGGAGACGTTCGGCATGCCGAACTCGCTGATCTTCGAGCGTCTTTTCGGGAAGCCGCTCCCGCCTGAGGAGGCCCAGGAGCTTTCCGAGCGCAAGGAGGAGATCTACCGCAAGCTCGCCGCTGGACGGCTGAAGCCGCTCCCGGGCGCCGTGGAGCTCCTCGGGGCGCTGAAGGATGCCGGCTTCCGGATCGCTCTCGGGTCATCGACGCCGATGTCGAACATCCGCGTGATCCTCGACGCCGTGGGCGTACGCCCGTTCTTCGACGCGATCGTCTGCGCCGACGATGTCACCCGCGGCAAGCCCGATCCCGAGGTCTTCCTCAAGGCAGCCGAGCGCCTGGACCTCCCCCCGGAGCGGTGCGTCGTCGTCGAAGATGCCGTCGTCGGGGTGCAGGCCGCCAAAGCCGCGGGCGCGCGCTGTCTGGCCCTCACCACCACCCACCCGCGCGAGAAGCTCAGCGAAGCCGACCGCGTGGTGGACTCCCTCGAAGAGGTCTCTCCCGCTGATTTCGACGCCCTCCTAGCGCAGTAGCCGCTCTCGGAGCGCGTCCGTTCCCGGAGGTCTTCCCGGCGCGCTGGGTCCCACCGCCAGCGTGATCACCGCGCCGGATCGAGCCATGCCGGGCGCAGCAAAGCACTGCCGCGCCACCGCTGCCCGGCGCTGGAATGACGGTAGTGGCTACGACNNGGCCTATTGTGCTTGACTATGCTGCCGGATCTAATATGATGGTAAACGAGATGAGTAGCTCGCGCTTTTCCGCACTTCCGGCGCTCCTCTTAGCCGTCTTTCTTCTGGCCATCGCGGGCGGATGCCGGCGCGGCGGCACGCCCGACGGCCGGATCACCATCCGCTATATGGCCTGGGGAAACCCGGCGCAGCTTCAGGTGGAGCGCCAGATCGTCAGCGAGTTCGAGAAGCGCCACCCCAATATTCGCGTCCATCTCTTCATGGTCCCCGGGTCGTCGTATCTCGATAAGCTCCAGCTGATGCTCGCGTCGCGCACTGCGCCCGACGTCTTCCGCGTCGACCAATACTACTTCCCGGCGATCGTGCGCAAAGGCTACTTCCTCCCCCTCGACCCGCTCATCGCCGAGGAGCCGCCCGGCTTCCTCGATGACTTCGTCCCGATTGCCCTGGACGAGGGCCGCTACCAGGGGAAGCTCTACGGGATGAATGTCCTCTTCGGCGCGATGATGATCTACTACAACAAGGATCTCTTCCGCCAGGCTGGCCTGCCGGACCCCTACGAGCTGGACAAGCAAGGGAAATGGAGCTGGGATGCCTTCGTCGACGCGGCGCGCAAGTTGACCGTGAAGGATTCCTCGGGGCGCATCCGCCAGTTCGGGACGACCGTACCCTCCTTCCCCATGTATTCCTCAGTGGTGTGGAACGAGGGGGGCGACTTCATGAATCCCGATATGACGCGCATGCTCATCGCCGATGACCCGCGCGCGGTGGCGGCGGTGCAGAAGCTCGCCGACCTGCGCTGGAAATATCATTGCGCGCCCACGCCCGCGGACTCGGCGCTCTCGGCGTTCACCTTCGAGTCGGGCAAGATCGCCATGGTATGGGGGTGGGCCGGCGAGTCGCCGCGCTACCGGAATAGCATCCGCAGCTTCAAATGGGATATCGCTCCTGTGCTCTCGGGCCCCGCGGGAAACTACAGTGTGGTGAAGGGGAACCAGCTCTGCATCAACGCGCTCACCAAACACCCGCGCGAGGCGTGGGAGTTTGTGAAGTTCATGACCGGGCCCGAGGCGGAGCTGCTGCTGTGCGGGAAGTTGCGCCGTGCCGTGCCCACGCGCCTCTCGGTGCAGCGCCACCCGGAGTACCTGAAAGCGGATGAGCCTCCCTATCACACCGATGTCTTCCTGGAGTCGGTGCGCCGGGGGCGGCGGCTGCCGATTGACTGGCGCTACCAGGAGTGGGTCCACATGTACCACTCGGCAACGGAGGCGCTCTTCAACGTGAATGTCACGGATGCGAAGACGGCGCTCGCCGATGCCCAGGGGCGAGTGAACCGCACGCTGAGCGGGGAGGAAGGGTTCTGATGGCCATCACCGAAAAGCAAGCCCAGGCGCTCGACAGCTTGCGCGCCGGCAAGCGCCGGAAGGTGCCCCTCTTCGACCGGCCTGCGTTCTGGGGATACCTCTTTATCTCACCCTGGCTGCTCGGCTTCCTCATCTTCACCGCCGGCCCCATGCTCACCTCGCTCTACCTGTCGTTCTGCAAGTACGACCTGCACACGCTCACCTGGGTGGGCACCAAGAACTATGAGGTGCTCCTCACGCGCGACGCCGGCGGCCTCTTCTGGAAATCGCTCACGAACACGGCGCTCTACGTCCTTTTCTCGGTGCCGATTGGGCTGACCGGGTCGCTGCTCGTCGCCATGCTGCTCAACCAGAAGGTGAAGGGGATCGCGCTCTTTCGCACCCTCTTCTACCTGCCCTCGCTGGTGCCGGCCGTCGCCTCGGCGCTCATCTGGCAATGGGTCTTCCATCCCGATGCCGGCTTGCTGAACTACGGCCTCGGCCGGGTCGGCGTGGATGGCCCCGACTGGCTCCAGGATCCGAAGACGGCGCTCTCCTCGCTGATCATCATGAGCCTCTGGGGCATTGGCGGCGGGCGCATGATCATCTTCCTGGCGGGGCTGCAGGGCATCTCGGACGAGCTGTATGAGGCGTCGTCACTGGATGGCGCCGGTGCGTGGCACCAATTCCGGCATGTGACGATCCCGATGCTCTCGCCCACCATCTTCTTCAACCTGGTGCTCGGGATCATCGGCTCGTTCCAGGTCTTCACCTCCGCCTACGTGATGACCGGCGGCGGCCCCAACAACGCCACGCTGATGTACGTGCTCTATCTCTATCGGAACGCCTTTGTCTACTTCAAGCTGGGCAAGGCGTCGGCGATGGCATGGATTCTCTTCGTCATCCTCCTCGTCTTCACCATCATCCAGTTCAAGAGTGCCAGCAAGTGGGTCTACTACGAAGGCGCGGAGAAGGAGTGAGTGGATACGATGGCGCAAGCAGCAACTTCACCAGCGCGTCAGGGCACCCGGTGGGGCCGGATCGTGGCGTTTGTGCTCCTCTGCCTCGGGAGCGCGATCTTCTCGATCCCCTTCGTCTGGACGGTCTCAACGGCGCTCAAGACGAAGGAGCAGGTCTTTGCCGTGCCCCCGGTGTGGATCCCCAATCCCGTGCAATGGGAGAACTTCCGCCGCGCCTGGACCGAGCTCCCCTTCCCCACCTTCGTCTTCAACACAGTGCTGATCACGCTCATCTCCGTAGTGGGGCAGGTGGCCTCCGCGTCGCTCGTAGCCTACGGCTTCGCGCGCTTCCGCTTCAAAGGCCGCACCTTCCTCTTCTACCTGCTTCTCTCCACGATGATGCTTCCCGCCCAGGTGACGATGATCCCCGTCTTCCTCATCTGGCGCTCCCTCGGGCTGATCGACACCTTCGCGCCGATGACCGTCCCCGCGTTCTTCGGCGGCGGCGCCTTCACCGTCTTTCTCCTGCGCCAGTTCTTCATGAC
>LSQX01358073.1_pt2 | contig 12211 bp, 13 predicted proteins | sample 654561 | NCBI WGS metagenome assembly LSQX01 (sample SAMN04489861, study PRJNA283612) | anaerobic digester metagenome | isolation source: 4 biogas reactors fed with cattle manure at either 37C or 55C with and... | place: Denmark: Kongens Lyngby | collected 2014 | reverse complement strand
GGTAATTAAGAAGACATTATTAAGTGTTTATTTTAATGAACTTGAAAGAAGGGATTGGTAAAAGTATGAACAAAGGGATATCATACCATATTATAACTATTGTAGCTATATTTACTTCCCTCGGGATAGGGATTTTTATAGGTTCTATGTTAAACGGAGAAAAATTTATGATGAACCAGCAAAGCAGATTGATTACGCATTTGGAAGAAAACTTAAAAATACAAAAGCAAGAAAACAGCCAATTGAAAACACAAATAGGACAATTATCTAAAGAAATATCTCATCAAGAAAAAATAATAATGAGTATTTATAATAATGATGAATATGGAGAAACCCAAGAGTGGAAAACAGATTAAATAAAAAATATATGGAAAAGGTTAGTGTTATCATTCCTGCATTTAATGAGGAAAAGAAAATAGCAGAGACTATAAATTCGATAAAAACAATAGATTGCATAAGTGAGATTATAGTTGTAGATGATGGTTCTAATGACAGAACAAAAGAAATTGCTGAAAAATATGATGTGAAAGTAATGAGAAATAAAAAAAATCTTGGCAAGGGGAAATCACTCCAAAAAGGGTTAGATAATAGTATCGGTAATATAGTAGTTTTTTTAGATGCTGATTTAGGTAGTTCGGCATGTGAAGCTGAAAAATTGATAAAACCTATTTTGACAGGAAATTGTGATATGACTATAGGAAATCTTGGAGCACCTCTAATTAAAGGCGGTTTTGGAATTGTTAAAACAATTAGCAGGTTGGGGGTAAAATGTATTACGGGAGTATATCTTAAATGTGTATTATCAGGTCAAAGGGCCTTTAAAAGAGAAGTTTTAAATGGAATTATAATATCAAATAGATATGGCGCAGAAGTTGGTATTACAATTGATGTGCTCAAGAGGAATTATGAAATAAAAGAAATAGATGTTAATATGAAGCATAATGAAACGGATAGAAGCCTAAAAGGTTTTATTCATAGGGGAAGACAATGTATTGATATAGTTAATACTTTATTGGAAAAGGTTAACGTAAGGATGTATTGAGGGTTGTCAAGCACATAAATACTTAAAGAGAAAAATGCTTCTTCATTTAACTTTAATCCACTCGTGGAGGGGGTAAAATAATTGTTTGAAACATTGTTGCTAATTAGTATCGGATATCTTGTAACGAAGGTATTTCTGGAATTAATTCAAAGAATGCTTCTTATTGCTAATAAGACATCTAAAAACTATACAGGATTTAAAATACCTGATGCCGTAGGCATAGTTTTTGTTGTTGCTTCCGTTATTTCAGGAACAATTGGTATTGTTTTCAATTTGGTTGACTCTGTGAGGTTTTATTTTTTTTCGTTCATTGGAATTTTGATGTCATTCGCAGGTCTTATTGATGATTTATTAGGAGATGACAGTTCAAAGGGATTCAAAGGACACATTAAAAGCCTTCATCATTGGAAACTGACGACAGGCGGATTAAAAGCAATTACGGGAATTATTACTGCTATTATTATAAGTATAAGATTCTCTGATGACTTATGTAATTTCCTAATAAATATATTATTAGCGGCATTAATTATTAACCTTATTAATCTATTCGATACCAGACCCGGAAGGGCTGTTAAAGGTTTTTTTTCATCACTGTTTTTAATGATACTGTCAGGTGCATTTCATTTTAATGAATACCTGTTTATTGTTATCGGAGTTATAATCGCATATATGCCCATTGATTTAAAAGAGAAGGGGATGATGGGAGACACCGGTGCTAATTTTTTAGGTGTTATACTGGCAGCATCTATAATACAAGGTATTAACAAGGTGTCAATTAGGTTTTTTATATTAGTGATAGCATTTTTATTAAATATTGTAAGTGAAAAATACTCGTTTACTGAAATTATTGCAAAGAATCGTGTTCTGTCCCTAATAGATAAGTTTGGAACAGAAAAGTAGAGAAAACTATCTGAGACTACTGAACCCCTATATTTTGTGTTGTGTGCTCATTCTTGCTTTGGCGTAATATAAATAGTTTTGTAGTTTTCATAAATAACCATACCCGGTTTGGCTCCTGAAGGTTTCTTAACATTCTTTATCCGGGTGTAGTCAACAGGAACATTTGAAGATTTTCTACCTTTGCTGTAATAGGCAGCTAGCATTGCTGCTTCCTTTATGGTTTCAGGTGGGATTTCTTCCGAGTTCCGAGCCTTAATAATTGTGTGTGAGCCGGGGATTACTTTTGTATGCAACCATAAATCATTATTTCCGGCAAATTTAAGTGTTAAATAATCATTTTGCTTATTGTTCTTACCAACATAAATATCAAAACCTTGGCTACTTTTAAAATGCATTGGCTTCGAAATGGCTTGCGATTTTTTATTATTTTGTTTTTGCTTTTTTTTCAAATACCTTTGTTCGGTTAATTCTTCTTTTATTTCAATAATTTCATCTTCATTGTCAGCTCTGGTAATTAAGTCCAGAAGGGATTCAAGATAGTCAATTTCTGTTTCATTTTTTTTCAATTGGGAATTAACTGCTATCAATGCATTTTTAGCCTTATTGTACTTTTTAAAATACTTTTGTGCATTATTTGATGGAGATAGCGTTGGGTCTATAGGTATTTTGATTATCGGCGAGTTTTCCTCATAATAATTCTCAGCTTCTACGTATGACATTCCTTTTGATATTTTATGAATATTTGCAGTTACAAGATTTCCATATATTTTTAATTCATCCCTATTTTCTACTTCCTTTAGCTTGTTCTGTTGTATAGAAAGTTTCTTTTTACAACGTTCAAGGTTGTTTGTAATAACTTTTATCAGATCTGATGATTTTTGTTTTATTCTGTCTTGTTGGTCACGAGTATAGTAATACTTTTCTAATATAGCATTTATTGATTTTTCATTTTCAGACCTATAATAAGGATATTGTGAAATATGTATTGCAGAAAAATCAATTATTTTGTTTTTATCATCATATAGTATTACAGGGTTATATTCTTTGTTTTTTACCGTATCAAAAATATTATAAAAAATATCAGCCACAGCATTGATGCTACTATTATCCAGTTCACCTAAATAAAAGTCGGTCTGCGAAAGAGCCAGATAAGATATTTCTCTAGCTATTAGCGGACTTATACCCATGAAGGTATTTACCAAGCGTTTATTTATTTTATTTCCGTCGTTAGTGCTCTTTAAGATATTAATAATTTCATCCTTTGAAATAACTATAGGATTTAATTTACCTTGTGATGGTGGGTAACTATAATCTAATCCGGGTAGTATTTGCCTAACTCTACTTGTTGTAGAATCAACATGCTTAATACTATCTATTATTCTTTTATTTGAGTTGGTCAAGATAATATTACTATGTCGCCCCATTATCTCAACATATAAATGTTTTATTTCTATATCACCAAGATCATTATGGGATTCGATACCAAACTCAATAATTCGTTCAAATTCAGGCTGAGATATAATAACAATTCGACCCCCTGTAAGATGCTTTCGTAATAACATGCAAAACATAGGAGGTGAAATGGGGTTTTTTTTGGATATATTTGAAAAGTGAATACGAGGATTATTAGAGCTCGCACTTATAAGTAACTTATATGTTTCTCCGCCACTTCTGATTTGTATAATAAGCTCATCCTTTTCAGGTTGATGTATTTTATCTATTCTGCCATTCATTATTGTATTACTAAATTCAGATACTAAGTTGTTTACTACAATTCCGTCTAAAGGCATATAATCACTCCTGTTAACTAAATGTACATCATATTATATAAGAGAATCATGCAATTGTACAGTAAAAATCGATTTGTTTTTCTTGACAATTTAGGTTTTATTGATAAAATGTAAAAGAAACAAAATTACTGTTCAGGGACTATAGCGTAGCCATGGGGATGGTTCGAGCGCCTTGTGAGCAAAGCGAACAACCGAAGGGAACGGAACTGTCCCCTGTAGCGTGTGAATAGTAAAGAAACAAATAAATTATGTTAAGCGCTTATAAAAAAACAAATTGACGTTATCATCTAAATTCTGATATAATTTAATTAAGAAAAAATATCAAGGAGTAGTTTAATGCTTAAAAGTATGACCGGTTTTGGAAGATGCGAAACACAGGAAGAGAAAAAAGAGATTAAGGTAGAGATAAAAACAGTTAATCACAGGTATTCGGATTATCATATTAGGGTTCCTTATCATTATAGTTTTTTAGAAGAGAAGATAAGGGAATATTTAAAATCGAGAATTTATCGCGGTAAAGTTGACATATATATAAACATTGATACATATGGGGATACTGATAAAGTGATACATTTCGATGAGCATCTTGCAAAAGCATACTTTAATACTTTGCAAGAGATAAGTCGTTTACTTGGTGTTGATAATGATATTACCGCTTCTGAAATAGCAGAATATAATGATGTTATTAAGCTACAAAAAGAAGATGAAGATCAAAATAAATTATGGAAAATTGTGAAGAAGCCACTTGAAACAGCAGTAGATAACCTAATCTCAATGAGAGAAAGGGAGGGAATGAACTTAAAAAATGATCTTGTCAAAAGATGTGTCGCTATCAGTGAAGCAGTTAATGATATTGAAGCCAGATCCTTACAGACAGCTCAAGAACACAGGAAAAAGCTAGAGTGTAGAATAACTGAATTATTAGGCGATATACCGATAGATGAGAACAGGATATTGACAGAAGTAGCTATTTTTTCCGATAAGATTAGTATTGATGAAGAGATTGTCCGACTAAGAAGTCATTTAAACGAGTTTGAAAAAATCTTAGAATATGACAGTCCGATAGGTAAAAAGCTTGATTTTATTATTCAGGAGATGAACCGAGAGATTAATACGATTGGATCGAAAGCAAATAATTTGCATGTTTCTAAAAGTGCCGTTAATATAAAGTCTGAGATAGAGAATCTCAGGGAACAAGTACAAAACATAGAGTAATTACTATTTTGTATAACATCAAGGGATTCATGGAAGAATTAGGATGAAGGTAATCTAATAGAGGAGGAAAAAGAATGAAATTAATAAATATAGGATTTGGTAATATTGTTTCGGCAAATAGATTAATTGCAATTGTGAGTCCGGAATCAGCACCGATAAAAAGAATAATTCAAGAGGCAAGGGACAGAGGTATGTTGATTGATGCAACTTATGGGAGAAGAACAAGAGCAGTTATTGTAACAGATAGTGACCATATTATTCTTTCGGCAGTACAGCCTGAAACTGTGGCACATAGGTTAACAGCGAAAGATACTGCAGCAGGGGAAGAGGATTTGGGAAATGAAGAATAAAGGTTTACTTGTAGTTATTTCAGGACCTTCCGGAGCAGGGAAAGGGACCATATGCAAGGAACTTATTGATAAAAATAAAAATATTTTTTTATCTATATCGGCTACGACACGGGAAATAAGATCTAACGAGTTGCCCGGGGAAAACTATTACTTTACGAATAAAGAAGAATTTATGAATATGATTAATAATGATGAATTACTGGAGTGGGCAGAGTTTTGTGATAATTACTACGGTACGCCCAGAAAACCGGTTGAAGATATGATAGATGAAGGAAAAGATGTGGTTCTTGAAATAGAAGTCCAAGGAGCATTGAAGATTAAAGAAAAATTTCCGGGCGCTGTATACATATTTGTGATGCCTCCTTCCTCAGATGAATTAAGAAATAGGATAGTTAACAGAGGTACGGAAAGTGAGGAAGCTATTACACTAAGATTGAAAACAGCAAGAAGAGAATTGGATTACATCGAAAAATATGGCTATGTGGTTGTGAATGATAATTTAAATGTTGCCGTTAAAAATATTGAAGCAATACTGGTAGCAGAGAAGTGTCGGATTGATAGAAATAAAAATATTGTGAAAGAGGTGTTTGGAGAATGATTCTTCCGTCAATTAACTCAATGTTAGATAAATTTGACAGCAAATATTCTTTGGTGGTACTGATAGCAAAAAGAGCACGTTTATTGGAAGAAGGAAGTGAAAGACTTATAGATTGTAGTGCGGATAATTCTGTTACTGTCGCGATAAATGAAATCGCTAAAGGTAAGATTACTTATAGTAGAGACTAATTAGAAACTTAATTAAACAAATTTAGAGTGTAAGGGTTTGATTTATCAAACCCTTATGGCATATCTCAAATTGTACGTTTCATTCTAACTAAGGATTTGGGTTATAAGTCATAAGTGAAGCAAGTTTTCTCGAAAGGAACGGTGCTTAGTATGTTAAAGAATAAAGTCGTTGTTTTAGGAGTATCAGGAGGTATCGCGGCATATAAGACGGCTGAATTGATAAGTGGGCTTAAAAAGCTGAATGCAGATGTTCATGTTGTAATGACGGAGTCAGCTTGTGAGTTTATTACTCCGCTTACTATGAGAACATTATCTCAAAACCATGTTGTTTATGATATGTTCAAAGAGCCTCCTACATGGGAGATTGAGCATATTTCTCTTGCTAAAAAGGCTGATATAATAGTCATTGCTCCTGCTACAGCTAATATTTTGGGCAAAGTAGCATCCGGTATAGCTGATGATATTCTAACCACTACAGTTATGGCTGCAAAGTGTCCTGTGATATTTGCACCTTCAATGAATACCAATATGTATGAGAACTGTATAGTGCAAAGAAATATTGAGACATTAAAATCTTATGGTTATAGGTTTATTGAGCCCGAAACCGGTAGGCTGGCGTGTGGAGATGCAGGAAAAGGAAGACTTGCAGATATAGAAGATATTATTGAAGAAATTATTTATACTATTGCTTATCAGAAGGATTTAGAAGGTAAAACGGTTCTTGTTACTGCCGGTCCGACGTTAGAGGAAATTGATCCTGTAAGATATATAACTAATCATTCAACGGGGAAAATGGGTTATGAAATAGCAAGGGCAGCAAAGCACAGAGGTGCAACTGTTATACTTATTAAGGGTCCGATTAACAAAAAACCTATTAATGGCATAAAAGAGATTGAAATATCTTCTGCAGCTCAAATGTACAGTGCTGTGATAGAAAACTCTAAAAATACAGATATTATTATAAAAGCAGCGGCAGTGAGTGATTATAGACCTGTGAAAGTTAGTAAAGATAAAATAAAAAAGAAATCTGAGAATACTAGTATGGAATTGACAAAAAATCCCGATATCTTATTTGAGTTGGGTAAAAGAAAAGGACCGGAGCAAGTATTAATCGGATTTTCAATGGAGACTGAAAATATCGATGAATATGCTTCAAAGAAAGTATTTGAAAAAGATCTTGATTTTATAGTTGCAAATGATGTAACACAGGAAGGAGCAGGATTTGGAGGAGATACAAATATCGTTAAGTTGTTATTTAGGGATGGAAAGGTTGAAACTATTCCGTGTATGAGTAAATACATGCTTGGTCATGAAATAATAAACAGAGCTATCCGAGTTCTTGAAACTAAAATTAAATAAGATAGCACAGAAAATTGGGCGTATGTAATAAAAAAGAAGAATTATTCTTCTCTTAAAATTCATGCACCCTAGGAAACAAAGGTGATATGTTTGAATGAAAACTCTATAGCTGAAGTAATTATTAGCAGTCCCATATGGAGTCTTGATAAATTTTTTCAATACAAAATTCCTGAAAAGCTGAAAGGTAAAATAAAAATAGGTATGAAGGTATCCGTACCTTTTGGAATGGGTAATAAAAAAACTGAAGCATATGTAATAGATATTGTTAGTACGGCGAAGGTAAAAAGAATAAAAAATATTTATGCTATAATGAAAGATAGTATGGTATTAAGCGACAAAATGATTGATATGCTGTTTTGGATAAAGAATAAATATGTATGTACTTATTATGAAGCATTAAAGGTTTTACTTCCGCCTCCTTCAAGTGATAAGACAATAAGGCTTGTTTCTCTTTCAATATCAAAAGATGAGGCAATTGAATATATTGAAAAAATCAAGTCTAATGCTACGGCGCAAAAAAGAGTTCTTGAGATACTATTAGAGAGCGACAAGATTTCAGCGAAGGATTTAATAAGCTTTGCAGAAACTTCATATGCAACACTTAAGCCTCTTCTTAATAAAGGTATAATAACATATTATGAAGAGAGAGTTTATAGAAACTTCTTAGATAAAGAAAATATAAAGAGAACAAAACCTTTAAAGCCTACATCGGAACAAAAAAAAGTAATAAAAACAATAATGGATGAGTTTGAAAATGATAAACCTCAAGGTATGGTTTTAAGGGGAATCACAGGCAGTGGTAAAACGGAGATATTTCTTCAAGTAATTGAGCATGTTATTTCTGATGGTAAGCAAGCAATAGTATTGGTTCCTGAAATATCTCTTACGCCACAAATGGTTAAGAGATTTGTCGGAAGATTTGGGTCTAAAATTGCTGTCTTACATAGTGGTTTATCTTTGGGGGAACGATATGATGAGTGGGAAAAGATAATGAACTCAGAGGTTGATGTAGTTGTGGGTGCGAGGTCAGCTATATTTGCTCCGTTTGATAAATTAGGAATAATTATAGTTGATGAGGAGCATGAGGGTACATATAAATCAGAATTAGCACCTAAGTACCATGCTAGGGAAGTAGCAGAATACAGAGCGGCAAAAGAAAAAGCTATGTTGATACTAAGTTCTGCAACCCCATCCCTTGAAAGCTGTTACGGGGCAAAAACAGGGAAATATCTGTTGGCAGAGATGGACAAACGATACAACGATATACAATTACCTAAAACAACCATAGTTGATATGCGAAAGGAACTTGCATCGGGAAACAGAACTATTTTTAGTAATAAACTAAAAACTGAAATTAATAAGAATTTAGAGCAGGGACAGCAGACAATTTTATTTATGAACAGACGTGGTTTTTCAACCTTTGTCTCATGTAGAAATTGTGGGTATGTAGCAAAGTGTCCGAATTGCAGTATTTCTCTTACATATCATTTAAATAAAGATAAACTTAATTGTCATTATTGTGGATACACAATTGATAATTTAAATGTTTGTCCTGAGTGCGACAGCATGTATATAAGATATTTCGGTACGGGAACACAAAAGGTGGAAGCGGAAATAAGGGATGTATTTCCGAGTGCAACAGCTATACGTATGGACATGGATACTACAGGGACTAAACATTCACATAAAAAGATACTTAATAAGTTCAGTAAAGAGAAGATAGATATACTAATTGGTACCCAAATGGTGTCTAAGGGATTAGATTTTCCCAATGTAACTTTGGTAGGTGTGTTAGCAGCGGACACTTCACTTAACTATGATGACTTTCGTTCGTCTGAAAGGACGTTTCAACTTATAACTCAAGTTTGTGGCAGAGCGGGAAGAGGTACAATAGAAGGAAGAGCTGTTGTTCAAACTTATCAGCCGGAGAATTATGCTATACAACTCGCCAGAATGCACGATTATAAGACATTTTATAAGGAAGAGATACAGATAAGGGAAAAGCTTATCTACCCTCCTTTTTGCAATATAGCTATGTTTATGGCAACCGGTGAAGATGAAAAAGAGGTTATTGATGTAATCAAAAAGATAATATATAATCTTAAACAAAGGATAAAAGAAACCGGAATTACAGGAAAAGTAATTGGCTTTCTAGGCCCAACGGTTTCGCCCATACAAAGAATCAAAAACAAGTTTAGATGGAGATTTTTTGTGAAGTATATTGATAACGAGGACATGAGAATAATAATGTGTGAATTGTTAAGAGATTATTATAAGAATAATAACTCTATTAGTTTAACCGTTGATATTAACCCGACAAGCATGTATTAATATAATTTTTGCGTTTGCTTATATATTTAGGGAAAGGATGATTTAAAATGGCAACCAGATTAATTAGAAAAAGCGGAGACGATATTTTAAGAAAAAAATCACGTTATGTTAAAGATATTAATAAAAATGTTATAACATTACTGGATGATATGCTGGAAACTATGAGAGAAGCAAATGGAGTAGGTCTGGCGGCTCCACAAGTGGGCATATTAAAAAGAATAATAATAATAGATGTAGGCGAGGGTCTTATAGAATTAATTAACCCTGAAATAATTTATACTGAGGGTGAGCAAGTTGAAATTGAAGGCTGTTTGAGCGTGCCCGGGAAAATGGGAGAAGTTAAAAGGCCTAATAAGGTAATTGCAAAAGGTTTGAACAGAGAGGGAGAACCAATAAGAATAGAAGGAGAAGGTTTGCTTGCCAAAGCATTATGCCATGAAACAGACCATTTAGATGGTGTCTTATTTGTTGATAAGGTGATAAGATTTGTAAAACCGGAGGAAGAAGAGGGAAAATAGTTATGAACATATTATTTATGGGAACACCTGAATTTGCGGTTCCAAGTATTGAAGCATTAAAAAAATCAGGATACAATGTTATTGGTGTAGTAACTCAACCGGACAAACCAAAAGGCAGGGGTTATAAAATGAGTGCTCCTCCCATTAAAGAATATGCGATAGAAAATGACATTTCTGTATATCAACCAAATTCATTGGGGAATAATTGTTTTATAAATACATTGGAAGAGCTAAATCCTGATATTATAGTGGTCGTTGCATATGGAAAAGTATTACCCAAGTATATTCTTGATTATCCTAAGTATGGATGTATAAATGTTCATGCGTCTTTGCTCCCTAAATACAGAGGGGCAGCACCAATACATAGATCCATCATTAACGGTGAAAAGAAAACCGGAATAACGATTATGTATATGAATGAAGGTCTTGATACAGGGGATATAATAGTACAAAAAGAAATACCAATAGAATACAACGACACTGCGGGACATCTTCATGACAAGATGTCAGTACTTGGTGGTCAAGTGTTATTATCTGCAATCGAGTTAATAAAGGATAATAAAGCTCCACGATATCCTCAAGATGATAAAGAAGCTACATACGCACCAATGCTAAACAAAGATGAATCAGAGATAGAATGGAGTGCCTCGGCGGATAAGATTAGAAACTTTATTCGCGGACTTAATCCGTGGCCGGTAGCATATACCTATTACAATGGAAAAAAATTAAAGCTTTGGTCAGCAGAAATTTATAACTCGGATGCAAAAAGCAATCCCGGCACAATACTGGAACACCTCGCCAATAGAGGGTTAGTTATAGCGGCGGGAGAAGGAACAACCATAATTATTAATAACATCCAGTTTGAAGGAGGGAAAAGGATGACTGTCGATGAATATATGAGAGGACATAGTATTACCATGGGAAAAATCCTTGGAAGATTATGAAAAATATTAATAAAAGGCTGAAGATGTTCATAAAGACATTTTCATCCTTTATTATTTTAGTAACTTTATTTTTGCTTATAACGTTAGGGGTATATTTATATGTTGATGAGGATATATATAATTCTATAATTGTGACGATAATAATTATAATAGGCTGTATAATAGTTTTATCCGGATATATTATGTATAGCGTCGTTAGAGCCTATAATAGAAAGAAAATAGGCAAGATATCAATTGCTGTATTAAATAGATTTATAAGAGTTATTATGGTCTTATCATTACAAGTGGCGGAACTGATGAAAATTGATAAAGATACGGTACGAGGTTTTTTCGTGGACATTAACAATATAATGGTTGATCGGCATAGAGTTAAGTATAGTCCGGATAAACTTTTACTTCTTATTCCACATTGTTTACAGAATTCAAAATGTGAGCATAAGATAACCAATAACCCATATAACTGCAAAAGGTGTGGGAAATGTTCTATAAGTGATATATTGACCATAGCACAAGAATATAATATAAATGTATGTATAGCATCAGGCGGTACAATAGCGAGGAAAGCCGTAAATGATACTAATCCTGATATAGTTATTGCTATAGCTTGTACTCGGGACCTGATAAGTGGTATTTTAGATATTGACAAGATACCGGTTATAGCTATAGAAAATAATAGACCTGAGGGACCGTGTATAAATACAAATGTAGATATTAAAAAGGTTGAGGAAGTAGTAAGGGAGATAGTTTGTTAGTGGACAGGCATCAGGTGTCAGGTGTCGTTTTCTGTAGGGGCGATTCACGAATCGCCCGCCCTAAACTGGGACATGGAAACGGTTCGAGCATGGTAGGGGCGAGTTTCCATGCCCGCCCGCAACCAAAAAGAATGTGTCCCCTGTGGTTCTAGGGGCTTAGGCATTGTGAACAGTCCTTCCGATTTAGCAGTCGGCGTCAATTCGCATCCATGCTCAAGACGCCT
>LSQX01012503.1_pt1 | contig 12211 bp, 11 predicted proteins | sample 654561 | NCBI WGS metagenome assembly LSQX01 (sample SAMN04489861, study PRJNA283612) | anaerobic digester metagenome | isolation source: 4 biogas reactors fed with cattle manure at either 37C or 55C with and... | place: Denmark: Kongens Lyngby | collected 2014 | reverse complement strand
CTCAAATCAGAGTTCGCCCCACTACATAGGCGGTCATCCCAATCGATGTGCACAAGATATAGTTTTACTTATTCACTTACAAATTCTGCAAAATCTTTGTCTATTAAAAGCTTCCTTTCGTGTTCATATTTAGTTTCATCTACTGTTGATTCTATCAAAAGCAAACCGACTTTGTTGTAAAGAGCAAACTTATAAAGCTCCGTAATTTCTTCGCTACTTAAATATAGTTTTGAATTTATAAGGCAGAGCACTGTGCCCGGCAATAATTGCCCGTTTAGTTGGATAAAAGTTAAAAGTCTTTCAAAGGGTGCGTCAAAATCATCCACCTCTACTGCAAAGTCGAAAGCTTTTAAATATTTTTCCAAGCTCCAGGTTTGGTTAATTTCAAAGTCGGCATCCAGCTCATTTAGCAAAAATTGCAATTTTTCGTGCAATTGGCGGTGAAGCAATTCAAGTTCATTGGTAAGGCTTTCATCAAGAATACAAGAGTTTTGCAAGTATTTCAAAGCAGCCGTTTTGAGTTTTCTGTTGTTTAAATCAATGTTGATTATATCAGAAATAAAATTTAAATGTTTTGAAGCTTTTATTTCCTTGCCCTCTATGATTAAAACAAAGGGCTCTTTCACACCTTCAACCCCGTCCAAGAGCAGAGATTGCAACACATTAATAAATAGCTGCCTGTTTTCAAGCTCCAATACCGCGATTTTCCCCGGACCGATTAGAATATCATTTTCAAAGTTAAAGAATTTTAGTTTTATAGTATCACCAACCTGTCCATAGAATCTAATTGTGTGCTTTTTAGATTACCGCAAATATTTTCAATTGACGCGTATTGCTTTTCGGTTATAATAAGCAACTGCACCAAACCTGACGGTGGCCTGTTCTTTTTAACTTTTTCTGCTGCAAGGTTTGCATTGGTCGGGTTTAAAACAAGTTTAGAATAAACCGATTCTTGCAACATTAGATAACCTTCTTTTAACAGAAACCTTCTAAAGTGCCTGTAATCCTTCCTGTTGGCAGCGGTGGTAACGGGTAAATCAAAAAATAAAATCATTCTCATAAATCTGTTTCTCATATAACCAAATCCAAAGCCAAGTTTTCAAGCTTGCCCGACGAAAGGCAACGCAAAATATTTCTTGTGTAAATTGCTATTGCGGTGGTTAAATGGTAATTTGCACCGTTTAGCTTAACTTTAGAGTTTAATGTGTCCACCAAGTTGTAACGCATATCTTCATCAAAGACGAAAGGGTGTTTGGAATAAACCTTTTTGTCAATAACCGGCCTGAAAGGTTCCATAAGGTCACAAGAAAGGTTAAACTCATTAAATTCGTTGCGGTGGCATATACCCAATTGAGTAATGTAGCCATTGGCAACAACCTCACGGTTAAATGCGGACAAAATAAGGGAGTATCCATAATCTAATGCGGCATTAAGATAGCTGTCATCACGCCGTGAAAAACCTTTACCGAAAAGCGAGTTAAAATATACTTTTGCGGCGTGGCCTTCACGGTTAGAGACATCCGCCAGTTCAATGTTGTCTGCATATTCAGCCAACAGGGCTGAATCGGGGCAACCCAATGTTTTAAGCAGTGCTGCTTGATTTTGTATTTTTTTATGAACTATTTTAGTCCAAACAATTTTCTTATGCATTTCACTCCACTTGGCTTGAAGCGAAACGCGCTTGCTGGTGTTGTGGCTACCGTAAAAAGGCAAGACTTGCGCACAAGGATTGTGCTGTTCATCACAAAAAATTATGGGGATTTTTTGTTTCATAAGTTCGTTTATCAAATAAGATGTGATAAGTGCCGCAGTGCTCTCAATAACCAAGCAATATATTTCTGAAAGATGAATAAGCTTTGTTTCGACACCCCTCACAACAAGTGAGCCGTTTTTGTAACTACACTTGCAGTGTTTGGTTATGAGAACCGTCCTAAAACTCAAAACTCAATATCCTTTCCATGCAGGGTGCTAACAAACATGCCTGTGACCGAAGTGAAGTGAAGAGAAATTCGGTCTACTTTTAGATTTTTTTTATTGTTTAGCCTTCCGGTACTTTCAGATCTAAGGTTAGCAAATTTGAATTTTTTGAAGTTACCGGTAGTCGGATTGGCTTGTAGCATGACCAGCATTTGATTGATTATTTCTGTTTTTTCTTCCTTTTCCCTTGAGAAAAAATCATCACGAGCTTCATTCATTTTTTTATAATGATTGATGTAACATTTATAAAAACGGTCAATTTTTTCCAATAGATAATCAAAGAGCGCATCCAAAGCTTTGGTCTTCAAGATGTCTTTAAAGGCCGGGTGATTCATTTTGAAAACGGTTTCGTTATGGGCAGGTGTCAGCAAAAGTTGCCTGGCGTTGTGAATTTCTGTCGAGCTGGAAAGGTAAAATTCATGGCCTTCATATGTTATGTGTTGATATTTTTTAATCTTATAAGGTGCTACTTTTACATTTAAAAAGCCGGCTTCTTCAAAGTAATTTTCTATTGCATGAGGCTGGGTTTTTGCCAGGCTCAAGATGTAAATAGGTAGGCCAATTAACTTTTTTTCTCTACCCTTTTTGCCGTCATATTCAATTATGACGGAGTAGGCTTCATTTGGTCTGCTGTAGCCACCATATTTTGAAACCGGCAAGTTCTTTTTCAAAGGAATCAGCAGAGACTTTGTGTCACCGGTTTTGGAGTATTTGGTCTGATTAAAGAATTCACCACTGTCCTCTTCGGTTTTTTTAGAAATAAAGCAATCTTTGTAATTTAAGCTTTTTCTGACCTTGGCCAGTTGGTCTTTACCTACCCAAACCTCACCTGTTGCTTTGTTGACATGATTTTTGGTAAAGGCCCCGACTATGTAACCGTATTTGGTCCGCCCGGCATTTTCATTTTTTTGGACAAAACGATTTATGGCGAAATAGTCAAAGTCGTCACTTAAGTAAGGATGGCAGATGTTAACATAGTTACCCACTACGGCAGCTAAATAAGCGTCATGCGCATGGTGATGGTCGTTAATGTTACGGCTTTTGTAAAGACCGTATTGCATGCGTAAGTTTGACACCAAGTCTGCCTTGACTTGATTGACCTTGGTGTTTTCATATAGGGCACCAAAAAGGTTGGCCACATGCTTGGTAATTTGCCTTGTTTCAACCAATTGGCGGTTTATAAAGTGTTTGTAATCGTCTTCATAAAACTCACTTTTTTTGAGCCGCCTCAATTTGCTATCACTCATTAAGCCGCTTCGGTTGAGTGCTTCCCAGAAATATTGCTGATTGCGACGAATGTCTGCCTTTATGAGTAAGTCATCACCTTTTTCCTGGTTCATACCGGAAAGTACAAGGGCCAAGTTATCAAAGCTGTCGTCCTTTATATAAGATTGCGGAATTATATGGTCTATTTGGCAAGTTTGTGCCAATGCCGCAAGGTTTAAGGGTCTGCCGGAATAGAGGCATTTCCCGTTCTGCAGGAAATAGAGATAGACCATACGGTCATCTAATTTTTCGCCATATTCTTTTAGTTGAGCTAAAATGTCTTTATAGTCATCGGTAGCATTGATTTCTTTATATATCTTTTCCAGTTTGCTTTGCCGTGAGGTCGTTCGTCTTTTGGCACCCTCTTCACGCGCAAATTCTATAAATATTCCTTTTGGCTCTTTGCCCATAATCTTGACAATTTCTGCGACCACATCCGCACATTGTTTAATGCCACGCTTTATGGCCTTTGAGCCCGCTAACTGGTCAATGACTTCTGCTGTTATGCTTTCAAGTTTTTCGGGTTTTGCCTCTTTAGCTATTAATTCTTTAAAACCCAGCTCCTTGTCATTTATGATTTGCATGAAGTTTTTGCCGACGGTGCGCATGGTTTCAATTATTGTTTTCTCTTTTCCAAAGTTGTCTTTAGCCTTGATTCCGTCCAAGAGTTTTTCTGAAAGCCTACCCCAACCGGTATAATTTAACTTTGCAATAGATTCCCTTTGAGTTTGAGTAACCCAGGGCATTTCCTGTTTAATTTTACGCTTTAGGATCTTTTTGTCTTCAAACAAGGTTATCCAAAGTATCATTTTTTCAATATCTTCCGAATTCTCTGTGCTTACCAAGCCGAAGATTTTTGAAAAGTCAATATAAGCTTTATATGATGTTGCAAAGGCAGCCTCTTTTTGAAAGCCGGTAATTTTACCGATAGCAGCATACCTTTGCTCTTGGCGCAGCCATCTTCTCAAAGTGTTTTCATTTACGGTTTTATACTTTTTGAAAACTTGTTCAAAAAGAGCTCTTTGAATACTTATGGGAAGAAATTCATTGTCAACCCTTATCTGTTTTATTTCGCTCATAACTTCATATTCCGCATAGAGAAGGGAGCATTTTGGCAAGACATCTTCAAGCGGCAAATAAGTGCACTTGTTGGTCATCCGCTTTATAAACCTTTCAGCGGTTTCATCAACATCCACCACTTCTTCAAAGTTCCAGGGGTGAATTTTTACACCATCTACTTTTCTTTTCATCCAGGCGAATTGACGCCCGTCTTCGGGAACCTCTTTCTCGTTTAGGGGCCCCACATAATAAGTGATTCTAAACTTTAAAACAGCTTCTAATTTTTCTTTGTTTTCGGCCAAACCCGGGTAAAACCCCGCTTGTCTTTCTACTATGGCTCTTAATTCTTCAAGATGAAGCTGGTAAGGTATCGCACCGTTGTCTTTAGAATGGATTTTTGGGAGGAAGTTTTTTTCTTCTATATCGTCAAGTATTTTGTTTATGACCTTAACGGTTGAAGGCAACACTTCCTTAAGCGTTTGCAGCTTTGACTTTATCTTTTTGTACAATTCTTCTTGAGGGCAAAAAGTTTCCCCCAATATGTAGGCGCTGTAACTGTTGGCTTTCTTTTTTTCGTCTGCATTGACGCCCCTAAACATTTCGTTATATTCATCTTTACTTAAGTGTTTTTTGTAAATAGATTTAAGCGAAGCCAAATCTTTTTTGTGTTTTTCATATTTATTTATCATGGCATCAGAAAGGCTGGTGACATTTTCGCCCTTAAGAATTTCAGTCAAAATAAAGGCCGAATAAACATTTTGGAAGGCCTCAAAAGCCCTCATTTGATTTTCATCCAAGAGCCCTTCAAGTTTTGATTCCGCTTCTTCGGAAGACAGGGCGATGCTTATTTTTTCTTCCGACTCAAGGCTGAAAATAAGAGTAAAGTCAGCTTTGTAACCAATAATTGCATTCGCAACATGCGTGGCCTTTTGCTTGTCTTCTTTGTCAAAAGCCAAGGCTTTAATAATATCTTTTTTCTTGTCAGCCTTTTTTGAACGCTCATTGTTTAAGATATCAACAATTTCATTGATTACGGCTGCATCAGCCTTATAGTCTTCAATAATATCTTCCAGAGCTTCCAACATGGCAGATATGGCAATATCCATTTGTGAGTTTTGAGCCGAAATATTTTCTTGCCCTTCATAGAGAAAGTTGCCCCTGTACTTTAGAATATGATGAAGTGCCAAGTAAACAAGCCTTATATCTTGTTTTTCATTGCTTTGCATTAAATGCTTGCGCAGATGATAAACTGTGGGGAACTTTTTAAAATAGTCCTTATCATTAAAGTCACTGCCGTTAAACAGATTGTAAAAACCTTCTGTTTTTTGGTCACGGTCTTCTTGCCAAAGCGATGACTGTGAAAGCCTGACAAAAAAAGCTTCATCAACAGCTGCAACATCATCTGCCAAGAAACTTTGTAAATACTTGATTCTATTTCGCCGTCTATCATACCTTCTTCGAGTTGCCCTAAAAACTCTGGTGGCTTGAGCAGATTGGCCTTCGCTGAAAAGCCGGGATCCCCACATATTTTTCTTTTTAAATTTAAGCAAGGTGCCGTTCAAATCTGTTACAGCATAGCCAACAGAGTTTGTGCCAATATCCAGCCCGATATTATAATCGTAATTTTTTCCCATTTCACTTGCATCCTTTCAAAAATTATGTTAGCATGAAGATGTTCTTGCTACCAGTGAGAACGACACTACGAGTTAAAATAAAGGTTTACCCTAACTGTCGCCCTGCGACCACCGTTTAGACGGTACAACAGACCATCCTTTATGGGTGGTTTTTTTGTTAGATAAAATATATCACTAATGGAATTTTAAATCAACACAAAAACAGGCCAGTACAAGGCATAGTACATATTATGGTACAGTAATCTTTGTTTTTTCTGCTTTTCCCCTCCCTTTATGTTAAAAAAAGTCAAATCCGGTGGTCTCTCAAAAAAAATTAATCCTACCACAAGGCATTAAGCAAGCAATGAAAAACTCAGCCTTCTTTCACACTGTCCCCTTATCAGGACAGTGTTTTTGTTTTTCCTCTTGACGAACATTTGTTCGGATGATAGGATTGAAATTAGAGGTTCAAGACGCAAGCAAAAAGAAGGAGGGATGACAAATAAGCAAAAACATAGAAAGAAGCAGCCCCTTGACGGCGGAAGAAACCGCGGCTGCCCTGGCCAACTGTTGCGGCAAGCTTTGCAAAATGTGTGAACCGCCCGACGATTATGCCTACAGGCGCAGGAGCGTGGATTTGGCAAATCTTTTGACACGGGCGGTGGAAAATGACTTGACCGCACTTGAGCGAGAAGCCGTGACCCTGTTTTGGTTTGAGGGTATGACCTTGACCGAAATTGCCCAAAGGACGGGGCGGGCACCGCCCAACATTTCACGAAGTTTGGACAGGGCCAAAGAAAAACTTCACTTGTTTTTGAAGGCGGCGGTCCAATACCAGCATGATCTTGAGGACGATTCCTTAACGCCCCTGGCCCTTCAAAAGGCCATGATGGTTGCGGCGGCTGCCAAGCAAAAGCCCGGCAGCACCGGGGGCAGGATTAAAAAGGAGCGCCTGGCGCGAAACATTGATTTGCCGGCCTTGGCACCGGCACTTAACATGACACAAAGGCGGCTCAAGGCAGCCGAAGAAGATAAAATCCGCTTATATGCAGACGAGCTTTTGGATATAGCGAATTTTTTTGACCTTAAAGTAGATTACCTGCTCAAGGGTGAGGCTGAACCCTTGGCAAAAAAGGATAATTCAGCCGGAAAGGATTTGTAATATGAAAGACGAGGGCAGCCTTAAAGACCTTGCCAAAACTTATATGGAAGCGGCTAAGCTGCAGGGGGACCTTATCAGGCAAAACCGCAAAAAACTGGCAGCCAGTAAGGCAGCTTTGGATTATGCGGAAACGGGGCGGGTAAACCGGCTTTTGCTTTTGCTTTACCGCCAGCGCAGGGAACTTTTGGAAATTGCCGATTATTTGGAACATTATTATGACCCGGGGCAGAAAAGGGGGTCCGACCTTATTTGAGAATGATTAGGGCAACCATGCAGGCCGACGGGCAAGTTGTGGTGGAAGGCAACGGCGGCTATGTGCAAGAACACAAGGCGGCATGCCTGGCAGTGGAACTCAATGAGCGTTTTTTGGCGGAAGACATTGACTACCACTGTTTTTGTTTTGAATTTTTTGAAGGCGGCCAAAAGTATGTGGGCAACAATATTTACGGCATTAGCCAAGATGCACCGGCCTACCGGCGGGGGAATAAGATTTATTGTCCCCTGCCGGAAAAGTTAACCCGGGCCGGGCGACTGACCTGCCAGGTGGAAGCCCATAAGACCTTGGGCACAGAGCTTGTTCGTTTGGAAAAATCCGGCCTGTTTGTGCTTGAATTTTTGCCTTCGGTCAGTGGGCTTGAAAGCTCACTTTCTTTTGACTGCGGCCTGCTCCCCCGCTTACAGGCGGCACTGGCTTTGGCAGAAAACACCGGCGGCAATGTTTTGCATTGCCGGCCGGAAGAATACGAGGCCCTGGCAGTGAAAAACCCCTTGCGCTTTTACCTGGTGGACCCGGACGCCCCCGGGGGCAGCCTGCCCCAAGAGCCGGAAGAACCGGAAGAACCCGAGCAGCCGGAAGAACCTGAAGAGCCCCAAGAACCCGAAGAGCCGGAGCAACCCCAAGAGCCCGTTGGGGTGACCGGTGTAAGCCTTAACCGAAGTACGGCCGATTTGGATGTGGGGCAGAGCTTGCAGCTGACCGCAAGTGTTATGCCCGAAAATGCGGACAACAAGGCCGTCGTGTTCACAAGTTCAAAGCCGTCCGTGGCCACGGTTTCTTCCACGGGTTTGGTTAAGGCCGAGGCTTCCGGGTCGGCGCTTATAAGTGCCGTAACGCAAGACGGGGGTTTTGAAGCCGGCTGCAATGTCAATGTTGAAAGCGTTGCCCTTCCGGGGCTTTGGCAGGGCAGCAAGACCGCCAACGGAATGACCGTCAGTATCCAGGGCAAGCGGGTGACCATTGACGGGGTGAAAAATTCGCTGGATTCAAACCAAGGCGGGGGTTATTTGACCGATAACATGCCGGTGCTTTTTGGCACACCCACCCTTTGGCAGACCTTCCCGGCCGGGACCAAATTAAAGTTGACGGTGTCAAATGTGACGGGCAGCCACAATTGCCATGGGGTAAATGCCGCCTGTGTTTTGCGCAAGACGGATAACACAATTTTAATGGGCGGCACCTGGGCCCAAACTGCGGGAGTTTTTGAATACACCTGCACCGCGGCCACACCGGTTTATGGCTTGTTGTTTTATATTCAGAATGGGGAAAGTTGTGAGGGGTATGGGTTTGATGTGGAGTTCACTACGGAGTAGTGAATTCTAAATTGAAAATTGCAAATTGCAAGTGGCAAATTAATTTAATTTTGTGTGGGGAAGGACACAGAGGCAAGAAGTACAGCGAAGTGCGCCTTCGGCGCGCGAAGCAATTGCGAAGCGTGGCTGCGCCACGGACAATGGTGAAAAGTAGAGGCGAGGAAAAGTAAGGGCAACCCCCGCCCTACGGGCACCCCCTTCAAGAAGAGGGCAAGTTTTACAATCTGCCCGCACCGCAGGTGCGCTTTGCTACCGCTTTGCCACTGCTTTGCTACCGCTTTGCGGCCAAGGTCTCTTGAGACCGCAGGCCATAGGAGGTATTTTATTAAAAAACTATATTTAGGTGACAAACAAATAGCGTTTTGCGGCGGTGATACCGCCGCTTTTCATTCCCCTTTTGAAGGGCAGACACTTTTGGTTACCGGTGATTCCATCACCGAAAAGAACTTCAGGGCGGGGAAAAACTGGCATGACTATTTAAAAGAAGATTTGGGTTTTGCCCGGGTTATCAATGACGGCAAGTCCGGCACGGGGCTGACCCGCCTTTATTCTTCTTACCCGTCTATTTATGAGCGCATTGACTCTTGGCCGGCGGCGGACTTGATTTTGGTCATGGCATCTCTAAACGACGGCGGGGGCAACAATGCCGGGTTGCCCTTGGGGGCCTTGGGCGACGAGGGGCCCGGTATTTCTTATTACGGTGACTGCAAGGCGGTGATTGAAAAAATTATAGGCCTCTTCCCCCTGACTCCCCTGGGTTTTATAAGCCCGCCGCCGCGCGGCAGCGTCCAGGACCGGGGGCCCACTTATGGCACGGGGGCTTGGTACAGGCCTTGGAACCGTGCGCTTAAGGAAGTTTGCGCAGCCTATTGCGTCCCCTGTTTTGACCTTTTCCAAAATAGCGGTTTGAGGCCCCATTTGCCCCAACACAATGCCAAATATTTTTCCTGCTCGGCTGCGCCGCAAGGTGACCTTGTCCACCCCAATGACTTGGGGCAAAAGATAATGGCGGACAAAATCCGCCCCTTTCTTGAAATGTATTTTTAATTATGAAGGAGTGTTTATATGGTAAAAAAGATTATGATTGATGCCGGCCACGGGGGTAGGGACCCGGGCGCCTGTGCGGGCGATCTGCGCGAAAGCGACCTTAACCTCAAGGTGGCCCTGGCGGCAAGGGCAGCTTTGGCGGCTTATGACTGCCAAGTTTTCATGACACGCACGGCAGACACAAACAGCCGGATAAACGACAACACCGCCCTTGCGAAAAAGCTTGGGGTTAGCGCTTATGTGGCTGTCCACCACAATGCCGGCGGCGGGCAGGGTTCGGAAGTTTTTTATTGGCAGGGGCACGGCCCGTCCAAGGCCTTGGCCGAAGAACTTTTGGCGCAGTTTGTTGCCCTGGGTCAAAAAAGCCGCGGGGTCAAGGCAAGCAGCCTCAAGGCTTATAATTTCGGCGTTTGCAGGATTAATGCGGCCTCTTCCATCCCGGCGGTTTTGGGCGAATACGCCTTTATGGACAACAGCAAGGACAGGCAGGCCCTGGATAGCGACAAAAAATTAGAAGCCCAAGGCCAAGCCTATGCCAAGGCCTTGGTTAAGTTTTTAAATCTCAAGAAAAAGCAAGTGCCCCAAGCAGCGCCGCCGCTTGAAAACAAGCCTGTAAAAATCAAGGCGGGGGCGGCCCTTAATTTTAAGCGGGCCCAACTTTTCACGGCATCCGACAGCAACAAGGCTGTGGGGCGGGTCAGCGGCAAATATTATTTGTATGACGGCAAAGAAATCAGGGGCCGTTACCGCATAACCAACAGCCCCGCCAATGTGGGCAGGCTGCCGGTGGGGCGCTATGTGACCGGTTGGGTCAAGAAGGAGGATTTGCCCCTTGCTTGATAAGGATTATGTGGAACACCGCCTGCAAAGGGCCGAAGGTGAAATTGCCGCCGTATGCGAGCGGGTTAATATGTTTGCCGTTTCACAGGCGGCCGCCAACAGCAAGTTGGACAGCTTGCTCAAAACCACCGAAGAACTTAAAAACAGTGTTAACAAGATAAAAGAAAAACCGAGCGCCATGTTAGAAAAGGCGACATCGGCTTTGATTGGGGCTGTGGCTGCCGGCACGGTAGCCCTGCTTTTTAAATGAAGGGGGATTTTATGGGTATTTTTGAATTTATAAAAGAAGAAGGCTTGGTTTTGGTGCCCGCAATTTATGTGCTTGGCATGATGCTCAAGGGGGCAAACTTTGTGGCGGACAAATATATTCCGCTCCTGCTTTTGCCCTTGGGTGTGCTGGGTGCCTTGGCCTTGCAAGGTTTTTCCGCCGCGGCCCTGGTGCAGGGGGTTTTGATAACGGGCCTTTGCGTTTACGGCAACCAGGTGGGCAAGCAGTTGAGCAAGGAAGAATAGTGTTTAGCCATGAAAAAGGGGGCGGCCGTCGGCCGCCCCTTTTTTTATATATTTACCTGGCTAACGAATAATTGACTATGAGTGACGCAAAGACTATGGATGCCATGGACAAGAGCTTGATAAGGATGTTGATGGAGGGGCCGGATGTGTCTTTGAAGGGGTCACCCACGGTGTCACCGACGACGGCTGCCTTTTGCGATTCACTGCCTATGCCGCCGTGTTCACCGGATTCAATGAATTTTTTGGCATTGTCCCAAGCGCCGCCTGAATTGGCCATCATTATAGCTAAAACAAAGCCCGTTGCCGTGGCACCGGCCAACATGCCGGCCACGCCGTTGACACCCAGCAGCAAACCCACAAGCACGGGGAAAACAACCGCCAAGAGTGCCGGGGCCACCATTTCTTTTTGGGCTGCCTTGGTGCAAATTTCAACACAGCTGTTGTAGTCGGGTTCCGCCTCCCCTGTCATGATACCCTTAATTTCCCTAAACTGGCGGCGGACTTCAATAACAATGCTGGTGGCCGCGCGACCAACCGCATGCATGGTAAGCGATGAAAATAGGAAGGGCAGCATAGAACCCAAAAACAAGCCGATAAGAACATTGGGGTTGGTGATGCTCATGTCAAAAACAAAATCGGGGTCAATGAGTTTAACTTGGTCCACATAAGATGCAATCAAAGCCAAGGCGGTCAAGGCTGCAGAGCCTATGGCAAAACCCTTGCCCGTGGCGGCTGTGGTATTGCCCAAAGAATCCAAGGCGTCGGTCCGTTCCCTGACCTTGGCATCCAAACCCGCCATTTGGGCTATGCCGCCGGCATTGTCGGCAACGGGGCCGTAAGCGTCCGTGGCCAGGGTGATGCCCAGGGTGGAAAGCATACCGACGGCCGAAAGGCCGATACCGAATAGGCCGGATTCAAAATTAGAAGCACCGCCCGAAATATGAAAACTTACAAAAATAGAGATACCGACAACCAAAACCGGCAGGAAGGTGGACAGCATACCCAGGGAAAGGCCGTCAATTATCATGGTGGCCGGCCCCGTGGACGAGGCTTTTGCCAGGGCCTTGGTGGGCCTGTATATTTCAGATGTGTAATATTCGGTAAAGTAACCGATTAAAATGCCGGTGACAAGGCCTGTGATAAC
>LSQX01157741.1_pt1 | contig 12212 bp, 14 predicted proteins | sample 654561 | NCBI WGS metagenome assembly LSQX01 (sample SAMN04489861, study PRJNA283612) | anaerobic digester metagenome | isolation source: 4 biogas reactors fed with cattle manure at either 37C or 55C with and... | place: Denmark: Kongens Lyngby | collected 2014 | reverse complement strand
TGTTAACAGTATCTCTTTATCAGGATATTGTTGTTGAAAAGAATCAAGTAACGCTTTATAACAGTCAATATTTAATTTTGTTTCTTTATTAAAAATAACATTCCATCTGTTTTTTTTGGAATCAATAACAATTTTTTCAATAGTTGCATCATTCAATGTTTCAAAATAATTATTATTAAGCTTTATTTTTTTTAATAAATCCTCCATCTTTTTATCCATACTATACCTCTTAAAAAGTATCATGATTAATCATGATATTTTAAATAATTTCAAAATTTTCTAAATTTAAAATCTTATCTTTTTCTTTAATGCAATATTCTATAAAACCATATAAATCAGTTTTCATTAAAAGAGTATCAACCTTATAACGATCTACATCAAATACTATTTTATCTCGCATCATATAATTTAACATTTCTGATTTATTAGCACCTAAATACATTAACCAATAAGGGTATAATTGTCTAGCTAAAATATCTTTTTCCATATCAACATATTTACTAGTACCACTTATTTTCGTATATAACTCTTTTTTAATAGCTAAATTAATAATAGTTTCAAATATCTTTTTATCTTTTTCTTCTAGATATGACATTTCATATTTTACAATGTGATAAATAATATTAATTAATGTATTAATTACGTCATCTAAATCCGTTTTGCGCCCCCATACAATGTTTTTTTCCTTTATATTAGGCATGTATTCAGATACATCCAAAGTAGGATGTACTACAATAATACTATATCTATCAATAATTTCGAATTTAAGAATTTCTTTCAATAATTTTCTTATTTTTTTATGATTACAATCCCATACTTTCATTAATTCTAATCGATGTTTATTGGTAGCTTTTTTAATTTTATCAAAACTATCAAAATCAAAAACAAAATTATAGAGAGTGTCATTATCTGGAATAAAATCATTAATATTTTTTAAAATTTCAACATTCTCTTTATTTAATTTACGGTATAATTTTTTATGATTATACCATAATTTTTGTTTTAACAAATGAATTTCGGGAGAAATAGATCCTCGATATAATAAATTCCACGCTAATAAATAATCATTAACTATAAATTCAATTTCCATTAATATCACATCCATACTTCTTTTATTAATATACCATATATAAATTTTTTTGGGAATAAAAAAAGGCTTCTTTTGCCTTTTTTAATTTTAATCGATTAATTTAGCGTGAAGAACTAATCGCTTTGTTGAAGTGTAACAAGTTGATAAGGTTAATATTTTATCATCTTGATCAATTGAGACATCGAAAAATCTAACACTCATGCCTTTAATTTTTTGTGTAAAAGAAGTAAAATTTTCTTTAGTGAAACTTACATCAATATAATTAAAATCTGGTGTTGTAGTATAAATAGAAAATACTTGCCAGCGGTATTCGTGATCTTTAATATTGAATTTAATAAAATGATTATCTTTATTATTTAACCATTGGTCAGTTAAAGTCTTTTTTAAAGTTCCAAACATAATATCTGTACCCTTTAAATTGTGACCATAAATAATCGTATTTTGACTTAAATTGGGAAAAGCATTACGATAATCAGCAAAGATCCAACCTGCAGATGTACTTTGTTTATAAAAACCATTATTTAAATAATATTTATTATCACTAGCTTGAACAACAGGATAAGAAATATCAGTATTTTTTATTTCTAAGTAACCTACAGTATCACTATTTTTAGAATGATAATATTTAAAAGATTCATTGTTATTTAGACCAGTTCCTCCCATTTTAGTATCAGTTATCTCAGCTTGAACTTCCTCTTGTTGTTCAAGCGTTAATGAAATATTAGAAATCTCGCTGTATTCTGATTCTAAACGATTTTTTAATTCCTCTACTTGTATTTTAGCTTCTTTTTGGTCTTCGTAATAATTATAGACAATATTTAAAATAAAACCTGCAACAATTAAACAAATAATAGCAATAGAATTCCGTAAAGCATGTTTAATTTTTATCATCTGTTTATATTTTTTAGGAGGATTTAACATATTTATTTTAGCTGAAGAAAACTTAATGTTCTCTACTTTTTTTAAACTATAATTAATATTTTCATCATTAAATTCTTCCTGCACGACTTTTCTTATATCATCTGCCACTTCTTTGTTTAACTTTACTTTAGAAAGGGCCTTTATTTTGGCTTTTTTTAGAACTTCGGGGTATATAACCATTGTATATTCATTAACAACTGGTTCTTCTTCAATAACTTTTCCTTTATCGATTATTTCAATATCAGAATTATTATCTTTTGGATTATTCAATGGTCCACCTCCTTATTCTTATATATTATTATAATATATTTAATAACTAAAATAAAGAAGAAATTTAATTTCTTCTTTTAATAAGCTTTTTTTATATTATTAACAATTACTTGTATTTTATCAAAACGTTTTTCTACTTTACCTTTAATTAAGATTACATCATTTTTTTGAAAGTTATTATTCTTTTGATAGATTTTAGGAAATAGTAGTAGTTCTATGTTTGATTCTTCATCACTTCCGGTAATAAATGCCATTTCTTCATTGTTTTTAGTAGTGATTACTTTAATATTATCGATTAAAACAATTAAATCGATAATTTTATTATAATAATTAGCAATATCTTTTAAATTAATAATATTCTGATATTTATTTTTACATTTTGTGACAGGATGATCTTTTAAATAAAAACCAAATAATTCTTTTTCTTGTTGCATTTGAAGATTATCACTATATTCATTTACTAAATCTATTTCTGGTTTTAAAACGAATTCTTTATCTAGCTCATTTGTTAATTCGCCATAGTTAATAATATTATCAATATTACTATGAAGAGTCGCTTTATTATAACTAAAAGATTTAAAACATGAAGCATTAATTAAAGATTCTAAAACTCTTTTCGTAATACTTCTTGTTTTAGTCCGTGAAATAAAATCAAAGATATCTTCAAACGGTTCTTTTTGACGACTATTAATAATATCTTTAGCTGCTATAATTCCAACAGAACGAATTGCTGATAAAGGCAATCTAATCCCTTCATCACTAACAGTATAGTAATCCATACTTAAATTAATATCTGGATGCAAAATTTCTAATTGATTAGCTTTTAATTCATAAATATATTCTTTTGTTTTAATTTCGCTTCCTATGACACTAGTAAGAAGGTTACTATAAAAATATTTAGGATAATGAGCTTTTAAATAACCCATTTTATAAGCAATAATAGAATAAGCTACAGAATGAGATCTATTAAAACCATAATTAGCAAATTTAAGAATTAAACTAAATATTTCCTCGGCTTTATTGAATGAATAGTCATTTTTTAAAGCTGATTCAATAAATTTATTTTTTTCTTTTAAAATAATCTCTTTATTTTTTTTGCTCATAGCTCTTCTTAAAATATCGGCCTCACCTAATGTATATGATGCTACTAAAGATGCAATTTGCATAATTTGCTCTTGATAAATAATAATCCCGTAAGTATTTTTTAAAATAGGCTTTAATCGTTCATCAATATAGGTTGCTTCCTCTTTGCCGTGACGACGTTTAATATAAGTATCTATATTATTAGAAGGTCCTGGTCTAAATAAGGCATTAGCAGCAAATAAATCCTCAAAACAACTTGGTTTTAATTTCTTTAAAAATTTACGCATTCCTTCGCTTTCAAATTGAAAAATACCTAAGGTCTTTCCATCGGCAAATAGTTTTAAAGTTTTAGAATCATTTAAAGGAATTTTATTAAAGTCTATTTTTTCATCATTTTGTAGATTAATATCTTTGATAATATTCATAATAGTAGTTAAATTTTTAAGGCCTAGAAAATCCATCTTTAACAAACCTAAATCTTCTAAATAATCCATAGAATAAGCTGTAATATAACTGTTATTATTATAGACCAAAGGGATTGTTTCATCTAAAGGGCATTTACTCATGACAATACCAGCAGCATGAACTGAGGTATGTCTTGGAAATTTTTCAATATGAATAGCTATATCATATAATAATTTTAAACGATCTTCACTATCAATAATATTGCTAAAATTAATATTATTTTGATACGCTTGTTTTAAAGTTTCTTTAAAATTGATTAATTTAGATAATTCGTCTATTTTATAAATAGGAATATTTAAAATCCTACCAACATCCCTTAATACTTGTTTACCACCTAATGTTCCAAAGGTAATAATTCCGGCTACTTTTTTATTGCCATATTTATTAGTAACATATTCAATTATTTGATCTCGGTAAACATCAGGAAAGTCTGTATCAATATCGGGCATCGTTACACGATTAGGATTTAAAAATCTTTCAAATAATAAATCATATTTTATAGGATCTACATCTGTAATACCTAAGGAATAACTAACTAAAGAACCCGCTGCGCTTCCTCGACCAGGACCAACTAAAATATTATTTTGTTTTGCAAATTTAATAAAATCATACACAATTAAAAAATAATTAGAAAAACCCATTTCGTTAATAATCTCTAATTCATATTTTAATCTATTTTGGTAAATGTCATTAACTATTGTTAAACGTTTTTTAAGGCCTGCTATGCTCAACTTAACCAAATAATCATATTGATCTTTAAGATTATTATAAATAGGTAATTCAAGCTTGCTAGGTGGAAATATTACATGACATTGATTTGCAATCTCTTCGGTATTAAAAATACTATCTTTGTCAATACCAGTAAAGTCTGTTAATAAAGCATTATTATTATATTCATTTTTAAAAGCTTCATCTGCAATTGTTTTACCATCTCTAATTAAATATAAGTACTTTAAATATTTTTGATCATTCTCATTTAAATATAAAGCTTTATTTATAAACACTAATTTATAATCTTTACCAATTAGTTTTTTTTCTTCTTCTTTATTTGTATAACCAATATATAAATCAGGGAAAATTTTTAGCAGATTTTTATATAAATTAATAGAAGAGCAAGGTAAAATAACAATTAATGATAAATAGTGTTTTTCTATATCCAACAAAGTTAATGGTCTTTCACTTTGAATAGTAGATATTTTCATTAAAGATTGATATCCTTCATAATTTTTAGCATACAATAAAACAGTTTGATTATCAATTATAATATCAAGTCCTATAATAGGTTTTAGGTTGTTTTTTAAGCATTTTTGATAAAATTCTATAACTCCATACATATTATTATCAACTATGCTTATATAGGGAAGTTGTTTATCTTTAGCATATTTAATTAAAGAGTCAATATCAATTAAACTAGATAGTAAACTATAATTAGTTTTAATATACAAGGGTATATACATCTCTATCACTTCCTCTAATATTATTTTAACATATTTTATTAATTTTAATTAGATTTATTTGACTTATTACAGGAATTATGATAAAGTTAATAAGCAAACATGACTAAAGGAGGAGTACCATGGCCATAAATTTAACTAATAGAAAACCAAACTTTGCCAAAAAGAGATCACATGCACTTAATACATCACCAAAGAAACAAAAATTAAATCTTCAAACGGTTAAGTTAGAAAATGGTAAGAAAGTAAGACTTTCGACTAAAGAAATTAAAACATTAAAGAAAAATGAAAAATAAAAGATCTTGGTAGATCTTTTTTAATTTAATTTAATAATATCATTTATGGTTACAAACAATAATAATAACATCAATAATACAAAACCAATGGAGTGGATAGTGTTTTCGGTAGAGGTCTTTATTGGCTTTCCTTTAATCTTTTCTATTAATAAAAATAATATACGCCCTCCATCAAAAGCTGGAAAAGGTAAGAGATTTATAAATCCAACATTTACTCCTAGAAATGCTAACAAATAGAGTAATGTGCCTATTCCACTTTTTCTTGCTTGACCAACAATAGAATAAATCCCAATGGGGCCGCTTAAACTATTCATTTTAATTTGACCATTAAATAAACTTCCAACAACCATAAACATTTGCTTAAATAAAGCATTGTTTTTATGATAAGCATATTTTACAGCTGCCTTAAAACCTTTATCAATTTGATTATTTAAGGTGATTCCGAAAATTAAATTACCTTCTTCTTCAATAGGTTTTACATCAATATTAGCAAACTTACCATTGGTTTTTTTTACTTTAAATATAATTCCCTCGTTTTTATCCAAAACAGTAAAGTAATAAGACATATCATCTAAATATTTAATTTTATGATTATTCATTTTAACAACTAAATCGCCAGCTTCTATTCCAGCTAATTCAGCAGGATAACCTTTTTCAACTTCAGTAATAATAGGTTTTGTACTAGGAGAACCTAAAAATAGACCCATTATAAACAATAGACAAATAGCAAAAATAAAGTTAGAACCTGCTCCAAAAAACATTACTAAAAATCTTTGCCATGGCTTCTTAGCTTGTAATTTACGATCACTAGGTATTTTATCATCGTTTTTTACTTCCTCACCTGCTAGTGAAACAAAGCCTCCAATGGGTATGGCTCTTAGTGAATAACTTGTTTCGTTCTTTTTATCTTTTTTGCTAAATAATTTAGGTCCCATACCAATAGAAAATTCATAAACATATATATTAAATATTTTAGCAAAGATAAAATGTCCTAATTCATGAATTAAAACAGTTATTCCTAATATAAGTACAAAGAAAATAAAATCAAGCATTATGCCTCCTATAATAAACCTATAATAATAATAAATACTAGCACTACAAATATTATACTATCAAATCGATCTAATATTCCTCCATGTCCAGGTATTAAATTAGAAAAGTCTTTTGTATCATAATATCTTTTAATCGCTGAAAAAACTAAATCTCCTACTTGTGCAAAAATTGTTAAAATAAGTGTTACAAAAATAATAAAATAAATATTAGCTAAAGGATCTACAAAAGTTAAATAGTAAATAGTAGAGATTATTGTTCCAGCAATGCTTCCTCCAACAGAACCTTCTATTGTTTTATTAGGTGATATTTTAGGAGCTAATTTATGCCGACCAATACAGCTTCCTGAAAAAAAGCAGAAAGTATCAGTTATATTTGCAATAACAATAATATATAGGAAATAGTTTAGACCATAATTTCTTAATAAGATTAGTAGATTAAAACTAATACCAATAAATAAAATGGAACTAATTAAATATAATGCGTCTTGAATATTATAATTTTTATCTTTTTCTAAAAAAACAATTGGTCCTAACATACTAATAATAACTAAAGCTAAAATACGATAATCTAAAGCATAAGAAAATCCCATTTCATTAGTATTGTTAAAAATTAATATTGTTGTAATTATATAAGCTATTATTTTAACAATAAAAGGAATTTCTTTTTTTCTTTCACGTAATTTTATTAATTCATAAAAACCGCCTAGAGCAATTAATAATGCTAACAAATTATATGGCAATCCACCTAAAATTACTATTGGTATAAGAACTATAATCATAATAATTGAACTAATTACTTTGGTTGTCATTTTTAATACCTCCATAACGACGATCGCGTTTATTATATTCAATAATAGCTTTATCAAATTCTTCTGTTGTAAATGCAGGAAAATAAACATCCGGAAAATAAAACTCTGCATAAGCATTTTGAAATAATAAAAAATTACTTAAACGATATTCACCACTAGTTCTAATCATTAAATCAACAGGAGGCAAATTATTGTACATATGACTATTTAAAGTTATTAAATCTATTTCATTAAGCGTTAATTGATTATTTTGGATTTTATTAGCTATTTCTTTTACTGCATCAACTAATTCATATTGACCACCATAATTAACACAGATATTAAAAATCCCTTTTTTATTATTGGTAGTGTCTTCAGTTATTTTATCCATTATTTTTAAAACTTTATTAGGCAGTGGTTCACGACGACCAGAAAAAACAATCCTTATATCTTTTTTGTTTAATCTTTTTGAATATCGTTTAAAACCTTCCGTAAATAAATCCATTAAATAATTTACTTCTTCTTTAGTTCGTTTAAAATTTTCAGTTGAAAAAGCATAAACACTTAAAACCTGTACGCCTTTTTCAAAAATATATTCACTTAATTTATCTAAATTATTAAAACCAGCATAATGACCCTCACTTCTTGTTTTGCCTTTTGCTTGTGCCCAACGCCCATTACCATCTAAAATTATTGCAACATGATTTGGAATCACTAAATTATTATTCATACATCACCTTTATATATATTTAATTATAATATATAATTACTAAAACTACAATGAAAAAGAAACAAATGTTTCTTAAAAATTGTCAAAATTAATATCTATTTTTTTATTATCGTTTATATAACTGCTAGCTCTTACAATAGTTCTGATAGCATTTGAAGTTCTTCCTTGTTTCCCAATTACACGACCCATATCATCACTATCAACCATAACTTGAATTAATATTGTGTTTTCATCATCGCTTTCAAATTCTTTAACAGTTACTGCTTCGGGGTTTTGTACTAATGATTTAACAATTTTTTCTGTTAATTCTATAACGTTCATTATTTCACCTTCTTATCTTTTATTTTACTATCAGCAAACTTTTTCATTATTCCTGCTTTTGCAAATAGATTTCTAACAGTATCTGATGGTTGAGCCCCATTATTTAACCACTTTAAAGCTAATTCCTCATTTATTTTTACTTCTGCTGGATCTGTTATAGGATTATAAGTTCCTATTAATTCTTTATATTGTCCATCTCGAGCTTTTCTTGAATCAGTTGCTACAATACGATACGTTGGTCTTTGTTTAGCACCCATTCTTGTTAATCTTATTTTAACAGCCATTTTATTTCCTCCTTTTAACACTTATATAGTATATTATAATTATATTCCTTTGTCAACCGTTTATGTTGACAAAATAAAACCCATATATTATATGAGTTATTTTGCAATTGTTAACTAACAACTGTTTTTTTAATTTACGATAATTTTAAAAAATATCCAATATAACCACCTATAATAGCCGAGATAATAGAAATCATTAAAATTAGCAATATAATAGCACCGTTTTCTATTTCTCTAGTACTTTTTTTCGAAGTTTTCTTTGGAGTTATTTTTTTTGACATATTATCACTCCTATTCTTCTTTATTTTTGCACACATTAAATAATTTGTCAAATATTTAATCTAGATTTATAGTTGATTTACTATTAAGTGTCAAATCACCAAATCTTTTATCTTGGAAAAGAAAATAACCAGCAGCTGCAATCATAGTAGCATTATCAGTGCAATATTTTAATTTTGGAAAATTATAATTTATTTTTTTTTCTTTACATAAAAATTGAAGATTATTTCTTATTCCTTGATTAGCTGCAACACCGCCTGCTATTATAAAATAATTTACTGGATAATTTGCTAAAGCATTACGAACTTTTTTATTAATTGTTGCTATAACAGTTTCTTGAAAAGAACAAGCAATATTATCTTTATTTATTTCTTTTCCGTGTTTTTTTTCGTTATTAACTAAATTTATAACCGCACTTTTTAAACCACTAAAGCTAAAATTATAACTATTATCATTCATAGGTATAGGTAAAGCGTAAATATTTTCACCTTTTTTAGCCATTTGATCTATACTTGGACCACCAGGGTATGGTAAATCTAATACTCTAGCTATTTTATCATAACACTCACCAACAGCATCATCTAAAGTGCTTCCTAGTTTTTTAAATGATAAATGTTTATCCATATAGATAAGGTCGGTGTGTCCTCCACTTATAACTAACGCTAGTAAGGGGAAACACATTGGTTTTTCTAAATTATTAGCATATATATGTCCTGCTATATGATGTACTGGTATTAAAGGCTTATTATATACATAAGATAAAGTTTTAGCAGCCTCTATTCCAATTAATAGAGAACCTACTAAACCTGGACCATAAGTAACTGCAATAGCATCAATCATAGCCATTTCCATATTGGCTTTTTTTAAGCATTGTTCTATTACAATAGTAATATTTTGAACATGGTGACGACTAGCTATTTCAGGTACAACTCCTCCATAATTCGCATGAATATCAATTTGAGATAAAATTACTGTTGCAATTTCTTCAACTCCATTTTTTACAATAGCGCAACTTGTTTCATCACAACTGCTTTCTATTCCTAGAATATATGTATCTTTCACTTTAATCAACTACTTCCATTAATATACCATCAACACCATTATAATAATTTTTTCTAATTGCCAATTCCTTGAAACCAAATTTTTTATATAAATTAATCGCCGGTATATTATTCTTTTTTACTTCTAAAGTTATATTATTAACTTTAATTTTAAATATATAAGATATTAATTTTGAAGCAATTCTTTGTCTTTGATATTCTTTTATTACTTCAATATTAATTATTTCTATTCGTTCATATATATGATTATAATTAACAAAACCACATACTTTATCGTGATCTAAATAAACTAAATATTTTGAAAAGGGATTGCTTAATAAATCTTTTTTAATAGGATGATCTTTAAACACATTTATAAAAGTTTTTTGAACCCTTTCTATTATAAAATCATCATTAAAATTAATTTCTTTTATCATTATTTTCCTCAGCCTCAGTTAATTTTAAATAATTAGGATTAACTAAATGTGCATTAATATTCTCTTTTAAAGCATAATGGTTTACTATGTTTAAAATATCTGGATCATAATTAATTTTATTAGATATATCTATATTATCATTAGTTACAACAATATAATTTTTTATTTCTTTTATATAGTTTTTTAAAAAAGATAAAGGAATATACTTATTGGGTAAAATTGTATTGTTATTCTTGTCATATACACCAAAATATCCATAATCTCTTTTGGCATCGATATAAGGAATAATATAATCATATCCTGTTGCTGATAAAGCCATTGCATCTAAACTTGAAATAGTCGAAATCTTTTTTCTAAGACTCCAAGCAATAGTTTTAGCAATGGTAATAGCTATTCTAATTCCTGTAAAAGATCCTGGCCCATTAACAACAATAATCTTATCAATATCATTAAGAGACATTTTAATAGAAGAAAACATTTTTTTTATTTCAGTTAAAGTGTAAATTGATAATGTTTTACCAAATTCCTTTTTAATTGATGCTTCTAATTTATTATTAATAACAACCCCAGAATATAAAAAACTAGACGAAGTGTCTAGATATAATATTTTCATAAAACCGCCTCACAAATATCTTCGTATTTTTTACCAACAGGTTTAAAAATAAATAATCTTGTATCCTCATCTATTATTTTAATCTTTATATATAGATGCTCCTTGGGTAAACTTTCTTTTATCATATCAGCCCATTCAATTATAACGACTCCATCTGCATGATAATAATCATCTAGCGCTAACTCTGATATATCACCTTCTAAACGATAAACGTCCATATGATATAAAGGTAATTCACCATTTTCATATTCTTTAATAATGTTAAATGTTGGTGATGTAATATGATCATCTATGCCCATAGCCCCTGCAAATCCTTTGGCAAAAACAGTTTTACCACTACCTAAATCACCTTCTAAACAAATAATCATATTAGGAAACTTTTCAGATTCTATATTTTGGGCTAATTCTATTGTTTCTACTTCATTTCTAGTTGTTAATTTATATTCCATTCCTATCACCTTTTTTATTATACCAAAAGTTAAATAATTAATTCAACTACTTTTCTTGTTTTTACCAAATATTACATAAAAATGACAAAAAAAAATCCTTGGCAATGTCCTATTTTCGCTTTCACTATCGTCGGCGCTGAGGAGCTTAACTTCTGTGTTCGAGATGGAAACAGGTGTACCATCCTCGCCATAATCACCAAGGAAAATTATATCAAATAATTCTCTGAAAACTAAGATAATGTGTCATCAAATTATTAAAATAGGATTAAATCCTCGATCTATTAGTACTGGTCAACTCAACATATCACTATGCTTCCATCTCCAGCCTATCAACCAGGTAGTCTTCCTGGGATCTTACTTTATAAAAAATGGGAAAACTCATCTTGAAGTTGGCTTCCCGCTTAGATGCTTTCAGCGGTTATCCATTCCCTACATAGCTACTCTGCACTGCCACTGGCGTGACAACAGATACACCAGAGGTAGGTCCATCCTGGTCCTCTCGTACTAAGGATAGCTCTACTCAATTTTCCTACGCCCAGGACGGATAGGGACCGAACTGTCTCACGACGTTCTGAACCCAGCTCGCGTGCCACTTTAATGGGCGAACAGCCCAACCCTTGGAAGCGACTTCACCTCCAGG
>LSQX01024348.1_pt1 | contig 12213 bp, 11 predicted proteins | sample 654561 | NCBI WGS metagenome assembly LSQX01 (sample SAMN04489861, study PRJNA283612) | anaerobic digester metagenome | isolation source: 4 biogas reactors fed with cattle manure at either 37C or 55C with and... | place: Denmark: Kongens Lyngby | collected 2014 | reverse complement strand
AAAATCGACTTCATGGAAGGCTTCCACAGGTCAAACGAGAAGACCGACTACCTGCAGTTTGTCGATCCTGAGCGCATTCCGGACGACTTCTCGTATGAGCTTGCAAAAGAGGGCGCATAGCATTGTAAGCTGCACGACCTGAACTGAATGGGATTGTCCGCAGGTCCAGGCCTGCCAAGTCAGAAGACTGGCTTACTGCCGGGCTGTGTCCCATCACGTCTTGAAATGGTGAACGAGTGGTATGAGAGACAATAGACGGAAAGTCGCAAGATCTTCCCGAGCGCCGATCGATCTGTTTGCCCTGCTGCAAGGCTGGAGCCGCACTATCCTGCAGCTATCGGTAATAGGATTTGTCATCGCATTGGGCTACATTTTGTACGGCATTTTCAGCGGGGCGTTAACTTCGATGCCTCCGCAGCAGATGGCTCGCGTGGCAGCAAACTTATCGCTGATGGGGCAACTGCTGGCACTCACCGGCTTTCTGGCTACAGTGGCAGTGGTGTTGCTGACCATGGAGGAGATCGCCTTCAGTGTCCTGATGGGGATACTGGGGGCAGCGCTCATGTTCGGTATGCCCCTGTTAGTGGCGGGGAATCTAGCAGATCAAGCTAGCAGGCCAGCTAAGGTCATCAACGAATGGTCACGCAATGCCGGTATGACGATGATTTCTGTCGTCGGCCTGCGCATTCTCTGGGAAATAGTGATCCAACTTAAGTATGGTACTCTGGGCACTCGTGCCGAGCGGGCGGAAAAAACCGAGCTGGCCGTGGAGGAGAAGAAATGGAAAAAACCCGGTCTGTGGGATCGCTGCTGGAACATGCCCTACTGCCATGCTGCTGTACGCGAGATCTGTCCGGCTTACAAAGCGCGTAAGTCCTGTTGGCGCTTCGGCTATGGCTGCAACTGTGACCCGACGCTTATCGAGACGTTGATCCGGACCGGTGGAGCCACTACTGGCAAGGGTTCGGCTAAAACCAGTACTGAACGACGCACTCGTGAGGCTGCATATGTGCGCAGTGACCTTGAGGCTGATGCGCCTGTGTTAGGCAGCCAGCGCACAATTCCGTGCACCAAATGCCCCATATTTATCGAGCATCAGCGTCAGAAATTTCGGCTGATAAATCCGATAGCGGTCATCGCTACCATCCTGGCCATGGTGGTGCTGTATAAGCCGCTGATAGGCCTCTATAGCGCTGTAATTGATGTGATGGCGCGGACTGCGGCCCGGTTAACCTACGGCAGCATGGTGGACCCAGCCGAGTGGATAGGCTATCTGAACACTCCAACCGTACAGGTGTTTTTCTTCCTATTTGTAGGGATGCTGGCGCTCGCATATGTCCTAAAGGGTGTAGAGTGGGCCGTGCTCAAAAAGATGATTCTCTGAGGTGGCTCCCCATATTCAGTCTGAAGTATGCCAGCAGTGGGGCATGTCAGCAGTGGAATATCTCAGCGCAAAAGTGCACTTAGACAACCGAAGATTGCTCAGACTTTCACCACATGCAGTGGAGTGATCTTGGCAACCAGGCGACCGAGTCCGCATTCGATGGTCTTGAATACACCCTGACGGCCTCGGTATTTCTGTGGAAGATCATGGGTGTCGGTCAGGATCTCAGTGCCGTCGGTTACATGTGGCGCTGCTTCATTGGTGGTCGCCGGTGCCACTGACATCTCGAAGTAGCGATGGTCGCCGAGGTCTATGACACGAACCACATCGCGGAAGTGCGGCAATGCATAGCCGGCGCCGTGAGGGATTACGTTAGCATTTCGTAACGCTTCGAGAAGGCCCAGATCGTTGGCCCGGTCATGGAAATCCATCTGCCGGATGACGCTGTCTGACAGATTGGGCAATCCCTCGAACAGATAGCCTGGCAGGTCGCCGCGCACCATGATGGGCAGATAATCGGCGTCTGGGTCTAGCGAGTTGTGGCACCCGAGGTATATGGTGTTCATATCGCTCATACCCTGGTGGGTCACGTTGGCGATGAGCTGGAACTCGCCGAACAGCGCCTGAGCTATCATAAGCCGTCTCTGCTTGGCGAAGCTGTCAGCAAGCTCGTAGAAGCGGTAGAATTCTACCGCGTGTTCATCTATGAGCACATGCAAGGGCCCCCAGGGAGTGTCTATCTCCCTGTACTGTGCGGCCAATTCGTCTGAGGCATCCCAGTACAGGCCGGGGCCGAGAGGGTTTGGCCCGCGCATCTCAGGTGCGGCGGTGTGGATGACGAAGGCCGATGGTGGCAACTCCACTGCCGGGTCAGCCGGTTGCAGTGCGCACAGGTCAATGAAATGGTTGCCTTTGTGCAGGTCCCACTCTACCGCGATGTCTTGGATGGTCATGCCACGATGCTGCAGTTGATGAATCCTATGTATCAGCTCATCGACCTGAGGTAGCTTTTCGACAGCACCGACCAGCATCCCACAGACGTTGGGCTTGGCATCAAGCACGACCAGGGGGCGGTCTCCTGTGCCCCAAAGCAGCTTGCCTCCGTAGCCGAAGCCGGCACTCCAACGGGCGGAGTTGCGGGTGATGGTCATATCCGGAGTGCCGACAAAGAGAGCGTCGGGCCGGTACCCGAAATGTTTGAGCACATGGTTGACCTTAGCCAGCCCGTAGGCCATGTTTGCCTCACACAGGGCGGCGGCAGCATCATGTAGACCGAGCGAGAAAATCGCGCGTTGAGCGGCCTGTAAGCACGCTTGTGGGTCCATATCTGGCATACCTGGCCTCCACGTGGTCGTTAGCCGACTGAAATAGCTGATGACTGACAGGCTCTGTGGGTATGATTATAACAGAAGTCGAGATTGTCAATCGAGTATAGATGAAGCCGAAATGACGTGACTGCTATGTCGAGGGATAGAATACCATTGATGCCGTTGAATGCAGTACTGTTTCCGGGCATGCCAATGCCGCTCATGTTATGGGAGCCTCGCTATCTTCGCATGACCGAGTATTGCCTGCGCAATGAAAAACCCTTTGGTGTGGTGCTGATCAAGGACGGTCCCGAGGTCGGCGATCAGGTGGCAGAAACCTACGGGGTGGGCACCACGGCGGAAATCGCTCACTACCGTGACCAGGGTGACCATGCCATGATAATGGCAATAGGCCGCAGGCGCTTCAAGCTGCTGGACGTGTTCGAGCAGGGCGAATACCCCGAGGCTGAGATAGAGCTGTTGCAGGAAACAGGTACAGGCGTTTCTCCCGATCTTTTGGATGATATACGAGGGCTGTTTGCCGAAGAGGTGGGGTTGATCCTGCAGCTCCTGGGTTTTCAGGAAACAGAAATGGAGATACCGGCACAGGCAGACAAGCTGTCGTACATGATCGCGGCACATTTGCGGGTGTCTCTGGACGCCAAGCAGTCACTGCTGGAGATCGAGCACTGTAGCCAGCGCCTGGCATGCGAGCTGGACCTGGTACGTAAGGAGCGCGAGGAGTACCGAATGCTGTTAGCGGCGCAAAAATTTGCGGAACAGTGGTCGGACACGGATGAGTCCAGCTCCGTTTTCTCTGACAACTGAGTTGTTCAAATCGGCTCAGTTGTATATAATGCCGATAATACTGCAGTGAGGATGGTATGAGCGGCGGAATCTGCGGATTGTTGTGTGTAGCCTGAACAAGCAACTGACCGGCAGCGGATAGCGGAGAGCTGGCGGCCGGGTGGTACGGTACAGTGTTTCCGGAGGTAGAACAACTTGACTGTGGGCAACCGTGTCACGTTCGACGAATTCAAGGAGCGCCTGGACGGCATAATCTCGGGCTATCAGCGTCCTGAAGAGAGGCGCATAGCATATGGCAACTTGCGTCACGAGTATTCGGAGTACTCCAGGGATGGCAATACGACGGTCAACATTGCAGTGATCTATGAGACGCCTGGCGGCTCGACCACCCAGATCAACATAACCTATGACAGCAGTGAGCGCACATACTCATACCTGGACCGCGACCTGGAGAACCAGGTGGTATCTCACAACCCGGATGAAGTCATCAGCACGATCGAAGAGGCTATCCATGAGATCCCGGGCAAACGAGCCAGGCAGTTGATCACCACGATAGACAGTTGGATGGGTATGGGCAAAGGACGCTACGAAATCTTTGGTGAGTTGAACAAGCTATTGCAGACAGAGTTCCTGGGAGGCCGAATTACCACCACCGAGCTCAAAGAGGGAATACAACACGTAGTCAGCCAGCACAATCGTCCAGCAGAAAACAACGGCTGAAATAGCGCCAGGCATCAGACAGCCTTCCAACAGATGCACTGGTTATCTGCGCAGGAACGATGACCCTCAAAGGTGCGTCTGTCTTGGTGCCTCAGAGATGAGACGTAACGCAAGTGTGTCGCGATAAGTCTAGCTCCACCACTGTGGTCCAACCAGGTCGGACCGGTGCTGGTCAAGCCAGCTTAGAGGTGCCTCCACGTCGCGCAATAGGAAGCGAATTTGCTCAGCTTCCGGCACTTTTCGGTCAGCTGCATCTACTCGTGAGTATATCCAACGCGCGGCCATGAGGTCAGGCAATGCAGCCAACTCCTCGGCACTTGGGAGATAATGCGTCGCGTAAGCACGCATGAAGCGCTGCATGCGCTCCCACGCCAACAATGGTGTTTCGGTCAGAGTCCAGATGTCACCCCTACCCTGCACGCGTGAACGCTCTCCGGCAAACCACAGCAGCCCGTCGGCCACATCCACCATACGCGGCTGGCGGTCCACCCAATCGAAATCGAAGATGCCTACGATTTGTGTCCCCTGATATTTTACGTTTGCCGGGTGCCAGTCGGCATGTATGATCGTTTGAGGCAGGCTCCAGTAGGTTTCGTCTGTCAATCTCATCCTGATTTGTTGCAGACTGGTTAAGAGCAGCTCGATACGCTCTGTAGCTTCTGTAGCTGAATTGGCCAGAAGGCTTCCCAGATGGCCGTCCATAGCCCGCGTTTGAAGCGGTCGGAGCAGGTCAGCGGCCTTCCTCGGATCCCACAGGCGGCCAAGCTGTTTGCCTCCGGGAGGAGCGAGACGCTCAGTGACATGGTGAAAACGCCCAAGCATATCACCAGCGGCGTCGAGTTGGTCCTCATTGGGATGGGCTTCCGTAGTGCCCTCTATGAAACGGTACAGCTCGTATATCCGCCCTTCATGCTCCAGCCATCGGCTGCCCGAACGCGTTTTGACAACCTCGGGAGCCGGCAGTCCTGCGGCGCGAGCGGCAGATAGCACGTGGTGATCATACACCAGTTGGGCAGGGGCGCAGTATCGCGGATTGCGGCGCTTGAGCACGTACTGTCCGCTAGCCGTTACGACTACTGCACTGGCATTTGCAGTACCTCCGGCCGGTCGGCTGAAAAGAACGCGCCCCACCGTAAAGTGGGGCGGCACCAAAGCGATCTCGTCCTGTCTTAGGTGAGTGTCAGTCCTGCTCATCGTCATCTTCCGAAACGCGTACTAGCAGCACTGGCATTTCGGCGTGACGCAACACTCGATCAGCTACGCTGCCGTACACCCAGCGCCCCAGTCCTGACCGGCCATGAGTTGACATGACAATCAGGTCGGCGTCAAATTTCTGGCTGAAAAGCAGGACTTCCTCGGTTACGTTGCCACGGCGCAGTTCGACCTCCGCATCCACGTCCTGCAACTTAAGCGCTTGCTGAACACCGGTCAGGTATTCTTCTATATTGTCCACCTGAGCTTCCCACGCTACTGCCATTGCGGGGCCACCGGCAGCACCGACATCGGAGATAACCGGTACGACGCTGAGAAGACATAGACGCGCCTGGAAAGCTTTGGCCAACGCCGCTGCATGTGGTATGGCTTTCTCGGCCAATCGTGAGCTATCCAAGGTCAGAAGTATGCGTTCGTACATCAGTTAGAGCCTCCTTGTGCCTGCTGGGGACATAGTGCACCATCCAACAATGCATTGTAACCGGTCTGCGCATCGGTTTCAACCCACACATCTTCTCGCGAACCTCAGCTCTGCCAGTACAACCTAAGAGATTGGATAGGCAGTGATAAAGTGTTGCTTTGGCGCCCCTATTGTGCTACTATTATCGCGGCCAGTAACGCTTTGCGATGTCTGGCCGACGAGACAGTCGAATTCCGGAGGTGACAGTAATGGCAGTACCAGTCATTGATGCAGATCTATGTACAGGCTGCGGCTTGTGTGTTGACGTAGCCTCGAAGACCTTCGAGATGAATGATGAAGGGATCTGTGAGGTCATCGATCCGCAAGGCGATGACAAGGAGACAATTCAGGAGGCCATAGACACTTGCCCAACTGAGGCCATTAGCTGGAGCGAGTAGACGCCCCCTTGACGCCCAGAGTATGACTCCAGAGTACGATCTGTGACTAGAGCGATCTCGGCCGAGGTCGCTCTAGTTTTTTATGCGCGATATCTCCTCAGGTCGAGAGAGCTTCAGTTTCAGTATGCAGGCCGACGCAGATCGCGGAACCACAGAGGGTTGACGTCGCCGAAAATGTGGTCGCGCTCAGTCATCGTGCCGAATTCTGCCCACTCAGCCTGCCTGATCCATTCTCCACGACAGTAGCGGCGTGTCCAGGCGACACACTTTTTGAAATCGGTGTAGTGCCCATCGATGCGTGCGGCGGCGTAGTCCGGAGCGCTGTCGGTGGTGATGAGAAACTGCCAGTCTGACGCCTGCATCAGCAGTAGCTCTACGGCTGCCTGCCTGATGAAAGCCGCAGCGGTGCTATCATGACCGGCACCCAGGTCGGCGACCAACTGACGCATATCCAGTTCGGCCTCATGAATGCGTCGCCATGTCCATGCAGTCTCATCGTTGAGCCAGACCGAGTGCTTGCCTCCGGCGCCCCACGATCCCTCAGGAAGAGCGATGGCCTCCGTTGGCGGGCTGTCGGCCAGGTACTGCAGAGGTGTGGCGAGGTCTATGTCAGGGTCCTGGCTTATCCACCGGATCGCTTTCTCTAGAAACCATAGCCCTTCATGCCACCAGTGCCCGAACAGCTCGGCATCGAACGGTGATACTAGTACAGGCTGCCCACTTGCAGCACTGGCAGCTTGCAGTGTAGTTTTAACCGTCCACAGGAAGTTGCCCGCGTGCTCGTCAGTACGATGTCCCGCGTTATCAGGAGACCACTGGCGCTTGGTAGCCAGATCATTGCAGTTATCGGTGACAGCCCAGTACCGCAGGTCACCGGGCATGTGTTTCTTGTGGAACTCCAGGTAGGCATAATCGCCCGGGTACCCATGGGCCGCGCTCCAGACCTTCATGGATGTCTCCGGATCGCGGATAAGCGCAGCGACCGGTGGATGGTCTTCAAACTTGCGGCCCACAAAGTACGAGTGATAGGGTGTCTTGAACGTGCCAGGCGGAGCGTCTATGCGGCGGATACGTCCCCACAGCTTGCCCAGAGTCTCGGTCTCTTCGATCCAGACTGGCAGCGGATCGCCTCCGGCAAGCATATGCGCATCCACTATGAAGTAATCGAGACCGTTTTCACCCAGGAATTCCTCGACACCCTTGCGGGGGTACGGAATTTCGGTGCCGCTGATTTCGGGTGGCGGTGCCCACTTTGCGGTAGGACGATACGCGCATTCGGGCAGCCAGCAACCTTTCGGGCGCCGCCCCATGTGGCGCTCGTAAACAGAAATGCCCTCCATGATCTGCGCCTGGATACTGCCGTCTTCGCGTAGCAGCGGCAAATAGCCGTGTGTGGCCGCAGATGTCATGACTTCTATGTTAGCGGCGTCCTGCTGTCGACGAAAAGCGGCCAGGATGTCACGCTGGTAGTGCTCGATGAACTTGGTGGACAGATAGCTATAGTGATCATGCCAGCGGCGCGCCAGATACGCCAGATGCAGGTCGCCTCGCGCTTCGAACTCCTCGGCATTGCGGTCGGCCCAGTAGCATTTGTCACTCAGATAGCCCGGGAACCACTCCTTGAAACGCTCATCTGCCAACTGCTCCATGGTTACCGGCGTGATCCCGATGGCCAGCCTGGCGGCGATGCCTTCGCCAGCGAGATTCTCGATGGTCTGGAGCAGTGGCAGGTAAGTGTCGGCAGCGGCCTCATATAGCATCTGACTACCATGTGGCCATGTGCTATGTCCCAACACGTACGGGATATGGCTGTGCAGCACTATGATGAGACTGCCGAACGGTTGGGCCATGTGAACACTCTCCGCTTAGTTGTCCTGCTGTAGCCACCGATTATACCACAACACGCACTTAACCAGCAGACCGGAGGCCCACCCGTGTGGGGCAGCCCAGTAGGCGAATTGAGGAGCTGCCATCAGTTCCGGCAGGCAGCCGACCACAGTAGCGTGGGCCAGACAGGTGCGGATACCGGTCAGTGCCGACGCAACCATTTGACGCGCCTGCTCAGGTTCGTCGTCACGGACGGCTACAGCTATGCGTAGCTTGACCAGTGATGCCCACAGAGTGTTCACGCACCCGGCAGCACCGCCCAGATAGCTTTCCCCCTGGTATCTGATGATAGCCGGCCCGTGCTCCGTCTGGCGAGCCAGCGCACTCTCGATGGTCTCCAGGTTGCTGACCGCCATGGCACGCTGTTCGGGATCGCTTAGATCCAGCACAGTGAAGGGGTCAACCAGGCCCAGTGTAGCGCTGTCTATCGTGTCATCGGTCCCGCCTCCGTTGTACAGGCCACGTGGGAAGTAAGTGCCGTTGTAGAGCGCGACAGTGGCTTCGGCGAGGCGCTCTCCAGCCGCAGCCCACTTCTCGGCAGATGAGAGATCGCCAGCAAGTCGGGCGCAATCGGCTGCGGATTTCAGCGCCACAGCAAAAGCAGCGTTGGTGTAGGCAAAAGTGCCCTCGAAAGTCTCCCATAGATCGCAGCCCGGGCTATGGTATCCGCGACCATCCACACGGGCATGTAGCGCCTCTGCAGCGGCCTTGATGGTTCCGAAATTGTGCGCCAGGCGGTGCTGCCGGTCGGGGCCCTCAGCCAGAGTACAGCGACATATCGAGACGAGAGCTGCCGCAGACTGATCGAGCTGCCGGAAGCCTTCGCGAAGTGACCAGGAAGCGGCGATGGCGCCCTCTGCCCAGTGGCGTTGGCCCCACAGGCCGTCAGGACGCTGCGCATGACGATACCAGGCCACCAGTCTGTTGAGCGCATCACGGTAGCCCGCGTCATGTAGGGTCTGGGCCGCCTCAGATGCATCGCGAGGCCAACAGTAGCCGTATCCGCCGCAGTACTCATATTTGGGGTCGAACTCCGGAGCAGCGACGAAGCTTCCCGTGGCAGCATCCTGCAGGATCGCCATCATGAGCAGAGAACGGCGGTATGCTTGCTGCAGGTCCTCGTCCACCTCCACAGGCACCGCCTGCTCGAGATGACGTCTCCAGTGCTCTTCAGTACGCTTGAGCATACTCTCGGCCCCCAGGTCTTCGAGGTACTCGAGGGCATCTTCCGCGTCTTCGAGATCGCGTGCAAAGCTGATGATAACGGTGATAGTACGGCTGCGTCCCGGCGGCAGGTCCAGATTGAATAGGTGGGCAAAATCAACCGCACCGATGTCTTCCGGCTGTCCGTTGAGTTGACCATCTACGATATCGTAGCGCGCGCTACGGCCATCGTCATGGCCGGATTTGCCGCAGCGGATGTGGTCCGGCTCCGTACCGCCTACGGTGATGGCGACGTCGCGGAAGTACTGGAGGAAGTGCTTTCGCTCATAGTCATAGCGCACAGCCTGCTTTCCGATGACCTCCCCAAGATGCATGTTGAAATAGTGCCCGAACGACCCGATGAAACGCGAGCCGGAGCGGTTGGTTACAGTCACTGTGCGTACCAACGCGGTGTTGGGGTGGTCTGGCTGGGATGCGGGCACAAAGTCGGTGAGCGTGATCTCCAGCGCCGGATCGGCACCAGTCAGACGGGTCACCAGTATGTTTGTGTCAGGCAGATAGCGCTGGTTTTGCTCGAAAACAGACTCCCATGTCCAGATGAGACGTCCCTGCCCCGGCGCTCCTGCGTACACAAACGGTAGCAGTTCACGGATGTTTTGGGCGAAATCCACATGGGGATAGAACGCGGCCATGATTTCACCGGCGCCACCGAGCGTGGCAAGCAATCGTCCGTTTCCGATGGCAGCGGTTGGCAGATATATGGTTGGCATATGCAATCCTCTCTGTTTACTGGTCGCGGACTGCCATCCAGCAGTCCAGAATCTGTGCGATGCTCCAGGCCTGGGCGAAGCAGCCACACGGCCTCTGCGGTAGGTCTCCGTCGAAAATCTCTGCGATGGAACCGCTGTGCATCAGGTGGCCCAGCAGCGGCTCAAGTCGGGCACGGATGTATGCCCGTGTCTGGTCGCTGTCACCGTATGCGGCGCGATATGCCTGCAAGTATGGTCCCAGCAGCCAGGGCCAGACTGTGCCCTGATGGTAAGCGGTATCGCGAGCCCATACATCGCCCTCATAGCGCCCCCGATAGCGTGGGTCCCGTGGATCGAGGGTGCGGGGGCCGTAGTCAGTCAGCAGCCTGTCCTCGACCACCTGCAGAATGCTTCGCATTTGGGTGGTGCTCAGCAGGGGGTAGGGTAGAGCACAGGCGATGAGTTGGTTTGGGCGCAGACTCTCATCGGGCCCTTCGGGTGCGAGCACATCATAGCAGTAGCCCAGCGTTTCGCTGTAGAAGCCAGTACTGAAGCTGTTGCGTACCCGATCAGCCAGGGTTTGCATCGCTGAAGCTTGCTCGGAGGCCTTCAGCTTTTCGGCGAAAAGCTGAGTGGTGCGAAGTGCATTGTACCACAGCGCGTTTATCTCCACAGGCTTGCCGTGTCTGGGGGTGACCACATAGTCGCCGATCTTCGCGTCCATCCAGGTCAGTTGAGTGGGCACGCCGTCCTCTGCCTGGCCCGTGCCGGCGATGAGTAGTGCGTCCTCAGCATCCATGCCGATATGGTTACGGGTGCCTGCTATGTGGTGCTGCACGGCCTCTATCAGTGCGTCGTATACGGGACCGGCTATGAAGTCCATATCGTCTGTCTGCTCATAGTACAGGCGCAAAGCTGTGGCCATCCACAGAGTGGCATCAGCAGTGTTGTAGGCCGCAGATCGGTCTTCACCGAAGCAGTTGGGTATCAGTCCATCGCGCATGTGGGCCATCCAGGTGCGCATGATGGTGCGGAAGTCGTCATGGCGCCCGATAGCCAGCGTCAGACCGGGCAGCGCTATCATGGTGTCCCGACCCCAGTCGCTGAACCATGGGTAGCCTGCGATTATGCTTTTGCCACCGTCGCGTTCGATGATGAATTGGTCTGCGGAGAAGAACAGTTGTCTGGTTACGGAGTCATCACCGGCCCCCTCCAGCAGGCGACTGCGACGGTCAGCTTCTTCGGCAGCCAGCTCGTCAGGGTCTGGCTCTCCCACCTGAGTACCGGAAGCGATGATGACGGCCGATTCGCCGGGCTGCAACTCCCAGGTGATCCGTCCGGGGCAAAACAGGTCTTCGGTATGATCCAGGCCTCGCTCTGCCTCGCGCGGGTAGTCGAAGCTGTAGTACCAGCAGCCGTTTTGCGGCTCCGTGATGGGGCTGAAGCGCCCTTTCGGGTGCCATAGCCACAGCCGCGACACATCACCGAACAGAGCTACACTCAGGTGATCATCCTGGGAGGATATGGCAGGGCTGTCGGAGGCGCTGGCATTGCTGAGATGGTGGAAATCGCGCCCCGATACCAGTGGACTTACCATCAGTGTAACGATCTCGTCTGCTTCCACGACTTCATAGCGTATGACTGTGAGGTTTTTGCCGTGTGGGATGAAGATTTCCTTGCGCAGGGTCGCGCTGCCGGTGTCATAAGTGAAGGTGGGCCAGAGGTGACGCTCAAAAGCGGTCAGATAGTGGTAGCCCTCTGGATGCACAGCTCCGACGTACAGATTAGTGCTCAGATCGTGTGCAGTTTCACCGCACATCAGCGTCTCTTCGAGCTTGTTTAGCAGTACGCGGCGCCCGGCGGGGGGCTGAGTGGTACCTGCGTGAGGGTCGGTCACCAGCAGCCCATGGTAGCGCCGGGTGTTGCAGCCGACTACTGTAGAGCACGCAAATCCCCCCAGTCCGTTTGTCTCAAGCCACTCGGTCTGCAACCAGGTCTCCAGGGTGGATTGGTCAGGCTGGGGCACGGGCATCATGCTCACTCCTGTCTACTGCTGGGTATCTCTGTCGCTGCCAGGTCAGCAGTAGTGCGGTGATAGTCTTGGCATCGCTCAGACGGCCATCGG
>LSQX01200881.1_pt1 | contig 12216 bp, 8 predicted proteins | sample 654561 | NCBI WGS metagenome assembly LSQX01 (sample SAMN04489861, study PRJNA283612) | anaerobic digester metagenome | isolation source: 4 biogas reactors fed with cattle manure at either 37C or 55C with and... | place: Denmark: Kongens Lyngby | collected 2014 | reverse complement strand
GCTTAAGACTCTATAAGTTGCACTTTCATCAAGATGAAAAAATTTTAAATATTTTTAAGCATTTTTTATTTTGTAATTAAATTTGTGTTATTTTTGTAATATTAATAAAGAGGAATATTAACAAAAATTAAATTTTTTTATCATGAAACTAAAATTACAAAACTTTAAGATAAGTGCTAAGCTAACTTTTCTTATATTATTTATTTTATTTGGAGTTTTAAATATTTCTAAAGCTCAACAAATAAACATTTACGATATTTATAGTATAACAGGTGAGAACGACATCTATGTTTACTATGATTTAGAAACTGCAAGCGAACTTACTGAAGTAAATTATGTATTTTTGGATGATAATAATTAAGAACAAACAATTTCTTTAACAGAAGGAAGTGACTATTACAAAGCTGATTATTATTTAATAATTTACAGTAGTTTTCTTGAGACTACAAATCTTATGCCTATACAAAATTTAAGTTTTAAAGCTAGTTTCGATAACGGTGTAGATGTTTATTTTGAAATAGAAGTTACATATACTTTATATTCTTATATTTATGATGAAAACAAAAACTATAACCTAAGCCAAGCCGAAGATGTATTCGTCTATACTGTTTTTAAAGAAGAATGGGAGTATATTAGTCACGTAAAAGTTGATGGAAACGCAATTAGCGAGTTTGAATATGAAATTGATGGAGCCTATTTAATTATCAAAAATTCATATTTAGCAAATGTCTTAAACAATGCCGGAGACGATATTGATGTTGAAGTTATTTTTAATTTGGATTTTGATAATTCTGATAGTTTTACTATTACTGCCATTGAAAACGGATTAACAAAACCTTCATTTAATCCTAATAGCTTTACAATTAATGGGAACGATATGCCTGAATACATTGAAACAACCATAACTTGGAATGATGCTAACTCAATTGAAAATATAAATCTTTATCGTATCGAAAAAACTTATGTATATGAAGACGAATGGCTTGATTATGAAATAATTCCTATAGATGCTAACACAGCAACACTAAAACTAAATATTCCTACTGAAGACGACAAAGCTAAAAATAGTTCAAAAGATATTACTACTTTTAATGTATTTATGAAAGTTAACTTTGATTTAGGAGAGCCTAATTATTTATTCATAAATATATTGGAAGAATTCTTTTATGTAAATATTGCCGTAAATAACTCAGAGGCAGGCTGGTACAATGGTGCAGATGAGTATTTCGTTGGAGAACAAGTAAATATAGAAGCAATTAGTAATTCAAATTACTTCTTTGAAAAATGGGTTTTTGAAGGTGGCAATATAGTTAGCGACAATCCTTTTACTTTTACAATGCCGGCTAATGATGTAAACATTTATGCTGTTTTCAATTCTGATTATCCTTTTGTTATTAACTCTACTCCTGTTTCCTGGAATTATAATGAAGATCCAAACACAAATTTTTACATAAAATTTAACCAAAATATAGCCGAAGGTAATTTAAACAATGGATTTGGCGACATTAATTTAATCAATGACTATGACGAAGAACATTTAATTAATAATATTTACATTTTAAATGAAGATATGTTAGTAATAGAGCCTGATTTACCTTTAGAATTTGATGCTTATTATACATTAAATATACCTAAAGAAAGCATTGTTTCAGCAGACAATACTGATTTAACAATGCTAAGTGACTATTACCTTCCATTCGCCACAGGTTATGGCAATTTTCAAACAGGCGAAATTAGTCCTTATCAAAAATATTATGGCATTTCTACTGTTAATGATGTAGATTTTAATATTATTTGGGGAGATGAAACCGAAATTACAAAAGTTCTATATTACTACTGGGACTACGTGAATAATGCTTGGGTGGACATTATATTATCAGAAGGAACAGATTATGTTATTAATGAAAATATTTTAACAATAAAAAGCTCATTTATCTCAAGTTTTAACTTAGAAGACGGTGATCACTTAAATATGGAATGTCATTTTGGTAGTGGTTATTATGATTATTTTATAATAGAAATAATTGATTCTTACGATAATCTTATCAGCCCTGAAAATGTAAATTATGATTTATCTAATCCTAATGATATTTATACTCTAATAATGTTTGCAAATGCAGAAGCCATAAGTTCAATATCTTATAATTCTACAAATTTAATTGAAAATACCGATTTCAGTCTTATTCAAAATATTTTAAATATCAAAAATTCTTTTTTAAGCCAGCATCTCATAAACTTAGGCGATGAGATAGAACTAATCATTACTCTCAATAATAATTCCAGTCTAACACTAACAATAACAGCTATTGAAAGCGGAATAATTAGTGCAACAATAAATCCTCAATTTATTGAATTGATAAACGAAATGCCTGATTATTTTGATATTGTAATAACTTGGAATGATGCAAACAATGTTACAGCAATACTCTTACATGGGCTTAGCGATATAGAAATTGTAAGCATCCCGTTTTCATATTATGAAATTACAAATATAGACAGCGAAACATCTATGCTTAGAATATTCCTTGATGCAAAGAAAAGCACATCGTCCAAATATATAGAAGAAGCAAGTGTATTATTTGAAATCATTTTTGATATTGGTTCGCCAGCAATTTTGCCTGTACATATTATGCTTGAAGCTTATAATATTGAAGTTTCCACATATCCAAATTCAGCCGGTTGGGCTTGGTATGAAGGTTATGCTGCTGAAGGAGAAACAATAAGCATAATAGCAGAAGCTAATGCGCCTTACCAATTTGCTTATTGGACATTTGACAACATTATGGTAAGCACAGAAAATCCTTACGAATTTATAATGCCGGATCACGACCTAAATATAACAGCCCACTTTATACATTATGAAGACGAAATTTTTACAGTAAGTTTAAATTCAAACCCTGCAAATGCTGGTGTACTACAAGGAATAGGAGAATATCCATTAGCTACAAATGTGTCAATAAAAGCTACAGCAAATAGTGGATATGAATTTATAAACTGGACAAACGAAGAAGATGAGATAGTTTCAACAAACACTATTTATAATTTCAGTATTTTTGAAGACAAAAGTTTTACAGCAAATTTTGATATAGTGGAAAATATTAAATCTAATATTGTAAACGAAATAAATATTTATCCAAATCCATTTAATGAGGTTTTATATATCAGCAATATTGAGAACATAAATAAAATTACAATTACAAGTATTACAGGACAAATAATTTCTGAATTTGTTAATTTAGAAAATAATGAAATCAACACTTCAATGCTCCCAAGAGGATTTTATTTAGTTATCTTTGATAAAACTGACGGAAGCAGACAAGTAAATAAAGTTACAAAACAATAAATAAAAGTAAATAAATTAAAAAGAGGCTAATCAAATTTGTTTAGCCTTTTTTTTAAAATAAATGTCTAAATGGGAACAATAAATTTTCAATTAATTTTTGAACTTTAAGTCTATTTTTCCATTTTTCATAATCAAAATTATCACAATCTTTTGCAGTATTTTCTAAATGTTTTTGTAAAAGCTCTAAAATCTTTGCTTGTTGCCCTGCAATATTTATTTCGTGCATATACAAAAAGCTACGATAGTCAAAATTACTGGAACCTGTAAGAAAATATTTTTTGTCAACCATAAAAACTTTAGCGTGCAAATTAGAAGGTCTATACTCTAAAATTTGGATTCCGTTTTTATGATAAATACCAAAAAATTTATTTCTTAAAATATCAAATAAAGTAACATCGGAATTTTTGGGAGTAATTATTGTAACTTTCACTCCTCTTTTGCTGGCATTTATTAAACTTCGCCTCAACAAAGAGCCAGGTAAAAAATATGGAGTTTCTATTATTATTTCTTCTTTTGCTAAATCAATAAGTTTTTGAAAAACATATTTCACGGGTTGTTTTCTATTTCCCGGCACATCTTGTATTATAGCTATATCCTTACTTCTCAATATTTTTGTTCCATATTTTTTATTTTGAAAAAACCTACTTGATAAAAAATAATCATAAGAAAAAATTCTTTCAAACACAGAAGTAATATTTCCTACAATTCTAAAACTACATTCTCTCCAATTTATATTATATGCAGTGATATTAGAGGAGCCTATATAGCTAATATTTGAATCTATCAATAAAAGTTTGCGATGATTTCGCCTATGATTACGCGAAAAAATATCGAAACTAAACTTTATTTTTTCGAAAAATTTCAATTTCCCACCTAATTCAACAAATTCTTTAAAAAAAGACTGTGAAACCCCTGACCCCCAAGAATCAATTAAAAGTTTTACTTCTACACCTCTTTTTACCGCTTCTGTCAAAGCTAGTCTAAATTTTTGTCCAATACTGTCGTTTGCAAATTTATATGTTTGTAAATAAACACTTCTTCTTGCTTGCTTAATATCATCAAGCATAGCAAGATACAATTTTAAAGTATCGTCATAAATTAAATATTCTTCTTGACTTTGCATTTATTTAGGAGTATTTTCACAAAAATAAAAAACTTAATTGTATATAAACAAAAAAAGCAGCACTTTATTAAAATGCTGCGTCAAATAAATTATACTTATTTTAATTATTTTTTATTAAAAAAATCTTTAGCAGATTCCTTATAAGTAACCGTTTCTTTAAATTGGTAGTTTCCTGTTTCGGGATTTTTTACCATTTTAATACATTTTGCTATATTTTGTCCGCCACCTGTTCTAAGGATAGCAACTGCTTTCTTTGCCATAATTCAAATTATTTAATTTCTTTGTGTAGTGTAACTTTCTTTAAAATTGGATTATACTTTTTAAGTTCCATTCTGTCGGGAGTGTTTTTCCTGTTTTTCACAGTTATATATCTTGATGTTCCCAGCATACCGCTTTCTTTATGCTCTGTGCATTCTAAAATAACTTGGATGCGGTTTCCTTTTGCTTTTTTTGCCATTTTATTTTCCTCCGACTATTTTTAATTAATAAATCCTTTTTCTCTAGCGTCTTTCAAAGCAGCTTTCAAACCTTTTTTTGAAATAGTTTTAATGCCTTTTGCCGACACTTTTAATTTTATCCACTGTTTTGTTTCTTCATCATAAAAGCGTTTTGTTGTAAGATTTACATCAAAAACTCTTTTAGTCCTGCGGTTTGAGTGAGAAACTTTGTTCCCAACCATTGCTGTTTTACCGGTAATTTGACAAGCTCGTGCCATAATAATATCTTCTTTATTTTTTAGGACTGCAAAAATCGGTATTTTTATTTTAATTTCAAAACTTTTTTGAACTTTTTTTTATAATTAATTGAAATTAACATTTAAAAGACTTAAAACAGTGAAAAATTAAAACTTTTATTAGTATAATTTTTATTTGGATTTACTAATTGAACTAGCTTTGATAATTTATCAATTATCATTATCAAGTCATATTGTTCTTAAAATCTTTTCTTAAATAATCTAACCATCCACTTTAAAAAGCTATAATTTTTGTTTTTCAATCAGATTTTTTAGCTCTTCTACAGCATTTTCTTGGGCAAGATTTTTTATTATTGCATTTTTACCTTTAAAAATATGTACTTTCCCCTCTCCTGCACCAACAAAGCCATAATCTGCATCAGCCATTTCGCCGGGTCCATTTACAATACAGCCCATTACAGCAATTTTTAATCCTTTTAAATGTGAAAACTCTTTTTTAGCTTCTCGCATTAAATTTTCTAAATCATAATTTGTACGACCGCAACCAGGACAGGAAATAAATTCTGCTTTTGAATATCTCAAACCAATTGCTTGTAATAAATCTGTTTGTATTTCAATTGTATTTATTTCTTTGCTCGGAATATCTAACCACAATCCACTAGCAAGATTATCTAACAGTGCTATTCCTGGGAAAAGACCTAGTTCAACAGCAAGCTCATCATAATTAAGAGATTGTGCTGAATATTTAATAATAAGCGGAATATCAGGATTTATTTTTTTTATGGCTTTATAAAAATAACGAGTTTCGCCTAAAGGATTTTCTGAACAGTAATTTAAAACTAAACAAATATTATTTTTTTCCAAAACAGATTTTAACTCATCTTTAATTAAATCATAAAAACCAAGTCCAATAAAATAAAAATATCTATCATCTAATTTTGGTAATTTATTTTTGCTAAATTCTATATAAGGAAAAATACTTTTATTTTTCTTTAAAGATTTCCAAGCCCGATAATTAGTTAAAATAGCTTTTGTTGTTAAAAGATTTCTAGGATTTTCTGAATAAACTATATCTGTATTATCAGAATCAATTTCTGAAATTAATGAAAATTTATTGCTAATAAAATTAAGAGCTTTGTATTTATTTTCGCTAATATAAGGATTGTAAGTATTATGTGTTTGGCTTGGAACTTGGTGTTTGAATTTTTTGTTTTTAAATTCTTCTAAAATAATTTTTGAAAAATGTATTTCATTTTCTGGATTTTCAGTTAGCGAAACTCTAAAAGTATCTCCTATTCCGTCAGAAAGTAAAGCAGCAATTCCAATAGCTGATTTTAATCTTCCATCAATATCTGCACCGGCTTCGGTAACACCTAAATGTTGAGGAAAAAGTAAAGACTTATCAAGCATTTTAGCATTTAATAATCTTGTAGCTTGCGTCATAATTTTCACATCGCTGGCTTTCATTGAAACTACAAGATTGTAAAAATTTTCAGCAACAAAAATATCAATAAACTCCATTGCAGCTTCCACCATTCCTTCAACAGTATTTCCATATCTCGACATTATTCTGTCTGATAAAGATCCATGATTTGAGCCTATTCTTATGGCTGTGCCGTATTGTTTGCAAATTTTTATTAAAGGCAATATTCTTTCATGAATTTTTTCTAATTCCAATTTATATTCAGAGTCTGTAAATTCTATTTTTTTAAAATTTGCTCTTTTATCAACATAATTACCTGGATTTATTCTAACTTTTTCAACTACACGTGCAGCTTCTTCAGCAATTTTTGGATTAAAATGCACATCCGCAATCAAAGGGTTTTTATAACCACCTGCATGTAAAAGTTTTTTTATTTCTTTTAAATTTTCAACTTCTAAAATTCTTGGAGTAGAAATTCTTACAAAGTCAGCACCGGCATCAAAAATTGCTTTTGTTTGTAAAATAGTTTTTTTTACATCCTTAGCAGGCACATTTGTCATACTTTGCAAACGAATTGGATTTAAGGCACCAATTTTTATGTCTCCAATATTTACAACACGTGTGGGAATACGTTCATAATTATGTATATCTATACAATATCTATCAAAATATTTTTTATTCATTTGAAAATTTAAAACTTTTTATTTAGTAAGATTTTCTACTTAAAACTGCTGTGCGTTTTTCAATGATTTTTTCGCCAGAAAGATTAAACATTTCTATATAAATCACATAAATACCAATTGGACAAGCTAAATCAGCCTTATCAAATCCATCCCAAGTAAAATTACCTTCAGTGGCTAACATTTCATTATTAGCAATAAACTTAACAAACTGACCATCAGCGCTATAAATTGCAATTGTTGCAGTATATCCAGCTTTGTTTAAATTATATGATATATTTAAAATATCATCTTTTCCGTCATTATCTGGAGAAAATACTTCGGGGCTAATATTAATTCTAGAATCAGAAACAAATTCTGAAGAATATTGAGAGTTTTTATAACCTGGTGTAGCAAAGCCAACACTCTCCGAAGCTGAATGCCAGTTTGTTTCGTCAGCCGAACTACGATTAAAATTAATTCTTTCTAATGAAACACCATCTTTTGAGGCAAGTAATTTATAATGTTGTTTTTCATTATAATAAACAGAGTCAATAATATTCATAAACCTATCTATCAGAAAAATATTTCCAAGTTTATCGGGCATTGTAGGCAAATTAGCGGTTTCATACAGATTTTCTGGATATGGAACATGATAATTATTTTCAATAAATCTAATATCTTTTGAAATTGCACAATATTCTTCAGGTAAAAGCAAACGACTAATTGTAGAAATTTGGTAAGAATTATTTATTTCACCCTCATCAGTTTTATTTATAAACCAAAGATTTTTCAAATCGCATAATTTATCTGAATTATTGTAAACTTCTACAAAATCGCTTCCTCCGGTAAGTGGGTTAAATAAAATTTCGTTAATCACAACATCTTCCTTTGCAATAGAGTCGCCAATTCCAAAACGTATAGAAGTATTTCTCTCTACAGGATTTCCTGCACAATCTTGAACTTTATCTTTTATATTTAGATAATATACTTTTCCTTTTTCAAAGTTTTGTGAAAATTTCATAGTAATTTTTGCAAAATCAGGCTTACTAGCCGAAACCCAAACTGGATTTCCATAATTTTCCACAAAATAGTTTTCGGGATTTTCGCAAAATTCTTTTTTTAAAATTTCGTTAAAATAAACAATTAAAGTATCAGTAGAAATTAACTCACTAGCAATAGGATAAGGCGAATAAAGGTCAGGATTTGTACCATTTACAGAATTTTGTCGTCCAGGTGTTCCTCCAGAAATGTCATTACTAGCTCTCCAATTATTTTCACCTTCGCAAGGATTATTCAAATCAATAATTTCGAGAGAATAACCACCATTTTCTTTAAAATTATCTCTATACCATTTGTTGGAATATGAAACTGTATTTATTACTCTATCCGATTTTGAAGAAATAGTTAAATTACCACTAGTATTTGGCAAAGCTGGAAAGCTTGTTAGACCAACAATATTTTCAAATTCTGTAAATAAATTAAGATTATTTTGGTTGCACAAAACAAGATAAGAATTTGCCTCAATTGTGCAAGCAGGTAAATTTCTATTTGTAGAACCAACACTTAAAACCCAATCTGTTAGGTCAATATTTTTATCTGTTCTATTATAAAGTTCAATATATTCAGCATCAGGCAATAAAACTACAGGGTCGGGTTTTGCCATAATTTCAGAAAAAATAATATCATATTCTTTTGCATCATAAAGCGTAAAGCTTATTGTCTGTGGCAGCATATGGTTAGAGCATAAGTCTTTAATATTTTTTACATTTAAAGAATATTCTATGTCTTCAACAAACGATGAGGAAAATTGCAAACTCACTTCCTCAGTTTTGTTATCTTCTGAAATAGCATAAATGGGATTCCCGAAATTTGGTTGTAATTCGTAATTTGCATAAACAAGACTTGTAGCAGTATCAACAGGTTCAGAAAATTTCACAAGTAATTCATTTGCAGAATTTATGGATACATTTACCACATAAGGCGGGATAGTGTCAATTATGCTTGCAAAAACAGAATTTTTTCTTCCTGGAGTACCCCCACTTGGGTCAACAGAGGCAGTCCAGTTCATATTTGGAGAACAAGTATTTGTTGGGTCAATTTTTTCTAAAGACCAACCGCCATTTTCTTTGTAAGCCGTGCCATACCAATTTATTGTGTAAGAAACTCTATCAATTTCTTGATTTTCATTATCTCTTAAAACAAGAGTTTGTCCTGAATTTATAATTTGTGGAAAAGCTTCAATTCCAAGTACATTTCCATATTCAGTAAAAAGCTCTACAAATTCAGTTTTGCACAAAATCAAATATTCTCCTGCCTGCATTTGATAATTTGGAATTTGTTTTGTAGTATTTCCATGGGTATATGACCAATTGCTAATATCAATTACAAAATCTGTAGTATTATAAATTTCAACATATTCTGCATTTGGCAAATCTACAACTGGGTCGGGGTCAGCCATAATTTCATTAAAAACTACCATTCCTGGTGAAAATATTATATAACTAAAATCTATAGACCCTGAGCTGAAATTATTATTTAAATCGCTAATTTCTTGATATTGCAAAATATAATTGTTTGGAGAAGTAAAAGAATTTTCAAAACTTAATAAAATTTTACTTGGGTCGTCTTGATAAAATTTAACATCTTCAGGATTTCCAATTCCTTGGTTAACTTGAAAATTGGTGGTTTGTAGCGAATTAGCCTCATCTAAAGCTTCGTTCCAAGTTAATAATAAAGAATGTTCATCTAAAACAGAAACTGATAATAGCTCAGGAGCTTCTTCGTCCACAAAGCCTGTTCCTGTTACCACAAAATCATCAAAAAAGAAGTGTTGTGAACGGGTTTTTGTGTAAACACATTTTACTCCAAAATATGCAGAGCTATAATAATTATTATCAAAAACTGAACCTTCGGTTTTATAGCCATTTCCATCTAAAACATCAGATTTTAAAGTCCAGTTGCCTTCATTATCGCGAGTAATTTTTATTTTTACTTCAACATTATCTACATCAATTCTATTGTCTTCACCATCAATAATCATCTTTGTGCTTGATACATCTTGGCAGTATAAAGAAATTTCCTTTTTTGTATTTCCTATTCTTACAAAATAACCATTAGTTACAGAGTTTAAATTTGGTGTATTAGAGACTAAATAAATATCACAATAATTTGAGGAACTAGGTTTAAAGTTCATTTTCACATAAAATTCCCATTCTGCATCATTAATTGCTGCTGAAACAGTTGATAGATAAGACCCACCACCATCTTGAGGATCTATAAACAACTGTAATTGATTAGAAGAGTTTATAATAAAATCTTCTGTATCTCCACTCCAAGTTGGATTGTTTGTAAAATCTCCGTCAGAAAAATCCTCTTCAAATTGTGCAAAAGCTATAAAAGGTAAAAAGGCTAATATTAAAAATAAATACTTCATTTTAAAACTGTTTATTTTATTTAATCTGTAAAGATAAGTAAAATCGGATAAATAGCTTTTATAAATTGTAGATATTTTTCACATAAGCTTAATTCAGCAATAAATTTTTAATATTTGTTGTCATTTTATTGATTTTTTAGACTTTTGTTTGTTGTCTTTGCTTACAAATATTACTAAAAGCCTTGAATAAAAGTAATTAAGGCATTATCAGTTTCAAAACTTAGTTTACGTCTTAAATTATAAATATTTGTATTAATGGAGCGTTCAGAACTATTCTGAATTTTAGCAATTTCTGAAATTGGTAGTTTTAATTTAATATAGGCAAATAATTGTCTATCTTTTTCGCTTAAATTTGGAAATTTATCAAATAATTTTGTGAAAAATTTGTCATTTATTATTTCTTTGTTTTTATCCAAAGATATATTTTCAAATTTATAAAATATAAATGTTGAATTTTTAGAAATTGCCTTTTTGATTTCTTCTTTTTCTCTTTCGGAAGGATTTATTAGCAAGCTCTTCAAACTCTCCTGCAAATCTATAAGATTTTTCGTATTGTTTTTTATTTGTTGATTTTTATCGTAAAAATAAAGGTTTATATTTTCAATTTCTTGTTCTAACTTAAGTAAATCTTGTTGTTTATTTGTTCTTTTTTTCTTCTTTATTAAAATTAATAATACTATAATTCCTGCAATTATTAAGCTTGCTAATGAAATAATAATAATTTTCAAGTTTTTGATATAATTTTCTTGCTCAAAAATTATTACTTCTTTCTCAATGTTTTGTTTTAATTGACTTTTTCTTAGTTCAAAATTTTTTATAGCTATATTTCTTGGGTTAATTGCTAATTCAATACGTTTTGAAATATTTTCTTCAGAAATAATCATTAATTCAAGGGAGTCTATATATAAATCAGATTGATATTTACTTATTTTAGCACTTTCATTATTTCCTAATTTTAATTGAGCTTGATTTTTTTGCTCATACAATTCGCTTAGTGTTTTATAATCTTTAGTAGTAATTAAGGCTTTGCTAATTGCTGTATCTGTTACTTTAACACATTCATTAAAATATCCTTTTGCAAAACAGGCATCAGCCCAGCCCTGATAAGAGCTTATTATCCATGAAGAATTTCCTGACAATTTAGCAAATCTAACTGCTTCTTTGAACATTTCTAGGGCATTTTCTTCTTGGTTTAATAATATAAAATATCTTCCCACAGCATGTAAGGAACGAACTTTGTTTGTATAATATTCTATTTTAATATTTTCCCAATTTTGCTTTTTATTATCAGATTGTATTTTTATAAAATATCTATCTATTATTTCAAATTTTTTCTTAATTTCATTAAAATAAAATGGGATAGAGTCGGTTAAATTGCATTCTAAGGAAAGAGAAATCTTATAATTATTTGATTGTATTTGTTTTAAATAAGTTGTAATTCCTAAATATGGAATTTCTGTTTCTGCTAATCTGTAATAATACATAGAAGAGTCGCAATTAGCCATAGCTTGATAAGCTAATCCAATATTATTATCTAT
>LSQX01191631.1_pt1 | contig 12216 bp, 8 predicted proteins | sample 654561 | NCBI WGS metagenome assembly LSQX01 (sample SAMN04489861, study PRJNA283612) | anaerobic digester metagenome | isolation source: 4 biogas reactors fed with cattle manure at either 37C or 55C with and... | place: Denmark: Kongens Lyngby | collected 2014 | reverse complement strand
CCAGGATCAAACTCTCCGTTATCTTCGAAAGGATTGAAAAGAGAAAGACCGAAGTCTCTCACTCTTCTCTCCTTTCAAAATTGACACCGATTGAAAGGGTTATCCTAATTTGGGACAACCCATGGTTTTTTTGATCAAAGCATCTGGCTGGGTGCTATTTCGTTATCAAAGAACATAATCTGCCCCCCCCTTAAAGTATGGCTTCATTCGGCCTAAGGAAAGGGCAAATTAGATAGTAACAGACAATTTGGGAGTTGTCAAGAAAAAATATGGAAATTATTTGGATATTTTTAGAATTAATGGCGTATTCTCAAAGGGTCCTTATTAAAGGATTCCAGAAGAAATATGGTAAAATTTGAAACAAGTAAAATAGGAGCCTAGAAAATATTTCCATTCTTTAAATTGGCAAAACGCTCACTAACTTGCTGTAATTGCTTTCAAATTTTTTGACCTCATTGCTGCTCCAACACCTGTCCTGCCTGCGGTTCGCTCTTTATCATTAATGATACAAACTAATTTTGACAAGGTTTCACCGGCTGAGACAATCTTGACCAATTTTCTAAGCCTAATTTGGACTAAATGTGCAAACATGACTTGAAAATAGTACAAATTATAAATAAATTCAAAACGATAAGCCCCAATCAATATCTTAACAACTTCTTATTTGTAAAGGAAAAAATCATTGTCACTTACTTATAAATAAAGATATTTCTTTAAAAATGGCTGGTTGCTGACAAGAATCTTTTAAATAGAAAACACTTTTTACCCAAGGACTCTTTGAATACATAATAATATGTCCGCATGACATTTTACCAGCTATTAACTGAAATTGTTAATTTGTAGTTGATTTTTTAATATTAATCCCTATATAATTAAAAAAGTTTGTGTTTCCAAGATTCAGATTATTTATTTTAAAACTCATTAATGTGAATTTTCTACATTTATTGTTTCTAATACATTAGTTTTTATAAACTACAATCTAATTATCTGGTTGTTCAGAAAATATAATTTTGGAGGAGTATATGAAAGTTTTAGTCTTTGGTGGTTCAGGGAAAATGGGAGCTACTGTTGCCTGGGATTTAGCTAAAAACAGTGACAATTATCAGGTAGAAGCTATCGGCATTGCCGGTCGTAATGGGGGTGCCCTGGAAGAGGTAAAAAAATGGATTGGCAGCAATAAAGTGTCTGCCCATATTTTAGATGTTCACAAACAGGAAGAGGCTCTTGAAATAATACGGCAATATGATATATGTGTATTTACCCTTCCTGATAGAAGCACCAGTTACCAAGCTGCTGAACTGGCTATAAATGCCGGGGTAAATATTGTAGACATTCTGGAAGAATATCACCGCAAGCCGGATGCTTTTGAAATTGAGGGCCTTAATATACCAGAGGGCATGAGTCTTGCGGAATATGGAGAGCATTTACATCAAAAAGCTATCGATAAAGGAATTAGCTTTGTTGATGGAGCCGGTTTTGCTCCGGGGATTACAAATTTTACCATAGGTGAAGGCATCAGTAAATTGGATAGAGCTGTATCTGCCATTGCCCGTTGCGGAGGTATACCTGCACCGGAGTATAGTAGAAATCATCCATTGAGGTATATGATTACCTGGGCATTTGACCATGTGCTGCGCCAATACATGATAAAAGTCGATATCCGAAAAGATGGAAAAGTCATTTTGGCTGATGCGGCAACTGAATTAGAAAAATTTGAATTTAACCAATTGGGAATACATGAACAATTAGAATGTGCTATTACGCCCGGTATGCCCAGCTTGCTGCATACCCGTCCTGAGTTACTTGACTGTTACGAAAAGACCATACGCTGGCCCGGTCATTGGGAAGGTATCCAGACTTTTAAAGAATGTGGATTACTTAACACTGAACCAGTGGATTTTAAAAATTGTAAGATTGCTCCACGTGAATTTTTAAGCCAGCTATTAACACCACAGCTGCAGCCTAAAGAAGGAGAAACTGATATTTGCGTTATGTGGAGCACCGTTACCGGTATTAAGAATGGGAAAAATACCAGATTTAATTATTATATGTGGGAAGGTGCGGATGTCGAAAACAACATTTCTGCCATGGGAAGAGTAACGGCATTCACTGCATCAATCGCTGCTATGATGTTAGGAAATGGTGAGATTAAACAAAAAGGAATCATAGCACCTGAGGATGCCTTTTTGGGGGCAAACTATGAAAAAATGATCGCGGAACTAAAAAAGAGAGGAGTTACCATTCTTGAAATCGAAGAAACACTATCTTAATTTTTCAGAATGGTATTGATAAAATCTTTTAGATCCAGATAGCTATAAAAAGTAAGGGGTCAGCATTTCAATGGCTGACCCCTTTTTATTATGCGTATTAGACACCTCGCACCCTTACAGGCATGGTACTCTTGAAATTCAGGCTCTGTCTTTCCTGTATCTTCTTCTTGTATCATAATGTAGGCCTCGATGATTTTATCATTGAGGCAGGCTGTTAAGACAGAGCAAATCTTAAGCCAATATACCTCCATCATACTGGTAGACTTTCTTTAAAACATTATGGTCTCTGTTGCTTTATACTCAAGCATATACTTAGGAATGACCATATACGAATGTATATGATTAAGATCTATGCCTATTTCTAAGAATTACCAATCCGGATAATATTTTTTTATCTCTGACAGTCTTATATTAAGATAGCCTTATTACTCCTTTTCAAGAGTATTTTTCCTTAAGGATGTGTGTTATACAAGAGGATATGGCATTGGATCTTATACACGGTATGAATAGATTTCCTGAGTCTCATAATACCTGTTATTATTATCAGAGTGCAATACTTATTTTTAACTTCAGTTGAAAGCAACTTACATTGATCTAAATGAAATAAATAATTTGATATTGATACACCAAAATAATTTATTTTTTTCGGTTCCAGTAGCAACGGATAAGTTGGGCGGTTGAACTGTCATGCTGTAAGTCACTGCTATGTGGATTCCGAAGTTCCTGTACAATTTTTGATGCCAGCTTTTTGCCTAACTCTACTCCCCATTGATCGAAAGGATTGATGCGCCAGATGACTCCCTGGGTAAAGACGGAATGCTCATAAAGGGCAACTAATTTCCCTAAATTGGCGGGTGTTAATTTATCTAATAGAATCAGATTGGAAGGATTGTTTCCGGGCATTGTTTGAAAAGGTATCAGTTTTTTGCTTATCCCCTCTTCTTTTAATTCTTCTGCGGTCTTGCCAAATGCCAAAGCCTCTGCCTGGGCAAAGACATTGGAGAGGAGCAGCTCGTGATGCGGTATGATATTATACAACGGCTCTAAAAAAGCAATAAAATCACAGGGAATCATTTTGGTTCCCTGATGTATCAACTGATAGAAGGAATGCTGTCCATTGGTACCTACCTCTCCCCAATAGACGGGTCCGGTCTGATAAGTAACAGCCCTCCCCTCTCGGTCTACATTTTTACCGTTACTTTCCATAGTTAACTGTTGCAGGTAAGCCGGAAACAGTTTTAGGTATTGCTCATAGGGAAGAATGGCTGCAGTCTGGCAATTAAAGAAATTGTTATACCAGATAGAGAGCAACCCCATAAGTACCGGTATGTTTTTCTCTAAAGGGGTATGGCGAAAATGTTCATCAACCTGATGGAATCCCTCTAACAAGGAATAGAAATTGTCCGGACCTATAGCTATCATGGTAGAAAGTCCGATGGCGGAACATAGTGAATAGCGCCCACCGACCCAATCCCAGAAGACAAACATATTTTCAGGTGCTATGCCGAAATCTTCGACTTTGGTTTGATTGGTGGAAACAGCCACAAAGTGCCTGCTGATAGCGTTTTCATCTTTTAATCGCTCCAGCAGCCAGTCTCGGGCAGTGCATCCATTCGTCATCGTTTCGGTAGTAGTGAAAGTTTTGGAAGAAATTATAAATAAAGTCTCTGCCGGGTCAAGACCCTGAACGGTCTCGCTAAAATCAGTGCCATCCACATTGGAAATAAAGGCAAAGTTTATGTTACGTGCACTATAGAAGCGGAGTGCCTCATGTGCCATTCGAGGACCCAGGTCAGAACCGCCAATTCCGATATTAATGACGTTTCTGATGGGTTTTCCGGTAAACCCTCGCCAACTTCCATCACGTATCTCCTCGACAAAATCTGCCATTTTTTCCAGTTCTTGATGGATTTTTGTTGTTACATCTTCACCTTCTACCAATAGAGATGAACCTTTGGGCATACGCAGGGCAGTATGTAGAGCAGCTCTATTTTCGGTAAAGTTAACCTTCTCTCCTTGAAACATCGCCTCAATGTGTTTTGGTAAATCTGCCTCTTGTGCCAACTTTAGCAGCAACCCTATGGTTTCGGATGTGACCCTGTTTTTAGAATAATCAAAATAGATGTCCATTTCCTCTATTGCCATATCTTTACTCCGCTGTGAATTTTCGGTAAACAGCTGGCGCAGATTTTTTCCTTTAATCTCCTGGTAGTGTTCCTCTAATCTATTCCAAACCGGATATATATTGGACAAGCCATTTACTTTTTTTATCATTTTGAACCCCCTTAACTTTTAAAGAGAGAATTTCTATTTTAGTATAAAATGGACTTATTCTATGCTTAATATCTTTTTCTTTTATTCCTATTTTAACAACTGTACTTTATTTTAGCGAACTATTTTAAGAATTATTATACTCTTCCGACTCTATTATTTAATCAAATGGTATCCCCAATCTTTGGATAATAAAAAGCAATTTTACTCTCTTGTTATTTAAATGAGGTTTTAAGATACTCTTTCAACTATAAATCAGGTATAATAAAAAGAAATTAGTTTCAGTAAGGGGGTATTTTATGGTTAAGTTATTTAAAGTTAATTCTGTGTGGCTGGAAGGGACTCAAATTGAAAGTGAAACCAGGGGATTTAAATTACTCTTGGATAAACCTGAGGATGAGAGCGGTACCAACTTAGGACCCAAACCGGCAGAAGTAACTTTGCAAGCCCTAGGAGGCTGTCTCATTTTTGCCTATCTTTATGCTGCTCAACGTTTAGAAGTGGCAATTGAGGGGCTGAAGATAGAAATTGAGGGAGAGATAATTCCTGGCGGCTGGACCGATGAAAATGATAAGAAACATACCGGTTTTAAGACTGTTAATTTTAAGATAGAGGTCAAGACCAAACATTCTCAGGAAGAGCTGCAAAAAGTCCATGACCTGGCTTTGAAGGCGTCACCCATGTATGATACCCTGGTCAGTCCGGTGAATGTCACCGGTTCCTTTACTATACAGTAATTATTGCCTGTCATAGATTATTCCGCAAATTGATTACTGGTATACTATTCTGGCTCCGGTTGGACAGTAAGATTCTGCAATAACATTTTCGTCTACACTTGACGTGAACATATGTTTACTTTATGATGAAATTACTTAGCGACTTGGTACCGCTAAAGATATTTTGAGGGAGCAGGATTATGGCATATCCTAGAGAGACTCTTACCAAAAAACAGAGGATAGCTTTAGAGCTTATCCGTATCAGGATTCAGGAGACCGGCTATCCACCGACTGTGCGGGAATTGTGTGAAGCTCTGGGCGTACAATCCTCCGCCACTGCTTTCAAATACCTCAAGATTTTAGAAAAGAAGGGTTATATACGGAGAGAAAAAGAGAAGACCCGGGCTATTAAATTACTGCCTCAAACCCGGAATATTCCTCTGGTAGGTAAGGTTGCCGCCGGTAACCCTCTGCTCGCCTTACAGGAATATACCGAGGTAATCCCGGTACCGGAAGAATTAGCCGGTACGGAAGATAGTTTTCTGGTACGGGTAGAGGGAGATAGTATGCTCGGTGACCATATTTTAGATGGAGACTATGTCCTGGTCCATCCTCAGAACAGTGCCGATAATGGAGATATTGTTATCGCCCTGCTCAATCGGGAAGAGGTTACAGTAAAGAGAATACACCGAAACAGGGATAAAATAACTCTACAGCCCTCTAACCCGGCATATCAACCCATCATCACCAAGGATATAACCATTTTAGGCAAAGTAATCGGTGTTATTCGCAGATTTAATGGAAAGAAGTAAAGAGTACAGAAATTATGCTTTATATAGGAACTTCCGGCTACAGCTATGAGGATTGGGTGGGTGTATTTTATCCTGAGAATACTGCCAAAGGGGATATGTTAAACCTTTATGCCCGCCAATTCAATACCGTAGAGATTAATTCCTCCTATTACCGTATTATGCCGGCGGCCGCCTTCTGCCGTATAGGAGAAAAAGTTCCGGCTGACTTTAAATTTACTGTAAAAGCGAATCAAGCAATGACTCACACCCGGGTGGAAAATGAAACTCTCTACCGGGAGCTTAATGCTTCTCTGAAGCCTCTGTTGGAAACTAATAAACTGGGGTGCATTTTAGCTCAATTCCCCTATTCTTTCCATTACAATAGCACCAACCTGGATTATCTCTCCTACCTAAAAGAAAAGATGAGAGAACTTCCCTTAATTGTAGAGTTTCGTAATAATTGTTGGATAAAAGATTCTGTATTTGATTTTCTGAAAAAGAATGACATCGGATTTTGTGCGGTAGATCAACCGCCCTTAAAAGGATTGATTCCCCCGCTGGCAACAGCCACCTCTCAACTGGGCTATATCCGTTTTCACGGACGCAATAAAGAAAAATGGTGGCAGCATGAACAGGCTTATCAGCGCTATGATTATCTCTACAGTGAAGAAGAGCTGCAAGAATGGGTGCCTCGTATTAAGCAGATTGCCGGCAAAACTACTGACCAGTATATCTTTATGAACAATCATTACAGGGGCAAAGCTGCCAAAAACGCATTAATGCTTATGAAACTGCTGCGGCAGCAAGTAAAGACATATCATATATCCTGAGGGAAAAATAATAATGCAGCAAATTATCAAACTACCTTTCTGATCGATTAAAACAGGCTATAGGTAAAGCTATATATGATTAAAAAAGGAAGGTCTGTCAAAATGGACAAAATCCGAAAGCGCTCCATTATCCATCTCGATCTAGATGCTTTTTTCGCCTCGGTAGAACAGCGGGCTAACCCCAAATATGCCGGAAAACCGCTTATTGTGGGCGGCATTTTCAATAAAAACGGGGAATTGTCCCGTCGTGGAGTGGTCTGTTCCGCCTCTTATGAGGCAAGAAAATGTGGGGTTCATTCTGCCATGCCTATCTGGGAAGCCCGGCAAAAATGCCCTAAGGCAATCTTTACCCCAGCTAGAATGGACCTTTATCGTACTGTTTCACAACAATTTTTCCATATATGCAGTTCTTATACTCCTTTTTTGGAGCCGGTGAGCATTGATGAGGTTTTTCTGGATGTTACCTCCTGTACTGCACTCTTTGGCACAGCTGAAGAGATTGCCTTAAAGATTAAAACCAAAGTAAAAGAAGAGCTGCATCTCCCCGTCTCAGCAGGGATTGCCTCTAACAAATTTCTGGCTAAGATTGCCACCAATTTAGGTAAGCCGGATGGGTTTTTTGTTCTTCCTGATGAACGGGTTGCAGAAATTTTAGCAGATTTACCGGTCGCCAAACTATGGGGAATTGGCGATAAAACCGAACAAAAACTGAACCGTGCCGGGATATTTAAGATAGGACAATTGGTAAGTATGCCTGATATGATACTGCAGTCCATCCTGGGAGAAAATGGGCCTAAGATAAAATTGCTGGCACAGGGCATTGACGATAGTCAGGTAGTATGTCCGGAAGAGGTAAAATCAATCAGTAGAGAGACGACTTTCTCGGAAAATATAACAGACCTGGAGCAACTATATAAGGTATTGTTAATACAGAGCCAAAAAATCGGCTATACCACACGTAAACAGGGCTATGCCGGCAAGACTGTTACTCTAAAGGTGCGTTTTGCACCCTTTATAACCGTGCAAAAATCTATTACCTTGCCCAGAGCTACTAATCTGGATAATACCATTTACCAGACAGCCAAAGAACTCATGAATTCCATCAGTATCAGGCAACCGGGTATACGTCTTTTGGGTGTCAAGCTCTCCTCTCTGCAGCAGGACATCCAGCCCCGGCAGCTTAGCTTAATAGACAACCGGGATGGGGAAGAAAAATGGAAAAAGTTGACTTCTTCAGTCGATAAGATACAGGAAAAATATGGCTCTTCGGCCATAAAGCGCGCTGCTCTGTTAAGAAAAGAGAAGAAGACAGAATGACCGGAAAATTATAAATGTACCATCTGAAATTGCGACCCTAAGACCGGGTCTTTCCAGACTTCAATCCGTACCGGAAAGGCATCCTTTAACAGCGCCAGATGAGTTATGACCAAAATTTTGTCAAAATCATGCTGAATGGCATTGATGGCCTGAATCAATTTTTGCAATCCCTCTTCATCCTGTGTTCCAAAACCCTCATCGATCACTAAGGTTCGCAGACGTGCACCGGAACGTTGAGTTAATAATTTAGAGAGTGCCAGGCGTATAGCAAAATCAATACGGAATGCCTCGCCACCACTGTAAAGCTCATATGGCCTATCTCCCATCTCATCCAGAATCTTAATATCCAGGGTCTCTCTCATCTCTCCGCTCTGTAGTTCCTTTAAGGACTCCAGACTGATAGTGATAGGTTCATCTGATAACTTAGCCAGAATAGTATTGGCTTCTTCTTCTAATTCAGGAATAGCATTTTCGATAATCATGGAAGGAATACCGTTTTTACCAAAGGCATTAGTTAATTTGCCATAAATATCTTTCTGATAGGAGAGCCGGCTAACCGTTTTTTCAATCTCCTTCTGTTCCTGCTCAAATTGCTCAATCTTATCCAGCTTTTCCTGTCCGGCTCCTATCTGTAGTAATAACTGATTCTGCTCTTTTTCTAATCCCTCTAAAAATTCTTTTTCTTTCGAAACTTCTTGTTTCACGTCAGAAATTCTTGCTATACTCTCCATTAATATTTCCTGGCTTTTTCTTAATTCGTTTATGCTCTTCTTTTTAATATCATGTTGCTTTGTAATTGCTGTCTTTTCATCATCCAATTTAAGTAATGACTTTTTAGCCTCTAATAATTTGTCTCTTTGTAGCGGAACTCCTCTTAAATTCCCTAACTCTCTATTAATATTGAGATATTTTTCATCATTATAGACATGTTTTTTTAGAACTGCTTCTATTTCCGACCATTTTTTCCTCTCAGACAAAGCAAACCGATCTTCTCTAATTTTAACTTGTAAGTTTGTTATGACGGGCTCTAGCTCTTTCATCTGAACATTTGCTTTTTTTACTTCCTGAGCCAGCAGGTAACAACTGTTGAGCTTATTCTGTACACCATCCTTCTGGACAAGTTCATCATATATTCTCTTGTACTCTTTTCGTAGAACATTTCTCTCCTGGTTTAATTGTTTAAGCTCATCATTTAATTTCCCGACTTCCTGTCTATTTTTAGCAATATCTTGTCTTAGGGTTATCATTATCTTTTCTTTTTTTGGTTCATCCAGTGGGGAAGAGCATAAAGGACAGGATTCTTGGGTACCTTTTTCCAGCAGAGAAATCTTCTCCTTATTATCGGTATTCTCTTCTTCTAATCTTTTTATCTGGTCATTCTTGCTTTCTATCTTTACCCCTAATGCGTTACCCTTTTCTTCGATACTTTCCTTCTTTTTCTGTAAATTATTGAAATTAGCTATTTGTAATTCTAATTTCTTTATTTCCGACTGCAGTAAGGTGAAAGAGTTCACTTTTTCGGTGAGCTCTTTTTGTTTTTCCTGTTTCTGCCCTAATTCCAATCGAAGCCGATTTTTAAAGTTTTCTATCCGATTTCCAATCTCCCTTTTTTCCTGTTCTAACTTGCGATACTGTTCCATCGACTGAAGCATCTCCTGGTTTTGCCGAGCTAATTGGAGATAAATGTCATAATCCGCTAATATCTTATTTTCCTGGGAGATAAACAGCTGACACTCTTTTATATTTTGCCCTATTCTTTCCTGTCTTTTCTTTAATTCTTGCAATTCTTTCTGTTCGGTAGCAAGTCGTGCGATTAATTCTTCTGCCTGCTGCTTATTAAAATGCAATTGGCTATATTCTTGCTCCAATTTTTGTAATTTTTCTTTCTTTTCCTGATAAAGTATTCGCTGTTTTTGTTCCTGTTCTTTTATTATCTTAATTTCTACCAACACTGTCTCTTTTTGAGCAACCTCTATTTGAGTCTGCTCTAGTCTGCTCTGATTGATATTGAGCTCTTTATCTAATTCTCGGAAATGGCGACGAGCTAATATGGAAAGCTCTTCGTAGCGTGAAAGGCCCAATACTTCAGACAAAATTTGTTTACGTTCTCTGGCGCTTTTCCTGGTAAATTCATCTACTCTGCCTTGCAAAATAAAGGCAGAGTTAATAAAGGTATCATAGTCCATCCTCAACAACCCATTAATCTTTTGCTGCGTCTGCCTCAGGGAAGGGGCGGATAGAGAAATAAACTCATTCTTCTCAGAATCATAGACCATAAATTCTAATTCACTGATACCCCGGCTTTTGACTAAAGAAAACTTCCTGATAACCCGGTAGCGCTCTACCTCTAAATCAAAGACCAAATCCACCCACATCTGCTTTTCTCCTACCTTCAACAGACCTCGGTCAGCTTTCCTCTCGGTTTGAGCTTTTCTTCCTTCACCCCATAATGCCCAAGTTAAAGCATCGAGCAAGGCTGATTTCCCCTGCCCATTCCCTCCGGAAAGACAGGCAATATTAAACCGGGTAAAATCAAGTGCAGGAACATCTTTTCCATAACTTAAGAAGTTAGAAACTTGTAAGGTAACCGGAATCATATCTCATCCCCTCCTGACGGTACCTCTTCCCGGAATAATTCCTGTTCCAGTTTTTTGGCATAAGAGATTAGATCTTTATCCCAGTTCTGCCAGTTCTGTAAATCAATGTATTCTTTTAATGCGGTAAACAGATTCATCTCCTCGGATAAAGTACTTCTCTTAACAGGAGCTTTCCTAGTGGTATTTCTGCTGATGCCGGTCACTAAAAATGCCTCTTTGAGTGCTTCTCGGACCTTTTTAAAATCTATTTCTTGATTTGCTTCATCAGTTGCCTCATAACTAACACGCACTAATGCAGCTTTTAAATCATATTCTTCTATTTCTGCTATAAAATCCTTGGTTGGTTCAGCACTATCTTCGATTTTTATATTTAAGGTCAACATTTTCCGCACAGGAAGCGGAATAAATTCGTAGTCAACTCTACCCTTTTCATCTATACTTCCTATACAAAACCCCTTTTCATCTTTCTCCTCGCCAAAATTGATGCGGTCCATACTGCCGCAATATACTATGGGCAGTTTATGATCAGAATTCAAATTCTGATAGCGATGAATGTGCCCTAAAGCAATGTAGTCAAAGGGAGAATCCTTTAAGAATTGTAAGGATAGGGAGGGGTCACTGCCCAATAAAGCATAGGTTTCTGAACCGGAGAAGACCGCCTCAGCTACTGTTAAATGTCCGGCCAATATTTTAGGAATGTTTTCTTCTAACTGTTCGGTCAATTCAGTTATTCTTTTCATGAGCCGTAGCTGTATCTTTTTATTAACAGCATGTAAATCACTATCTCGATATTCTTCTTTTAGTAGATACTGGTTCTTAGTAGGCCAGGGAATTCCCACTACTTGAATATTTCCTTTCTTAGTGGGCAAAGTAAGAAGAGTGGGCTCAGTCACCACATAGATATTGGCAACATTGAGCGTTTGAAAGATGTCTAAAGAGCTGGCTCTACCGAAAGCTAAAGGATTGTCGTGATTGCCATTGATTAAAACAGTTGGAATACCCGCCTGGCTTAATCGGTAAAGTTGTTGGGCAAATTCTCGCTGATGGGTAGGATTGGGATTGTTATTCTTATAGGCATCACCGCAAAAGAGTGCAAAATCAACTTTTTCTTCCAAGCCAATATCTACTGCAGCAGTAAGTGTTTTGATAAAATCATTTAAGCGGGAATGCAGTCCGGTCTGACTGTCAATATGTCCATAATTTTCTACACCTAAATGGATATCGGCAAAGTGCATAAATTTAATCATAGTGTGAACTTGTGCCTGACTCAAAAGAGAGGTCAATACCTACCGGACAATGGTCAGAGCCGGCAACTTCCGATTGAATAAAGGCGGATTTTAAATTATCTTTTAAATTTTCACTGATAAAGAAGTAGTCAATTCTCCAGCCGACATTGCGTTCTCTGGCTCTGGTCTTATAATCCC
>LSQX01159855.1_pt1 | contig 12216 bp, 8 predicted proteins | sample 654561 | NCBI WGS metagenome assembly LSQX01 (sample SAMN04489861, study PRJNA283612) | anaerobic digester metagenome | isolation source: 4 biogas reactors fed with cattle manure at either 37C or 55C with and... | place: Denmark: Kongens Lyngby | collected 2014 | reverse complement strand
ATAAAAGATGTCAGCTTTGAAGTAAACGAAGGTGAGATCGTAACGCTTATCGGCGCGAACGGCGCCGGAAAATCGACAATACTAAAAACAGTTTCCAGCATGATGCGCTCTAAAACCGGTTCCGTCAGCTTTATGGATGAAGAAATAAGCACCGTCGAATCTTATAAACTGATCTCAAAAGGAATCACCCATGTTCCGGAAGGGCGGAGGGTGTTTTCTCAGCTTACTGTCGAAGAAAACCTAGAGATGGGCGGGTATACCGTCAAATCGTCGGAAATACCGAGGCTTATGGAGATAGTATTTGAACAGTTTCCGAGACTGAAGGAGCGCCGGCGCCAGGTTGCGGCGACGCTTTCCGGCGGCGAACAGCAGATGCTTGCGATGGGACGGGCGCTGATGGCAAAACCGAAGCTTATCATGCTCGACGAGCCGTCAATGGGACTTGCACCGATACTCGTCGACCAGATTTTCGACATAATCCGACTGATGAACCGAAACGGGACTACAATACTCCTTGTCGAGCAGAACGCAAACATGGCGCTTGCGATAGCAGACCGGGGTTATGTGCTGGAAACCGGACGGATAGTCATGAGCGACAGCGCCAGGACACTGCTTGCCGACAATTCGGTTAAAAAAGCTTATCTCGGCGGCTGAAAAATCGTTTTCCTTAAAGAGAGGAATTAATGCCTCTCTTTATTACTTGCCGTTATTGCCGGAGAACGGATGTAAACTGAAAATTAACATTTTTCGCTTTACTTTTAACCCCGAATATGATATAAATATATAGTTATTTTCATTATAATCGCAATTAATACACTCATCACGAAAGGAATCTTTCCAAAATGAAACAACTCCGCCTCGGCGCCGCGCTTTTAGTCTGCGCCATTATGTTAACCGCTCTTTCTTCCTGCGGTAAGTCATACAACTATGATCTTTCGGAATATATTACCCTCGGCAACTACAAAGGCGTTGAAGTCGCCGCCGCCGATATCGATTCGCAGGTTCAGTCGCAGCTTGACTCTCTGCTCGAACAGAAAGCCGCTACCGAAGACATCACCGACCGCCCCGCCGCGCTTGCCGATATCGTTAATATCGATTATGCAGGTACCATCGACGGCGTCGCTTTTGAAGGCGGTACCGCAGCCGCTCAGGATGTTACCCTCGGAGAGGGCGGTTATATCGACGGCTTTGAAGACGGCATCGTCGGCATGAAGGTCGGCGAGAACAAAATAGTTCCCTGCACTTTTCCCGAAGATTACGCGAACACAGAGGTCGCCGGAAAGACTGCCGAATTCTCGATTACGCTCAACTCAATCAAGCACAAAACCCTTCCCGAGCTGAACGATGCGTTTATCGCCTCGCTTGAAAACGGTTATGATACCCTTGACAGCTATAAAGCATACCTGCGCAAGACCATAAAGGAAAATAATGTCTGGACGAAAATCGTTTCAGAAACTGCGGTAATCAAGTATCCGGAAAAGGAAGTCAAGGCATCCTACAACCAGATGGTAACATATTACAAGTCACTTGCCTCGCAATACAACGCAACGCTTGACGAATATATCATGAACTATCAGGGTTCGGATACCAACTCTTTCCTTTCCTATGTTGCCATGTATGCAAAGGAAGCAGTTAAGGGCGAAATGTGTCTGAATGCGATCGCACGCGCCGAAAACATTACCGTTTCCGACAGCGATTATAAGACCAGGGGCGCCGACCTTGCAAAGCAGAGCGGTTATGAAGATCTGAAAGCTTACGAAAACGCAGTGGGCAAGGAAAATATCGAGAAATCTGTTCTGAGCATTATTACTCGCGAATGGTGCGCAAGTCAGGCTGTCGAAACCGCAGCCGAAGGCTGAAAATAATTTTCCCGGGCAGTTTTGAGACTGCCCTTTTTTATTTGTGAAAGCCGATTGACAGAAGCGCCTCGCTGTGATATAATGACTTCAAAACAGAATTCATGTAAACGAAAGGAATAATTATGGAATTCTTCCCTGAAATACCGATAATCAAATACGAAGGCAAAAAATCCAAGAACCCGCTGTCCTTTAAGCAGTACGATGCGGATAAGGTAATAGCCGGAAAGACGATGCGGGAGCATCTGAGATTTGCCATGGCCTGGTGGCACACCATGGTAGCCGACGGCACGGATATGTTCGGCGTCGGAACGATGGACAAGAAATTCGGAGCGGTCTCCGACATGGCAGTTGCGAAAAAGAGAGTTCCTGCCGCCTTTGAACTGATGCAGAAACTCGGTATAGGCTATTTCTGCTTCCACGACAAGGATCTTGCGCCTGAAGGAGCCGACCTCGCATCCTTCCACAAAAATCTTGACGCCGTAGTCCCGCTTGTAAAAGAGGAAATGGACAAAACCGGCATCAAATGCCTCTGGGGAACCGCCAATCTTTTCAGCAATCCGAGATATGCCCACGGCGCGGGAACTTCCTGTGATGCCAATATATTCGCATATGCTGCGGCGCAGATAAAGAAAGCTATCGACATTACCGTAGCTTTCGGCGGAGAAGGATATGTATTCTGGGGCGGCAGAGAGGGGTATGACACCCTGCTAAACACCGACATGGGGCTTGAGCTTGACAACTTAGCACGGCTGCTCACCCTTTCGAGAGATTACGGCCGCGCAAACGGCTTTAACGGCTGCTTCTACATCGAACCGAAGCCGAAGGAACCGACAAAGCATCAGTATGATTTCGATGCATCGACGGTTCTCGCATTCCTGCGCAAATACAACCTTACATCCGATTTCAAGCTGAACATAGAAGCGAACCATGCGACACTCTCTCAGCATACCTTCCAGCACGAGCTGGTTGTTGCCCGGATAAACGACGCTCTCGGCTCCATCGACGCGAACCAGGGAGATCCCAACTTGGGCTGGGACACCGACCAGTTCCCGACTAATGTTTATGATACTACCCTTGCAATGCTTGAAGTGCTGAAAGCCGGCGGATTCACGACCGGCGGACTCAACTTCGATGCGAAATGCCGCCGTCCCTCAATGACGCATGAAGATATCTTCCTTTCCTTTATCGCCGGCATGGACAGCTTCGCCTTCGGTCTTAAGGCGGCTGACGCCATCAGGAAAGACGGACGGATCTGCGATTTTGTAAAGGACCGCTATTCAAGCTATGAAAGCGGCATCGGCAAAAAGATAGTCTCCGGCGACACTTCTCTCGAAGAGCTGTATAAATACGCATTGGATCTGGGCGAATATAACTCCGTCGGAAGCGGACGGCAGGAATATCTTGAGGATATATTCAACCAGGTTATGCTTGCAGCCGACTGATTAAACTTTTTCAGCCCCGAAAGGGGCTTTTTTTATATGTATCCGCATAAAGATGTTCTGTTTTATTGAAATCCGCCGAGAAATATGGTATAATATCCGGGATTTGATTTGGCGGATGTTCTGTATATTTATTATATTGATTAGAATAGGGCGGTGGTATATATGCCTAAAAACAAGAGCGAAGAAGGTTCCCGCGGAGGGCTGCGAACTTTACTGATCTTTATAACAAAAGCAAAGAAATACCGAAAATATATCTTCTTCGCCGCCGCGGCGATGGTTCTTTCATCGCTGCTCAGCCTTTTTACTCCTTACATCGTTCAGCAGCTTATCTCAAAGCTTACCGACGCCGAAAATGTTGTTATAAACGAGCTTGTTAAGCTCGGTATCATTTTGATCGCCGCTTATCTGGGAAGAGCCGTATGCCGGTTTATCACCTTGTCTCAAAGCCATGTCGCAGCGTGGAATTTCGTCGGAGAGCTTACGCTTGAGTGTTACGATAAGCTGCAGTCGCTCTCGATGCGCTATTACAGCGATAAGCAGACCGGTCAGCTGATGAGTACGATGCTGAACGACAGCCGCCAGCTTGAATTGCTTATCGCTCATGCGCTGCCGGATCTTTGCTCAAATGTCATAATCATCATTGCGGTCGCAATTTCGCTGATTATAATAAATCCCACTCTGATGCTGCTTACCATGATTCCGGTGCCTTTTATAATTTTCGTCTCTTCCCTCTTTTCAACCCGCGTTGCCCCGCTGTTTCAGATAAATCAGAAGGTTTATGCCGAGCTGAACGGTCTGACACAGGAAAAGCTTTCCGGCATGAAGGAAATCCAGGCAAACTCAAAAGAGGAGTATGAGCACAGCCGGATGAAGGACTTTTGCAAACATTACAGCTTTGTAAACATCCGTGCGAACTACGCCGGGGCGCTGTTTCATCCCTCCGTTGAGCTGCTGACTTCCATCGGTACCGTTATAGTGCTTGTCGCCGGCGGGTTCTTCGTAACAAACGGAAGAATGAATGTCGCGGAAATCGTCGGCTTCTTTATGTATCTGAGCCTGTTCTATACCCCTCTTGCAGCGCTTTCGAGGCTTAACGAGGATGTTCAGAACGCGCTTGCTTCCGGCGAACGGGTGCTGGACTTGCTTGAAACGGAACCGGACATAGTCGACAGCTTAGATGCGGTTGAGATGCCTGCCGGAGCGGAACCGGAAATCAAATTTGACGATGTGACATTCTCATACAACGACGGCATTAAGGTGCTGCAGAACGTCAGTTTTACCGCCAAAGCAGGTGAGATGACCGCTGTTGTCGGCGTGACCGGTGCGGGAAAAACCACCCTTGTCAGCCTTTTGGAAAGGTTTTATCAGCCCGAAGGCGGCAGCATTCTTTACGGCGGAGTTGATATAAACGAATATAAGGTAAAATCGTTGCGCTCGAAGCTTTCGATGGTAATGCAGGATATCTTTCTTTTTAACGGCAGCGTAGCCGAAAATATCGCATACGGAGTTGATGACGCCACATCGGAGCAGATAAAAGCTGCGGCAGTTATCGCCTGCGCCGACGGATTTATATCCCGGATGCCGGAAGGCTATGAAACGCAGATAGGCGAACGCGGAGTGAAACTGTCGGGAGGGCAGAAGCAGCGCATCGCCATTGCCCGCGCGGTGCTTCGTAAAACTCCGGTCATAATACTTGACGAAGCGACAAGCGCCGTTGATACCGAAACGGAAGCCGAAATACAGCGAGCAATCGAAAATCTGCGCAGCGGTGATACAAAGCCGACGCTTATCGTAATAGCTCACCGTCTCTCAACCGTCAGGCGAGCAAGCAGCATTATTGTGCTTGAAGACGGAAAAATCGCGGAAAGCGGCAATCATGAATCGCTTGTCCGGGCGGGAGGGATTTACGCAAAGCTTTGCGGGGTTCAGGACGGTTTATTGGATATAGCTCAAACATGAATCATAAAAGCCGTAAACGGGATTTCCGGATACGGCTTTGTTTATTATCTTGTCAGCTTTTTCATCCAACGCCAGCGGTTTACCTTGATAAATGCGACGATGCATTTCAGTATCTGGTCGCATTTGAGGCAGGCGACGGTTACCCATGTCGGCATTTGAAGCACGAAGGCAGATATTGCGGCGCTAGGCAGGACAACGCACCAGACAAAGATGAGGTCGTTTATCAATACGAATTTGGTGTCTCCGCCGGCTCTTACGATACCGGTATTTACCGACATCTGATACGATGTTCCGATGGAACAGACGGCGAGAACCCGGAGAAACTGATCGGCGTATGTAAGAGTCAGTGCTTCGAGCTCTCCCAGATAAGAATATAGCGCAAGCACAAGCGGGCGGGTGAACCAGATAAGGCTGCCGGTTATGATTCCGACGCCGACGAAAATCAGCTGGAGGGTTCTGGCATATTGTTTTACAAGCGTCATATCGCCGTTTCCGACCGCTTTTCCAATTACTATTGAAGAAGCGGTTGCCGAGCCGTATGCTCCTACCGTCAGGATCGAGAAGATCGTTGAAGATATCGAATAGGCGGCAATCGAATTTACGTCAAAGCGGCCGACTATCATGCCCTGAACGCTTAAATTGATACCCCATGTGACAGAGCCGATGAATACCGGCAAGCCGTAGCGGAAAAAATCAGATGTGAGCTGCGGGTCAGATTTGCCGAAGAGATCGGAAAGCTTCATTTCCAACTGTTTGTCACGGAAAAAGACGAACCATATCATAAGAATGCATTCGGCTATCCTTGCTACTACCGTCGCAAGCGCCGCGCCTACAACTCCGAGCGCCGGGAAACCCAGATTGCCGTTGATAAGGAGGTAGTTTAGCGTTACATTGATGACTAAAGCCAAAATCGAATCTATCATTCCGATACGAACCGATTCAACACAGCGCATTGCCGAGATCAGCACGTTTGAAATGCAGAAAAACAGATATCCGACACCCATTATCCGGGCATAAGGCACTCCAGCTGCGATTACTTCGGGATTTGAATTGAAGATGCCAAGCATCTGCGCCGGGATAGTTATCATCAGCAGCGATATTGCCGCCGTGCATATGAAGCAAAGCTTAATCCCTATCGAGACTATCTTCTTTACGCTTTCTCTGTCGCCTTTGCCCCAATACTGGGCGGCAAGGACTATCATTGCCGGAGCGATTCCGTGGATTACCTGACCGACAAAGGTTGAAACGACGTTTGTGGCGTAAACGCCGTCCAGAACTATCTCGCCTAAATTTGCGACCATAACATTGTCGGCAAGATTTACCGCCTGTGTTATTATGTTCTGAAAAATAATCGGTATCGCAAGCAGTGCGAATTTTTTATAAAAAGACAAGTCTCTTACATATCTGGAACTTATCGCTGAATCCATATCTGCCTCTTTGACATAAACTTTACAATATTATACACCGTCTTTTGCGGGATTTCATCAAGCGGAGATGAGCGTTTAATGAATTGTTGACGGTCGATAATTTTACCTCTCCTTTACGCCGTTGAATTGTGCATATTGCCATCTTGATATTTTTCGGTAAAAGTGATATAATATTATAGTCGCACAGGGGTATAGCTCAGTTGGTAGAGCAGCGGTCTCCAAAACCGCGTGTCGAGCGTTCGAGCCGTTCTGCCCCTGCCAAACCGCCTCCGGATTTCCGGGGGCGGTTTTTTCTTTCAGTTTTTTTCGGATTCAGATCATATCTCTATAATATCACCTGCGTCATGTCCTCCGGGAGGAGATTTAAGCAGTTTCTCACATCTGCGCCTGTCATTAATATGCCTATCCATCAACAGATAAAACCCTCTCGAATGATTCGGTTCGCTCAGGTGACAGAGTTCGTGGACGATAATCATGCGGAGACATTCGGGAGGATACTGCGCCAGGCGGAGATTGAAGGACAGACGGCGGGTCTTCATGCTGCAGCTTCCCCATCGGCTTTTCAGATATTTTACCGCCGCTCCGCTGCTGTAAAATCCGGTTATTTCTTCGTATTTAGGCAGCTCGGATTTTATTGCAGCCAAAAGCTCATCGCCGTATGCCTTGCGTAAAAAATCATTGCGATTCGCTTCCGAAGCGGACGGAGGAACCGAGAGCAAAGCCGTCATGGTTTCGCTGTCGAAAGCAATCGAGTAAGCGTCTGACGGGATGAGCTTTATTTTATAGGGTTTTCCCCAGAGTAAGATATGGCTGCCTTCGGTTATATTTTGGGTTTTACCTTCGGGTTTCGGCGAAGAATGCAGCTTTTTGTTTATCCATTTTATATTGAAGCGGATAAAGCGCTCGGTGGCGGTTTTCGGCGTTCCGAAGGGCGCCGTCACAAAAATTTCTCCGTCACGAACGCGAAGATAGGAATGTTTATTCGGTTTATAAGTTATATTTACTTTTATGCCCTCCACGATTATCTGCGCGGAGGAAACAACTTGCTTCTTTTTTGATTTCATTTACTTGACAGATTCATTAAATAGTGGTATTATTATCAAAAGAACTCGGCTGCCGAAAGGACATGATGAAATGATAAAAGCTATACCCGGGGCATACCCGACTATGATAACGCCTTATAATTCGGACAAGACCGTCGACTACGGCGCCGTAAGGGCGCTGACCGCATGGTATTACGAGCGCGGCTGCGCCGGAGTCTTCGCTTCCTGCCAGTCGAGCGAGATATGGTATCTCGGTCTTGAAGACCGTGTGAAGCTGGCGCAAACGGTTAAGGATGAGTCGGACAGGCTCGCCGCGGAATACGGGCGAAAGCTGATGGTCGTCGCATCAGGTCATGTTTCTTACGACCGCGAGGAACAGGTGCGTGAGCTTAACCTGATGGCTGAAACCGGCGTTGACGCGGTTATCCTGATCTCAAACCGCCTTAATATCGAAAACACCGGCGACGACGAATGGATATCCGACCTTTCAAAGCTGCTGCCTCGGCTTCCCGATGAAACCGCGCTCGGAGTTTACGAATGCCCGCATCCTTATAAAAGGCTGATGAACGACAAGCTGCTTTCCTTCTGCGCTTCGACCGGACGGTTCGCTTTCATGAAGGACACCTGCTGCGACGCCGACCTTATAGCACATCGCTGCGAAAAGCTTTTCGGCACCGGAATGTCGCTTTTCAACGCAAACGGACAGACTCTGCTGTCTTCTCTGCGCGATGGCGCGGCGGGTTATTGCGGCGTTATGTGCAACTTCTATCCGGGGCTTATCAGCTGGCTTTGCCGGAACTTCGATACCCAGCCGATGACGGCGGAGAGAGTCGCTTCCTTCCTTTGCCTGGCGTCTTTTACCGAGGGGCTGACATATCCCGCATCGGCGAAATATTATCTTGCGAAATATCAGGGGTTTGATATGAGTACCTTTTCCCGGTCGACCGATGAGCGAAAGCTTGACCGCTACGCCCGCGACTGCATCGACATGATGACGATAAGCGCGAATGAACTCTCCGACGAGCTTGGGCTCTGATTTAATACGCATTATTATCCTGCCGGACGTTTTTCGTCCGGCAGGCTGCTTTTTGAGATATACGAAAATCTTCGGCGGTTACACATAAAAGTTATCGGATACTGTATTCGTCGGTTTTGAAGTTGACTTCGACTTCGGTTCCGTCGGCGAAGACCGAGCGCTGACGTGATACATCGCCGTCGATAAATTCGTGGGAAAGCATTTCGAGCGCCGCTATGCGCTTATGGAGCCGCAGGACGATCTTTGACTGTTCGATTTCCGCTTTGTCGGCTGTAATCGACAGATAGCAGGTATCGCCATTGAGCAGCGAGTGCAGCAGTCCCCAGTCATTTCTCGGCATGCCCCAGTCGCCGCGCTTTACCTGGCTTGACCATGGAATGACGATGCTGTCATGCCAGACAAGGTTGAAAAGTGGGACAGGGATACCGAAGTGTTCATGCTCGGGATTTCCTAAATTTGTGAAATACGGCGCGTGATGACAAAGGGCGAGAGACGGGACTATGCAGTCGGTCGTTTCTTCCGACGACGGGATTATCCCGCGGGAGGTGAGTATATCAAGGCAGCAGCGGCGGTATTCTGCGGATTCGCGTCTTGTCATCGGGTGATCCGGGTCAAAGCAGCGGTCGAGGTAAACGACGGAAAAGACGTCGAGATAAGAGCCGTCGATCTGTATTCCGAGACGCTCAAATTCGTTGTAGTTGCGGCGGACATAGTCGGGGGCGAGTTTCTGACAGAGCACCGTCTGTTCCCCGCCGTACCAGATGGAGCAGTAGGGGTAGCTGCCGTCCTGCTGCATCGCGGCGTTCTTTATGTCAAAGCTGTCGCCGTCGTAATAATAGTCGCGGTACTGGTCGTGTATACCGAAGCGGTAGCCGAGTTCGCGGCATCCGTCGCTTAGGCGCTTCATTCCGGCGGCGCCTCCGGCTTTTTCGTTCACCGGGAATACGTCGGGGTGGAGATTATCGTAGCCGTGCTTTCCCCAGCCGTCAAGGTGCAGATAGACTTTATCGGCGCCATTCTCCTTAAGCGCACGCAGCTCATCGAGACGCTGCGAGAAAGGGGTACTCCATTCGTTTTTCTCCGGCTCGTCTTTGTGATAATAATTGGATTTCGGGCTTATCGTCGCCGCTATGCCGGTATGCACCACCGGGGCGCCAAGAAGATAAGCGACATTTTTGTTGCGGGCGATTTTTTCTTCAAGCGAGACGAAAATTCCATTTTCGATAAGATATTTGCGATATTCTTTCATCAGACCGACATATCCGGAGCCGTCGTTTCTGAAAACGCAGATGATCCGGCGGTTATAGCGGATGGAATTCATCTCGGGTATCCAGATCGGCCGGATAAGTGTATCGCCGTAGGGTTCGTGATCGATATTGTAAAGCGCGTCATAAGGGGTGTCATAAATCATGACATAACCGTTTGAGCTTACCACCTGCCCATAGACCGGCATATAGCTGTCACGTTCAAAGATAATGCCGTCCCAGGAGCCGCCGCTCAATGTTTTTTCGTATTTTGCCGGTATAATGCTGCCCTGCATACGGGAAAGCACGGTATAACCCTCTCCCTCTCCGGCGCCGAATGCGAAGGGTTTCGGCCAGGCTATCCTTTGAACCGCGTTGTCAGGTTCGTTTTCAAGCCTGCACTCGAATATCAGCTCCTCGCTTTCGAAATTCACCGAAACTGTGGTAATAAGTGCAAGGTCGGCTAAATCGCATTTGTCGGAAAAGCCGCGGTATTCGGCTTTGAATTCAACCCCGACGCCGGTTTTGCGCTCCGACGAGGAAATGTATTTTCCTTCAAGGGAAACGCGGCTGCCGGCAATTTCGATATATGCGTCCCCTGTCCAGCTCCAGACGCGGCCGGGAGCCGAAACGCCGAGGGTCAGTTTCTTCGGGTTATAGGAGATCTCATAGCTTCTGCTTTTGTAAGTGTATAGTGACATGATAATACCTCCCGATTTACATATTACGCTATGATTTATTATAACCCATTTCCATTATCTTGTCAACTTATTATTCAAACTTGCAAAACCTGATTTTATATCCGGAAACGCTTGATTTTTATCCGCTTTTTAGGTATAATGATAACAGATGCGAAAAAGACCGAATGGAGGAGTAAAAGTATGAGATGCGGTATCTGCACAACCGATGTCAAACCGGCTTCGGCAGACACGATATTCAGGAAAATCAAGGGATGGGGTTTTGAATGCGTTCAATTCAGCTTTGTTTCGGTGACTGAAAGTAATTTCATTGAGGACGGAAGGATCGAAATACCCTGGAGCGTGAGTCCCGCGGCAACAGACGCAATTATCCGCGCTTCGGAGAAATACGGCTTGCCGATTGAAGCGGTCAACGGCACTTACAACATGGCGCATCCCGACAAAAATGTCAGAGACGAAGGAGCGGCGCGTTTTGTCGGCTTTGCCGAAGCTGCCAAGGCTTTGGGCGCAAAATACATAACCCTTTGCAGCGGTTCGAGAAACCGCGCAAACCTCTGGGGCTACAGTCCGGAAAATAACACCGCCGACACCTGGCGGGATATGACGGACAGCATGAAGCGGGTGGTTGATACAGCGGAAAAGCTTGATATGACTCTCGCTATCGAATCGGAGGCCGCAAATGTAATCTCTACACCGGAAAAGGCGCGGGCAATAATGGACGAAATAGGTTCGCCCCGGCTTAAGATGATCATTGATTTTGCAAACCTTTTCCACGCAGGCGAAGCTTACAGAGAAAACGTCCGGCCTACGATAAAGCACGCGATTGACGTTTTCGGACATGATATTGTCATCGCTCACGGAAAGGACATAAAGGAAGGCGACGGGATCGAGTTCACCGGGACCGGCGAAGGTATCGTAAACTTCGCTTACTGCGCAAAACTTCTGAATGATATCGGATACTGCGGGGATATGTTCCTTCACGGCATATACGATGAAGAGAAGATGGTTTCCGCCCGCGAGCATTGGCTGAACGCAGAAAAAGAAGCATTAAGAATATAATACAGGAGGTCTCATAATGAAAAAAGCGAGAATCATTACCGACAGAAACTATGTAAAGGGAGAAGTCGACAAGAATATCTTCGGTTCCTTTACAGAGCAGCTCGGACGCTGCATTTATGAAGGGATTTACGAGCCGGACAGCAAGTTTGCCGATGAAGATGGATTCCGCCGCGACGTCATCGACCTTGTTCGCGAGCTTGATGTGCCGATTATTCGCTGGCCGGGCGGAAACTTCGTTTCCGGCTACAACTGGGAAGACGGGATAGGTCCGAAGGAGACCCGTCCGGCAAGGCTTGAGCTTGCCTGGGGCGTCACCGAGGACAATCAGTTCGGCATCGACGAATTCGCTGCCTGGTGCAAAAAGGTCGAAGCCGATCCGCTTGTTGCGGTCAACCTCGGAACCGGCACACCCGAAGACGCAAGGCGGCTTGTCGAATACTGCAACCATC
>LSQX01321000.1_pt1 | contig 12219 bp, 11 predicted proteins | sample 654561 | NCBI WGS metagenome assembly LSQX01 (sample SAMN04489861, study PRJNA283612) | anaerobic digester metagenome | isolation source: 4 biogas reactors fed with cattle manure at either 37C or 55C with and... | place: Denmark: Kongens Lyngby | collected 2014 | reverse complement strand
AATGTCAGGTATTCATTAGGATATACAATCTCGGTCAACCTTCCGTAGATAGCAATAAATCTATCCATCAGGATACTTATCGGAAAATCCATCGTCTGAAGGCCCGGCCACAACACTCCCAGTTCGATGTTACGTCTGCTTACATGCCAAAGTTCCCACACTAGAAGACTATGAAAAACAAATAAAATCAACCCACACATCATTAGCAGGTTAAAAATTTTATTCCAAAGTTTCATTTTCNNCCTGCATTCACCATCAGCAGCCCTCCGACTCCCCCGGCTCCCTGCATACTCCCACTGGCATCCAGTATATTGCTGGTAGAAACATCGTTCACAGTCGTTTTAAACAGGCGCCGCATATTGTTTTATCACAGAGGTGGTTACTGAACAGTTTCATTTTTCAGCGAAGGATGAATCTGATCCAATAGTTTCATTTTTTGAAGATCGCTGTCTGTTGTATCTGCGTTTGCTCTTAACATATCATCCACAGCTCGAAATACATTCGTATCTAATGGATGATCTGCTTTCCAGTTGGGAACACCAAATATGCGTTCATGATCCTTGATAAAACTTTCTAAATGATTATTTTTAGAAAAGCGCTTAATTACTTCATAATAATTACTTGATTTTAATTTTTCATAAGCTAAGTTTGTTTCACCCATGTGTAAATAATAATACCCAAGAACTCCGTTCCAATTTTCAATATGATCGTTAACAACCAAAGAGCCGACCATTATTAGCGGTTCATAATCAAATTTTGTTCGATTTTTTCTTCCCTGAATATTTCCCATACCAATATAACCGACTTGCATAGGATGAGGTTTTTCTAATATTAGACGATTAGTTTCCAAAAAAGAAATAAAATTCGTAATTGCTTCAACACCTTCCAGCAATGATCCATACACGACACTGTAACAAGTGTCAGATTTTTTTTCTTCATATAACATGGATAGAGCCATTTCTTTTTTAGCTTTCTGGTGACGCAGAATAGCAGAAACTCCAATTATAACAAGAATAAATATTAATATTGTTAATATTTTTTTGTTAAAAAATCTACTTATTTTATTCATAATGCTGGATGCCTTCCTCTTTTACATGCTCCCTTACATATTCAATTTCAGCGCTCTTAGTTTCATCTTTATTAATAAAGTCATCCAGACTTTGGTAATAATAGTTCATCGTCCCGCTACTCCATAAATCGTCATGGAAAGGATATTATCTATCCCCGGGCCATACCTGCTGGTGAGAGCGACATTCACAACTAATTTTTTCCAAGAAACCTTCCTTGAAAGTAACAGAAAAAAACTTTCCTACAATCTTTTTTTGCAGATTACTTTCAGGTCATATACCTTCAAGTTTGCCACTTCAGAGATTTTTAGCGGTTCTGTCTATCGGGCGACGCGGTAAAACCGCTTCACGGCGGAGTTTATCAGCACTTCATAAGAGCCGCTATCATCCACCACGCTCCAATGGATGAGGTCCAGGCTCTCCTGAAGCAGGCCGCCTTTGTAGAGCAGAAGCAGCTTGCCTGCATTGAACTGGTAGCTCAACTGCGGCTCTTCAAGCATTCCCTCCACAATCAGTTTTACGTCGGCGGTCGCTGTTGTGTAATTGTAATTGTACGGTTCAGCCGGTATGAAGGTGACACTGAGCAACTGCACCCCCGGCTCCAATTCCGTGCCTGCAGGCGGGTCATACTCAAAGCTCCCCGGGATTTCCGCAGTGGCGTTGAGCTGGCCGGCGCCAAGCGGAGCGCCATAGGGAATCGGATCGGGCAGCGGCCAGCGGATCACCGGTGTCGCTTTCTTGACCAGCAGGTCCGCCGAAGCACTTGCGTTCAGGTAGTTATCGCCGGCATCGGGGGTGAAGAAGACGCTCAGGGTATGCAGCCCGGCGTTCAAGGTCGTCCCCAGGGCCGGAATGTAGACAAAGCTGCCGGGGAGCTCCGCCCAGGCGTTCACTATTTCCGCGCTCAGTGCCGTCCCGTAGATAATCGCTTCGGGCGGTGAGAGTTTCACCTGCGGCGCCGCCTTCTCCACTGTCAACTGCGTCGTGATGAGTGCCGGCTCATAGTTGTCGTCATCCTCCGGTTTGAAAAACGTCGTCAATGTGTGAGTTCCGGCATTGAGCAGCTCTCCCGCCGCTGGATCATAGGCAAAGAACCCCGCCACTGCGGCAGTGGCATTGAGCTGCCCTCCACCCAGAGGAACGCCGTAGGTAATCGGAGCCGGGACCGCCCACTCCAGAACAGGCACCGCCTTATTGACGACAATGGAGACGGTGGCCGTAGCGCTCTCATAGTTCTCATCATCGGAGGGGAGGAAAATCACGGTCAGTTTATGCGTCCCCGACGGCAGGAGCGTTCCGGCAGGGGGATAATACTCAAACTCCCCCGGCTGCTTGGAGGTGGCGTTCAACTGCTCCTCACTCAGCGGAGTGCCGTAGGTAATCGGGCTGGGGGCCTTCCAGACCAGTTCGGGGACCTGTTTCGTCACTCTCAAAAAGGCGCTCTTACTGATGACACACTCGCTTCCATTGCACACCTTTACGGAGTAACTCCCCGCATCGCTCATTTTGACGTTGAAAATGATCAGGCTCTGACCGGTCTCCCCCTTAAGCGCTTCCCCGTCCCTGTACCATTGAAAGGTTGCGGTGCCCGCTGTATAAATCTTTACGGAAAAAGAGACTACGTAGCCGACATGCGTAGATTGATCTTCCGGATGCTCCAATATCCACGGGTCCGGATACCAGATCGACGTTGCGTATCCGTTCCATGTGGGGGTTGTCCAGCCGGAAGTCTCGGGATTATAGTAGAGGAGCGCCGATTTATTGAAGGCCTCTGCCCCCACCTTTGGAGCATTTCCCTTGAAGTAGACCGATTCCAGGGGGTTGCCTTTGAACGCCTCCTCGCCAACCCACTGTATAGTGGCCGGCAGAATGAGCCGCTGGAGGCTGGATTTGCCGCTGAATCCCTTGTCTTCAATTTGAGTGACCTGATAAAGGATGGAGCCATTTTGAACCGTTGGTACGATATCGAGGCTCCCCCCGAGTATCATTTTGGGATGCTGCTTCACTGAAACGGTCCCGACTCGAAATTTCAAGTCTTCACTCAAAACCCTGCACTGCAGGCTGCCTTCATAGAAGATATCCCCCACTGCCGCACGGGCTCGAGCGGTGCCGAGCAAAAACAGTGAGACGATGAGGACCAAAAAGAGAGCCCAAAAAGTGAACTTGAGAACGCTCGGGGAACGCTCTGGAATTCTGTTTTTCATAAGTATTCTTGCGGTTTTCCTGGTTGAATAAAAAGTTTTTACATAAAAATCTTATAGAATGTAATACAGAAAATGAAATTTAGCAACTGATTTTTTTGGAAAAATCCATTCTAAAACGAGACAACTCCCTGTTTCCCAATAAGTAAAATGTGAAAACGACCGCCGGTATCGCCTCCGCTCAGGTGGCCATTTTGAGCATCAATACTCCCCCAATGATGAGCATCACCCCCAGGATTCGCCAGAGGGTGAGCGGGTCGCTCCAGAAGATAACGCCGACCACCATGGCGCCGGCAGCCCCGATACCGGTCCAGACTGCATAGGCGGTGCCGATGGGGATTGTTTTCTGGGCCAGGTAGAGGAAGAAGCCGCTGATAATCATGGTGATCGCTGCCGTAGCGGTCCCCCAAAATTTATGGGTATGGGCGATTTTGAGGCCGACCGGCCAGGCGATTTCAAATAATCCGGCGATAACGAGATAAATCCATTCCATATCTTGCGAAGTTCTCCGGAGCGGAAAACAGCCCCAGAGGCTATCAGGAATAGCGTTTATTTAAAAGACTTGTTGCACGGCTCCCCTTTAGCCGCTTGACACGAGGGAGCTGCAAGGGTCTAATTACGAGGACCTCTGGCTGGCGATCGTCGCTTTCAAGGGGATGAATAATGAGAAAGTGGAATCCCGATGAACATCCATAAATTTTATAGCAAACTGTCCGCGGCTTTTTGTCTGGCCGCGTTACTACTCTGGAGCTGCAGCGCCTCAACCCCGGCTCAACCGGCCAAGATCATTTTCGATACCGATATGGCCGAGGATGTGGACGACGTCGGCGCGCTGGCTCTGCTTCATGCGCTGGCCGATGCGGGCGAAGCCGAAATTCTGGCCTGCATGGTCTCCGCACCGCATGAATATAGCGGTCCATGCATTGACGTAATCAATACCTTCTATGGCCGGCCCAATATCCCGATTGGCAATGTGAAGGGATTCCAACGCGGCTACCCGCAGGATAATGGGCAGAAAATCCCCTCCAACTATGCGCAAAAAATGGCGGAGACCTTCCCCCACCGCCTCAAAAAGAGCAGCGATGCCGAAGACGCCGTGGCGCTCTACCGCAAGATACTGGCCGCCCAGCCCGATAAAAGCGTGCAGATCGTTTCGGTCGGCTTCCTCACCAACCTCAAGAACCTGCTCAACTCCACCGCGGATGCCGCCAGCCCGCTCAATGGCGAAGAGCTGGTGGCCCAAAAGGTCTCCCGCTGGGTCTGTATGGGGGCGATCTTCCCCAATAGAGGCCGCGAGTATAACGTGATGATGGATACCGGCGCCTCCGTGCGGGCAATCAACGACTGGCCCACGCCGATCGTCTTCAGCGGCTTCGAGATCGGAGCCCGCATCTTCACCGCCAACGCCCTCAAATCCAAACCCGAAACCAATCCCATCCGGATGGGCTATGAGTGGTACTGGGACAAGAAAGAGAATATCAACCGCGAAAGCTGGGATTTGACCACCGTCCTCTATGCGGTCAGAGGCGCCGAGCCTTACTGGAAGCTCTCCGAGCCGGGCAAGTGCCTCATGTGCGCGACCCACGGTTATGGCGAGAGCGAATGGATACCGTTTGAAAAAGGCAACCATCGTTATCTGATCGAGAAGATGCCCCCGGCTGAGGTGGGCGCCGTGATTGATGAGCTCCTCTGCCGCGAGCCTGCGCTTCATTCAAAAAGCCAGGACGGCCAGGCTCAAACTCACGCTGAGAACCAATAATGCCCCCCTGGGCTGAGCTCCGGAAATCATTGAAAAATGCGGAGTAACCCAGCAAGATATGTGGATGCCGGGTAAATTCCCCGCTCCGCGTAAGTAAGAACAGACCACAGGAAAAACGAAATGTTAAAAAGATTCATGACAGCAAAAACAGGCCTTCTGGCCGTGAGCGCTCTGGCCGCCTTACTTCTGAGCCAGAGTCCCCTCCCGGCTGAAACCGGACTCAGGGAGAACTTCTCCCACCCGCCAAGGGAATACCGCCCCATGCCGCTCTGGCATCTCAACGGGCATCTGACGCCGGAGCTCATCGAAGAGCAGATGACCCGCGCCGTTGAAGAGAGCGGTTTTGGCGGCTTCTGTCTCCTGCCGGTCACCCGCACAACTCCGACCTATCTATCGGAGGAATACTTCGAGCGCTACGGAGAGATGCTGGAAACGGCACGGCGCCTGGGGATGAAAATCGTTTTCTATGATGATATTGATTTCCCGACCGGTTCGGCCGGTGGCAAGCTGGCGGCATCCTACCCTCATGATACGGTCAAGCAGCTCAATAAACTGGAGCGCCTCGTTACGGGCCCGGCTTCTCTGGAGGAGCGCCTCCCCGAAGGGGTCCTCATGGCGGCCGTGGCGATGAACACGGAGACTCTGGAGCGAATCGACCTCACCGGCAACGTCGCCAACGGGAAACTCTTCTGGAGCGCCCCGCAAGGAACCTGGAACCTGATGTACTTCACCTGCGTGCCCAGCGGCCGGAACCTGGTCGATTTTCTGGATGCCGGTTCAGTCAAGAAATTCCTCTCCCTGACCTATGACGAATGCTACCGGAGATTCTCCGAATACTTTGGCGAGACGATCTTCATGTCGTTCTTTGACGATGTCGCCTTCCCGCAGACCGGCGGCGATGGCGGCTACCGGATGTGGACTCCCTCTTACAACGACGCCTTTATCAAAAAACATGGCTACAGCCCCGCCTCCTACTACCCTGCCCTCTGGTACGATATCGGCCCCGAAACAGCCACCGCGCGAATCGCCATGCACCGGGTCCGTGCCGATATGCTGGCCGAGAACTGGGTCAAACAAATCGCCGACTGGGCCGCTGATCACGGGATCGTCTCCATCGGCCATCCGATGGATAACTACAACCCGCAGGCGGTCAACTGTTCGGGCGACAACCTGAAGTTTTACGAGTATATGGATTATCCGCTCATGGATTCCATTCACTACTACGGCCAGGGGCGCGACGGCTTCAAACAGATCGGCTCGGCCGCCTATAACTACGATAAACCGGTCGCCGTAGTGGAAATTTACGGCAATTATCCCGATGCTTCCGTGGATGCGGCCATGCTTTACCGCAGCGGCATGGAGCTCTTTATCCGCGGCGCCAATTTCTTCCTGCCTCATGGGCTCTGGCTTGATGAGAAATCGGTCTATATCCCGCCGGAAATCTCCTGGCGCAATCCGCGGCTGGGCCCCGCCCTGCCCGATTACAATCCCTGGGCCGCGCGCATCAGCATGATGCTTCAGGGCGGACGCCACGTGGCCGATATCGGCATTCTCTACCCCATCGCCTCGCTTCAGGCCAATTACCGCATGGATGAGCCGCAGAAGATGGGCTCACGCTTCGGCCTCTATACCTATCCCGAATGCGACTTCCAGGAGCTCAGCCGCTTCCTCGTCGAATCCGTACGCCGTGACTTCACCTACGTTCACCCGGAAGTGCTCGACGGCAAATGCGAAGTCCGCGGCGATACGCTTCACATGGCCAACCGCGTGAATTATGAGGATTACAAGGTCTTCATCATCCCCGGCGGCAATACGATTCACTGGAGCAATTTGCAGAAGATTCAAAAATTCTACGAATCGGGCGGAATCGTCATCGGCACCACCCAACTGCCCAGCCGCTCAGCCGAGCCGGGCCACGATGCCGACGTCCAGCAGGCGATTGTCTCCATCTTCGGTGGCGATGCGCTGAACCAGAGCGCCTCATCAGCAGCGATGCGTCACTTGAAGATCGAAGTCTCGGGCAAAACCATCCGGACTTATCTGGATGGCCAGCTCCTGGATACGACCATTGATGAAACCTTCAGCGCCGGCACCGTCGGCTTCCGCGAGGCGACCCGCGAGCATGCCCGCTTTGATAACCTCAGGGTGACCGCGGCCGACGGCACGGTTCTCTTGCAGGAAGACTTCTCGCTAGGGTTTGACCAATGGAAAAACATCGACCCCAACACGAAGATCAGCAATGGAGAGCTCGATATTTACGAAAACCAACAGATGCTCGCCAAGACGGGCCAGGAATGGAGCGACTACACGATTGAATGCGATTTTGACGCAGGCACCAGCGTGGCGGGGATCACCTTCCGCGCGGCCGATGAACAAAACTCCTACATGTGGCAGATATCGACCCACACCCGCTCACTGGCCCCTCACAAAAAAGTGAACGGCTCCTGGCACCGGTTGAAGTCGGTTCAGTATGGCACCGCAGCATCAGATATCAATGCCTCCGTCACCCCCTATACACGGATGAGCCACCCCAGCGGCGGCAAAGCTTTCTTTATGCCTCAGCCGACGGTGGCGACCTTGCGGGAAATTCTTGATTCCTCGCTCACGACGCCCGATGTCAGCTTCCCGGCCCATCTCAATGTCGGCACCGACGGCATGGGGATGCTCTCCTATCTCCACAAGGTGAAGGAGAATCATCACCTCTGGTTCGTGGCCAATTCCAGCAATGATCCGGTCACCGCGCCGATCACGCTGGCCGGCAGGCATACGCCCGAAATCTGGGACCCGCACAGCGGAAAAATCGAACAAACCGGCTACCGTCATTTTGAGAAAGAGGGCTCGCCCTTTACGGAAGTGCTGCTGGTCATCCCGCCGGTGAACTCGCTCTTCCTGGTAAGCCCGGTTTCACAATAAAAAAGCAGACTGATGAACTGTATTATCACAGCGGGCCCCAGCTTTGAACCCCTGGACGAGGTCAGGCGACTGACCAATTTTTCCACGGGTCGGCTGGGGAGCCGCCTGGCGGCCTACCTGCAAGAGCGGCTGCCACAGGCCCGAACCCTCCTTCTGCGAGGGGCTCTTTCCACATTTCACGGGGAAGCCGCTTTGGAGGAGCCGGAGGGATTGGAGACGCTGGCCTTCAGCACTCCCGCTGATTTGCTGGAAAAATTCCGCAAGCTGGCCACTACCGAGCCGTGCGCGATCTTCCATGCCGCCGCGGTGAATGATTTTGGCTTTGGAAAGGTGTATAAACGGCAACCCGATGGCTCACTCAAGGAGCTCCTCTCTGGCAAGTTCTCCAGCCGCTCAAAGCGTCCGCTCCTGGTAGAGCTCCGGCCAACCCCCAAGATTCTTCCGCAACTGCGCCAACTCTTCCCCAACGCCTTCATTACCGGCTGGAAGTATGAGGTCAAGGGCACCCCGGTCGAGTTGTTCCGCAAGGCGCACCGCCAGCTTAAAGAGTGCCGGAGCGATCTCTGCGTGATGAACGGTCCGGCCTGCGGTCCGGGCTTTGGGCTGTTCAGCTCCGCTTCGCCGGAGCGCTTTTACCCGGTGGAAACAATGGAGGCACTCTTCGAAACCCTGTACCAAAAGGCACTCAAATACTTTTGCCCTTGATTTTAGCCCAATTGACTATAGATTAAAGGCTGCGGTGTCATATGCACTACATCAAAGATTGCTTAACTTATGTCGGGTCGATTTTCCCGATGGTCAATCCGTTTAGTACGGTGCCTCTCTTTTTAGCCCTCACAGTCCGCATGACGCTGGAAGAGAGGAAAAAGCTGGGAGATACCGCCTGCCGCAATGCCACGATTATCATGCTGGTAGGGCTCTTCCTCGGGACGCTCCTGCTGCACTTTTTCAATATCTCCGTTCCCTCGCTGAGGATTGCCGGCGGGCTGGTGGTCTCTTTTCTTGGGTTCAGTATGCTTTTCCCCACTTCCAACCCCGATGGGATCAACCCGATTTCCGCAAGCCAATCCGGTGTCAATTACGCCGTCATCCCGCTCGCCTTCCCCAGCATGGCCGGAGCCGGCTCATTGGCGACCATCATGACCATCTCGGCCATCAACGCTTCCAAAGACACCTGGGCCGAGCGCATCTACAGCTACACCGTCTCCTCGCTGGCGATCATCATTGTGGGGCTGCTCTGCTTCCTGGTTTTACGAACCTCTAACCGACTCAAGAAATTCCTCGGCCCGGAGGGGCTCGACGCCATGACCCGCATCATGGGCCTCATCATGGTCTGTATCGGCGTGCAGTTTATCGCGACAGGGGTGGGCGAATTCATGATCGCTCATGAAAAGAAGTACTCCCTGCAGTCTGACAAAGAGGCCACCAATGAGGCTCCGGTAGCCGTGGAGATTCCGCCTCTGGTCCTGGATGAAAACGTAACGACTCCAGCGGCAGTAGTAGAAGCTTCAGAGCCGCCTGTCAGTGCAAACAGAGTCAGCTCCGATGAAGAGTAACCGGGGGAGCCTCCTTATCGGCCTGAGCGGTGGAGTGGATTCAAGCGTCGCCGCCTGGCTCCTCAAGGAAGAGGGCTGGAGCGTGACGGCCGTTACGATGAGCATCTACGATGGCTCAATCCCGGTCCCCCAATCCGAGCGCTCCGGCTGCTTTGGCCCGCGCGATGCGCTCAATGCCGAGGCGGCCCGCCGTATCGCCAAACGAATCGGCATCCCCCACCTGCATCTGAACCTGGCCGAGGCCTACCGCAAAAACGTGCTCGATTATTTCCGCTCCGAGTACCTCTCCGGACGCACCCCCAACCCGTGCATCCAGTGCAATCGCCTGATGAAGTTCGGCCTCCTGCGCGATGAAGCCCGCAGACAGGGAATCGCCTTTGAACGATTCGCCACCGGCCACTATGCACGGGTGAGCTGGAATGCCGACACGAGGCGCCACCAGATATCCCGCGGCAAGGACCCCGCCAAAGACCAATCCTACTTTCTCTCCCATCTATCCCAGGAGCAACTGGCCGACCTCATTCTCCCCCTGGGCAACTACCGCAAAGAAGAAATCCGGGAAATCGCCAGCAAGCTTGGCTGGAGCGACCTCCTGGACCGCAGCGAAAGCCAGGACTTCATCGCCTGCGACGATTACTCACCGCTCTTCAAAGAACGGGAATGCCCGCCGGGGAATTTCATCAACCAGGAGGGGAAAGTGCTGGGCCGGCACCGCGGGATTATTCACTACACCATCGGCCAGCGCAGAGGCATCGGCATTGGCGGCGGCATCCCTTTCTATGTCCTCAAGATCGACTCGCAGACCCACACGGTAACACTGGGAGGGAAGGAAGAACTCTATGCCCGGGAGCTCACGGCCAATCAGCTCAACTGGGTCGCCCTGCCCGAGGCGCCGGAGGCACCACTGCGGGTGGAGGCGCAGATACGCCAGCGGCATCAGGCCGCTCCGGCGGAGCTCATCCGGTTGGACACCGACGCTTCAGCCGTGAAGGTTCGCTTTGAGAGCCCCCAAATGTCGGTCACGCCGGGGCAAATCGTCGCCTTCTATGACGGCCCGACCGTTCTGGGTGCCGGCACCATCCTCAGCGCGTGCAATCCCTGAGCTGAGCCTCCGCCACCCTCTCGAAAAACTGAAGCTCTTCTTTGGGCGGAGAGAGCTCCAGGAGCTCCTCCCAGCTTTTTTCAAGCAGGCTCAATATCAGCTCCATTCGGCTTTGGGCAAGCCTCATCCGGTCAAACTTGGGCGCATTGCCCAGGAGCGCCAGAAGCCGCACCTGGAAGAGGAGGTTCCCCAGTCGCGGCTCCGCATGGAGGGGCAGATATTTCAGATAATCGCTGAAGAGACCAAAGAGCTCCGGCACCGGTATCTGCCGCTCAATGAGCCGCTCGAGCCTGCGCGCGTTGGCGTTGGCTGCGCAAAGCAGCTCATAGTCTCTGGCCAGAGCCCGATGCTCATCCAGAAGCTGCGCCTCCCGCAACGTATGGAGATCCGAGCGCCTGCTCAGGATAAACTCGAACTGGCAGAGATAGAACAGATCAAGCCGTCCGGCAAAAGAAGATTTCTGGCGGCGCGCCCCCTTGGCGATCAGAGAGATCAGCCCCTGCTCGCGGCTCAGAACATGGAGGATCAGGCTCGCATCGGAGTAGGGATAGAGCCGGAAGATAATCCCACGGCAGGAGCCCTCCTTCATCACGGGGCGATCAGTTTCTCCTCTCATTCGTTCTCCTCTAAGTGCTGGCGTTAAAAGAACAGAAATAAAGACGCCCCGCGGGATATTGAACCGGTTTGGCTCAGACTCCCGCCGCAAGCGCCTTCTCTACTCCCTAAACGAGCCGGTTTTATGATTCCGTATCGGGGAACTCATACTTTTCCCCAAAGCCGTAGTGCTCAATCACGTAATCGACATCCTTATCGCCGCGACCGCTGCAGTTGACCAGGATTGCGCTGGTCTTATCCTCGCGAGCGCGCCGGATCGCATAAGCCACCGCATGGGCTGACTCCAAAGCGGGAATGATCCCCTCATAGCGCGAGAGCTTGAAGAAAGCATCCACGGCATCCTCATCAGTCGCCGTCACATACTTGACCCGTTTGATCTGGTTCCAATAGGCATGTTCCGGTCCCACTGCGGGATAATCAAGCCCGCTGGCGATGGAGTGAACCGGCGAAGGGCTTCCATCAGCCTCCTGCAGCAGCATACTCTCAAAGCCGTGCAGAACCCCTTTCCTGCCATAGGTCATCGAGGCTGCATGGAGACCGGTCGTTTCCCCCTTGCCCAGAGGCTCCACGCCGCAGATTTCTACCGGGTCATTGAGGAATCCCGAGAAGATACCCGCCGCGTTACTGCCACCGCCCACGCAGGCGCAGACCACGTCGGGCAGGATTCCTGTCATCTCCAGAAACTGCTCGCGCGCCTCTATCCCGACACACATCTGAAAATCACGAACCATCAACGGGAATGGATGCGGACCCACCACCGAACCGATGCAATAGATGGAATCCTTGTAATTCTCGGCATACGACATGAAGGCGGAGTCCACGGCTTCCTTGAGCGTCTTGAGCCCGAAAGAGACCGGCACCACCTTGGCGCCCAGTATCTTCATTCGTCCGACGTTGGGAGCCTGCTTGGCGATATCGACCTCCCCCATATGGATTTCGCACTCCAGGCCAAAGTAGGCCGCCGCGGTCGCCAGCGCCACTCCATGCTGGCCGGCGCCGGTCTCGG
>LSQX01385585.1_pt2 | contig 12220 bp, 12 predicted proteins | sample 654561 | NCBI WGS metagenome assembly LSQX01 (sample SAMN04489861, study PRJNA283612) | anaerobic digester metagenome | isolation source: 4 biogas reactors fed with cattle manure at either 37C or 55C with and... | place: Denmark: Kongens Lyngby | collected 2014 | reverse complement strand
AAGATAAGGGAGACTGACAGGATAGATATAACGGGATTAAAAGACTTTGCCCCGGACAAGCCGGTTACGCTTATCCTTCACCATAAAGACGGAACGCGGGATACCATACTGGCAAACCATTCATATAATGAATCCCAGTTTGCATGGTTCAAGGCAGGAAGTGCAATCAACCTTATCAGGCGGCAGCATTGAAACAGAACAACTGAAAACGCAATCAGCCCCGTAAGACAGCACCGGTAAAACAGAACAGGGAAAAAAGAAAGCCGGGATAATAAAATATTTATTAACAGATTAAAATACAGGATGAACGGAGAAAAAATAAGATTTGATAACGGGAAAATGATTGTTCCGGATCTTCCTCTGGTTCCTTTCATTACAGGGGACGGAACCGGGCCGGATATATGGAATGCATCCGTGAGGATATTTGATGCAGCCGTGGAAAAATCCTACGGAGGCAGGAGAAAAATAATATGGCAGGAAGTGCTTGCAGGGGAAAAAGCATTCAATATTACCGGAAACTGGCTGCCACAGGAAACACTTGATACTTTCAGGGATCATCTTGTCGGAATAAAGGGACCTCTCACAACACCTGTCGGGGAAGGAATGAGATCCCTGAATGTTGCCCTCAGGCAGGAACTGGATCTTTATACCTGCTACCGTCCTGTAAGATATTTCGATGGTGTGCCGAGTCCCGTTAAACGGCCGGATCTTGTAAACATGCATATTTTCAGGGAGAATACTGAAGATATCTATGCCGGTATAGAATACCTGCACGGCAACCCGGATACTGAAAAGCTGAAAAGTTTCCTTATTGATGAAATGGGAGTAGGAAGTATCCGCTTTCCGGAAACATCTTCAATAGGTATCAAGCCGGTATCAGTTGAAGGAACTGAAAGACTGGTAAGGCAGGCTGTCAGGTTTGCCATTGAAAGGAATCTGCCTTCGGTGACCCTGGTACACAAGGGCAACATAATGAAATATACCGAAGGGGCATTTATGAAATGGGGATATGCCCTGGCAGAAAGAGAATTCAGGGATAAAGTTTTTACATGGCAGCAGTATAACAAAATCGCCGGAGAGAAAGGCGAAAAAGAAGCGGGTGAAATTCAGTCAAAAGCTGTAAGCGAAGGTAAGGTAATTGTCAAGGATATTATTGCCGATGCATTTCTCCAGCAAATACTTACACGGCCCGGAGAATATTCAGTCATTGCAACCCTCAACCTTAACGGAGATTATATTTCAGATGCGCTGGCAGCCATTGTCGGCGGTATTGGCATAGCTCCCGGTTCCAACATTAATTTTGAAACCGGACACGCCATATTTGAAGCCACTCACGGTACTGCCCCGAAATATGCAGGGCAGAACAAGGTAAACCCCGGCTCGGTAATACTATCGGGTGCACTCATGCTTGAATACATTGGCTGGGGGGAAGCAGCAGAATGCATTTACAGTAATCTTCAGAAAACGATACTTGAAAAGAAAGTCACCTACGATTTTCACAGGCTGATGGACAATGCCATATTGCTTGGAACAGCGGAATTTGCTGATGCTATTGTAAAAAATATTTATTCTGATTAAAAATAAATTCTATAATATGAAAAACAACCATCTCCTTTCAAAGCTGGAAAAATCCGTAGAGGAGTCATGCAGGATCGATAATGATCTTTTTGATAAATATGATGTCAAGAGAGGATTGAGAAACAGCGACCGTACCGGAGTACTTGTGGGTCTGACAAATATTGGTGACGTGGTCGGTTATGAAAAGGAAAACGGAAAAGTGAAGGCCATACCCGGAATACTGCTGTACCGGGGAATAGATATTGAATCGATAGCACACGGCTTCCAGAATGATAACAGGCACGGATTCGAAGAGACAGTGTACCTGCTGCTTACAGGCAATCTGCCCGGCAAGGCCGAACTGGAAGAATTCTCCTCCATGCTTGCAGTAAGGAGGGGCCTTCCTGACCATTTCATCAAGGATATGATACTTTCAATGAAAGGAAAGGATGTACTCAACATGCTTGCAAGATCAGTGCTGGGACTGTATACCCTTGATGAAAAAGCGGATGATATATCTCTCAATAATATGATCGATCAGTCACTTAACCTGATCGCAAAATTCCCTTCAATAATTGCATATTCCTACCAGGCCCTGCGCCACCTGTACCATGGAAAGACATTATCCATCAGACACCCCAGGGCGAACCTCTCAACTGCCGAAAACTTTCTTCACCTGATAAAAGGAGATGGTTCCTATACCCGGCTTCAGACCGACCTGGTTGACCTGTCCCTGGTCCTTCATGCCGAACACGGAGGAGGTAACAACTCAACCTTTACAATGAGGGTTACCAGTTCAACCGAAACGGATATCTATTCAGCCGTTACTTCAGCCATTGGTTCCCTGAAGGGTCCCCTGCACGGCGGAGCCAATCTCAGGGTACTGACCATGATGGAGGATATAAAAAGAAACGTCAGGAACTGGAAAGATGAAGGCGAAGTGGCAGACTATCTTATAAAGATATTACGCAAGGAGGCAAATGATCATACAGGTATTATCTATGGCATCGGTCATGCAGTATATACCATATCCGATCCCAGGGCAATCCTCCTCAAGGAAAAAGCTGCAGAACTTGCCAGGGAATCGGGAAGGACCGATGAATTTGAACTGTATGCCCTCGTTGAGAGACTGACTCCTGAAGTGTTGAGACAGTTCAAGGGTGACAGGTTTGTCAAAGTGGTCTGTATCAATGTCGATTTCTATTCAGGATTTGTTTATTCCTGTATCGGGATACCCAAGGAATTGTATACTCCGCTTTTTGCCATGGCAAGAATAGCCGGATGGTGTGCTCACAGGATCGAGGAACTCACATTTCAGGCAAAACGTATTATCAGACCTGCATTTAAAAATGTCTGCGAAACCAGGGGTTATTCTCCAATAGATACAAGAGGGTAAAATCACAGGAAAGCAGAATTCAGCAGTTCCGGTACCGTAAACAGGGGGCCCGGAAAACAGGAAAGCGGAAATCAGCTGTTCCGGTGCCGTAAACAGGGGACCCGGAAAACAGAAAACCGGAATCAACAGTTCCGGTACCGTAAACAGGTATCCGGCAGATCAGTAATTCTGCTCCTTCAACTGCATATATGATTTCGGATAAAGGCATGCCGGGCATTTTTCATATGCCTTCTCAGATTCATAAACAAATCCGCAATTGATACATTTCCACCAGACCTTACCATCTCTCATAAACACCTTGTCTTCAGAAATATTCTGCAACAGTTTTAAATATCTGCGTTCATGCTCTGCTTCAACTTTTGCAATCATTCTGAAAGCAGCTGCTATTTCCGGAAAGCCCTCCTCTTTTGCCACTTCGGCAAAATGGGGATAAAGATCGTTCCATTCCTCATGTTCCCCTTCTGCGGCAGCCTTCAGATTTTCACTGGTGGTACCTGTTATGCCTGCCGGATAGGAAGCGCTTATTTCAACCATGCCTCCTTCAAGAAAGTTAAAAAACCTTTTGGCATGTTCCTTTTCCTGCAAAGCTGTTTCATAAAAAATATTTGCAATCTGCTCAAAGCCTTCCTTCCTTGCAACAAGGGCGTAGAATTCATAACGGTTGGTGGCCTGCGATTCGCCTGCAAACGCTTTCAGCAAATTCTGCTCTGTTTTCGTACCTTTCAATGATAATGACATAGAATCAGTTTCCATTTAGTTAAACTTGATTTAAAATTGTCTGCCAATATAATTTTTTTTATGCTTCGGAAAAAACAATTTTTCCTGTCAGCCTTTCAGCCCGGCCACGGGCTGTGACGGAACAATATGACAGTCAGCAAAGCGGGTCATACGACCTGCGGGTGGCAGGTGAAACATAATGACGAAAGGGCTGCCCTGATTGTCAGGGCATCATGAAAGGCATCATCATTTCTCCCCCGGAATTGCCGAATCTCGGATTTACAACATTATTGTATATTGAACCAAAGGTATAGGTAAACCCAAAGCTTGTGAAATATTCAAACTGTGTGGCAAGCTTCTTTTTCTGAAGCAGTATCTGGTCCAGCGGCAGGTTCTCACGTATCAGTCCAAGCTGATCATGTACCATTGATCCGCTGCCCATGAAGGAGACCGTTAATCCCCTTGCAATTCTGAGATCAAGAAATGCAGTGAGCGATAGGTTATTTTTTGACCAGTCATGAAAATAATTCCTGTATTCCGCCACAAGGTTGATATTACCCCATTTCTGAACTACTTCATAGGAAGCAGACAGAGCATGACTCCACAGGTTTTCACTGATCCGGTTATATATAGTGGTATCCATATAATTGACAAAGGTATATCCCGCGGTATAGAGGATCCTCAGCTGACGCCTGGTTGATTCGGAATAGGGATAAATATCATATTCAATGCCCGGCATGAAGGAAATTCTGATTTTCTCATTGTTGAATGAAGAAGACCGTAATTCGGTCCTGGCTCCTGCCGACCAGTGGTCGCTGATACTTTTTACCACCAGGGCATCCAGTTTTTTTGATGAATTTGTTCCCCTGATGGTGACCGAGTCATTAATAAGATACTTTGTGTCATTCTGATTCAGCTCCGACAGGAGGTTTATCTTCCAGTCTTCCGTTATGCGGCTTGCTGTAAGACTTCCTGAAAGGTTTGTGGATCTGAAAGTTTTCTCTCCATTAAGAAATCCGCTGATGGACGATCTGAACACCCAGCTGTTCCATTTGTCCGTGGAGATAGTCTCCTGTAATGGCTCAGTGAATGTGATATTTATATATCCGGCAAGGGGTGTCCTTGCAACATATCTCATCAGTCCCATCTTTAAATTGTTTACCTGTTTGTGCCTGGTTATTTCCGCAGTTTCATCAGGCGTCGAAGTGAAGATCAGTGTATCGGCCATTCCTGCAAAGCTTTTCTGGCCAACCAGGAAATAAGTGTATTCAGTACCATGGGACCCTGTATTCTGCCGTGTTGAAATGATATATACATCCGCATCCTTGATTTCCCTTACATAATTGACATAGGGAATCTCCTTCCTTATAAAGTCAGATGACTCCATATAAACATTTATTGCATTCTTTCTGAGTGTGTCAGCCGGAAGGACAGCTCCCCGGGAATATGACTGCAGTATGATCAGGCTCAGGGCAAAAAAAAGAATCGTTTTTTTCATCAGAGGTTTAAATTATAATTGAAACAGGGCCGAAAATAAGTAAATAAGTCATCCACAGGTGGCTGACTCAGGTGTTTAACAAATCATTAACCAGGATAAAAAATCCGGCACCTGTGTGAAAGGGCCGGATACAATGAAAATATAAGTGATAAAAACACAGAGAACTAAGGCATTGAGTCCTGTTCTGAATCAAGGTGTTCAAGTCCCTTTCTGGTCATGACCAGAAAGCTTTCTGAATAATCATTAACAAAGTCCCGGCTGAGTTTTCCACGGAGCATTTTTTTTATGGTATTATCTACACTTATTTTTGTTCCCTGCGGTATGTTTACCTGGATATCAACAACATCAAATGACCACCTGGCTGCTTCCGGATAAGTAAAATATTCATCAAGGAACAGGGTATCCCCTGAGATCCTGTAATTATACCGGAGCCTGTCCGCCTTTTTTGCGGCATCAGTTTTTGATCTTCCGGATGAGCGTTTTATTATATCTACCCATGCCGAACCGGAGGGGGACGGGGAAATGTGCAGAAATGCCCCGACATAGAGTTTTTTGTTTCCCTTATCAATAAACAGGTGATAATCCTTGCCCGGGATGCTTATTTCACTGTCAATGTCCGGCACGGAAACTCCTGAAACTGTCTTTATATAAAGTGTATCAGAAGAAGCTTCAAGGTATTCCCTGTATCCTGAGCGCGCAGACTCAACAAGACTTATACCTTCATTGAACAGAAGAAATGACAGAATGGTAATTCCGGTAACCCATACCATAAACCCCGTAAGTAAAAATATGCCATCCCTTGCCCTGAACCAGAATATCATCTTTACACCCAGGTATATCAGCACCAGGAGCGGAAGGACAACCGTGATACCGGCAAGGATCATAATCCACGGCACCAGTTGCGGACTTGTCACATAGTTCAAAAAATCAGGGAGATAACAAATGTTTAAACCCGTGCTGCCAGGCGCATATATTCCCGGAAATTTGAACACAAAAACCATTATAAAGGCTGCCGTAACAAGAAATCCCGTTACAACAAAAGAAAGACCGATCAGAATAATTATTCCCCTGACCAGTAACCAGAATAAATTTCCAAGGGCCCTGAACATTTCATTGAAAGCATTTCCTATCCGGCCGCTTTTACCTTGACTTGTCATACCTGAGCCGGGATATACCCCGGATCCGCGTGACCTGCCGCCGGGTCCGCGTGAGTTGCCATGCAGGTCTTCCCGCACAGGAACTGAATCACCGACAGGCAGTGCGATCCACAGGGCCAGGTAAATAACCAGTCCGGCACCATATATTAAAAAGAAAAATACAAAGATAAGCCTGAGCCATACGGGATCAGCATTAAGATAGCTTCCCATGCCGCTGCAAACACCTCCAATGATACGGTCATGTTTCTGTCTCATCATCCTTCTGCCATATTCGCCTCCTCCCTTCCCTTCATCGCCGGCATATTCACCTTCACTGAAATCTTCGGGTTTCCCTATAATGAGAATTATATCCTCAACATCCGACCTGCTTATGATATCTGTTGCTGATTTTTTTGAAAGAAAGATTTCCGCGATCCTGAGTTCAATATCTTCAATCGTTTCATCCCATCCGGGGGTATTCCTTAACTTATTACTCAGGGCAAGCAGATAATCCCTGAGTATTGTATAAGCTTCCCCGTCAATATGAAAAAGGATGCCTCCCAGGTTGATATTAATTGTTTTATCCATGATTTGTCAGGTTAAAATTTGTAATAATGATTATTTCCTGCGAAGCATGCTGACTGATTCCACCAGTTCATTCCACGACCTGTCAAGGTCAGTCAGATAATTCCTGCCCCTGACTGTAAGTTCATAATACTTTCTTGGCGGCCCCTGCTGACTTTCCTCCCACCTGTAACTGAGCAATCCGGAATTCTTGAGCCTCGTAAGAAGAGGATAAAGAGTACCTTCAACAACTATTACCTCAGCCTCCTTCAGTTCATTGATTATATCACTTGAGTAGCTCGATCCCCGGGAAATGACCGACAGAATACAATATTCAAGAATCCCTTTCCGCATTTGAGCTTTTGTGTTTTCCAGATCCATAGCAAAAGATTTTAATTTTTACCCCTTTAAATCAAATTCTCCGGTTTCCCCTATAAATTCATATTTTTTCTTACCCTGTCAAATTCTTCCCTTACCGCATCTGTAATATTTCTGATATTTACCGGATCCCCCTTCATCTCAATCTTTTGTGAAGTGGTCTTTGCCTCAGGAATTACCACATACAAAATAAGATAGATGATTATCCCCAGACCGCCGGCAAGGATCAGGGCAATGAATATTATCCGCACTATCCAGGGCTCCAGGCTCCAGTAGGCACCGATACCAGCACAGACACCGCCTATTATCCTGCGGTCCGGATCACGGTACATCCTGTGATAGCCGGGAGAGGAAAACTTTTGCTTTCCGGAATCGCCGTTCTTCTCCGAAAAGTCTTCCGGCCTGCCCAGGACCGAAATTGCATGACGGACATCCTCCATTGTGATAACCTGTTTGTAAGGACTCAGCCTTGCACGGAATAATTCAGATATCCTGGCTTCAATATCTGAAAGTATCTCGGAAGAACTTTCCTCTTCCGCAAAATGCAGTTCAAGCTCCCTGAGATACCTCTTCAGTTCACCATAGGCATCCTCATCAATATTGAAGGCATACCCTCCCAGATTAATGCTAACCGTTATTTTCATCTTCTTTATTAATTACACTACCTTTGATAACATACAATAATTTATTGCAAAGATATATATTATTTATACTACTATGCAATGCATTGTACCTCATTTTTCCACATTAACTAAAATTTATTTTTAAAAGGCTGATTTTCAAGTTGGTTAAAATGATGCCAGGTCCGGATTTCATTTACAGGCAGTCTGATTCTGTCAGATAATCATCTTTTCGGGAATGACAAGACTGCTTCAAAATAAAATACCTTTTTTCAAAAACACTAAAACAAGCAATAATCCATATCTTTATTTCAAAAATTTACCAGCTTATGAAAAAATACAAATGGGGGATCCTGGCGCCCGGAAAAATGTCCGCGAAATTTACAAAAGCTCTGAAAACGCTTGACAATGCCGAGCTCCATGCAGTTGGATCACGTAACATTGAAAGGGCAGCACTTTTTGCCCGGGATTACGGTTTCAGGAATTATTACGGAAGCTATGAAGAACTTGTTGCTGATCCGGAACTTGAAATAGTATATATTGCCTCCCCGCACTCCCATCATTATGAGCATACTATGCTATGTCTGAAAAACGGGAAGCATGTGATCTGCGAAAAGGCCTTTGCCATGAATGCCGCCGAGGTGACTGAGATGATTGATGAAGCCCGAAAAAGAAATCTCTTCCTTATGGAGGCTCTCTGGCCTCCCTTTCAGCCTTTTTACCAGAAAGCCAAAGAGATACTCAGTTCAGGAATACTTGGAAAAATTAACCATCTGCACGGATACTTCTCCTTCATACCTGCCTTCGACCCTGAAGACCGCAAATTCAATCTTTCACTGGGAGGCGGATCTCTCCTGGATATCGGCATTTATCCGGTAATTGATGCTCTTACATTTCTTGGAGTCCCTTCCGGCATAAAAGCTTCTGCCGTATTCGGACAAAGCGGTTCTGAGGAATCACTATGTGTGATATTTTCATATTCCGGTAACCGGATGGCCTCTGTCTACAGTTCTTTCAGAACATCAGCAGGTATAGGCAGTGAAATATACTGTGAAAAGGGTAATCTTACGGTATCCCGTGGCAGGGATATGAATCAGTCAGTGATACTGTCCCTCCACGACAGGGAAAAGGAGGAATTCATTTTCAGGCCGCCGGCCATGGGATATCACTGGGAAGCAGCGGAAGTTATGAAATGTCTCGACGAAGGCAGAACTGAAAGCAGCATTGTACCCCTGTCATTCAGTCTTGACCTGATAACGACTCTTGACCGCATCCGGGATTCTGCCGGAATAGAATTTTCCCGAAGCGGATAATGATTTCAGTATGGCCGGAGAAAACGATTCCTTTGTATCAGAAGAAGCTTTTTTAAGGAAAAAATTTCTGCTGAGTCTCATTATTCCGGGAATTTTTGTGTTTTTAATGGCACTGGCCAAAATAATTGAATTGATTTTTGAGACAGATCTTTCCATGCTGGGTATTTATCCCCTGTCATTGAAAGGTGTGCCGGGAATCATCTTATCTCCATTTATTCACGCGGATTTCAGGCATCTGCTGAATAACTCCCTGCCTCTTTTTCTCCTTTCAGTATCCCTCTTCTATTTTTATTCGGAAATTGCCCTTAAGATATTCATCATGACATGGATCTTTACCGGTTTGCTTGTCTGGACCGGCGGCAGGGAGGCATGGCATATAGGAGCAAGCGGGATTGTATACGGACTGGCGGCATTTCTTTTTTTCAGCGGGATATTGAGAAGATATTACAGGCTGACAGCCCTGTCCCTTCTCCTGGTATTCCTTTACGGGGAAATGGTATGGGGATTATTTCCGGGTATATATAAAAACATTTCATGGGAATCCCATATGCTTGGATTCATTTCAGGCATCTTCCTGGCGATAATCTATCGCAGGGAAGGACCCCAGAAACCTGTTTATGACTGGATGGAAGAAGAGGATGAAGATGAAGACTCAGATGGAGAGGAAGGAGCTGGCGGTTCCGTATCCGGCACAGGGAGCAGGGCAAAATCCGGCACAGGAAACCGGAGATCTGATCCCCTGCCGCAGCAGTGAGCCGGGCGAAATCCGGCACAGGGAGCCGGGGGTCTGATCCCCTGCCGCAGCAGTGAGCCGGGCGAAATCCGCTAAGGAAGCATGGACCAAAAGCCAAAGCCGGCTGATCCGTATCCGGCACAGGAAACCGGGGGCTTCGGTCCGTGGAAAAAGATAATAGGACCCGGGTTGTGTTAGTTCACGACAATCGTTACCTTTAGCCCCTGATAACCCGGATAAAACCTGCTAACTTAACCAAAGATGAACAATAAACCTGTAGCAGTTATTACAGGTGCCAGCAGGGGAATTGGAAGAGCAATTGCGATTTCTCTGGCATCTGAAAAATTTGATATTGCTGCTATCGCCCGTACTGTCGAGAGCGAAGGCATGAAGACACTTACAAGGGAAGTGACAGAAAAAAATGCTGCATTTTTCCCTGTAGGCCTTGACATAGCCTGCACAGGCTGCCAGGATGAAGTTGTTAAAAACATTCTCGGGAGATATGGCAGGATAGACCTGCTTGTCAACAATGCAGGCGTGGCTCCCCTGAAGCGTAACGATCTTCTCGACATGACCGAGGAGAGTTATGAGAGAGTCATGAACATAAACCTGAAAGGACCTCTGTTTTTTGCCCAGAGAATTGCCAGGGAGATGATATATCTCAACCGGCAGATTCCTGACTATAAGCCCAGGATCATATTTATTTCATCAATATCATCAACAAGGTCATCTGTCAACAGGGCGGAATACTGTATTTCCAAGGCAGGCCTGAGTATGGCTTCCTCAGTCTTTGCCGACAGACTTGCAGGCGACAATATCAGGGTATTTGAAGTCCGTCCCGGTATTATAGATACCGATATGACTGCCAGGGTTAAAGATACATATGACAAGCTGATTGCCGAAGGCAAAGTTCCTCAAAAACGATGGGGCTCCCCGGAAGATATCGGCAAGGCAGTTGCTTCACTTTCACGCGGCGACTGGGATTTTTCAACCGGTGCAATATTCGACATAAGCGGAGGTCTGAACATTACCAGACTCTGAATCTTTTACAACTTTTTCAGGACATCTGATAGTCCCGGCAAATGGTCCCTGAAAATGACTTTTGAACAATCCTGTAATTATTCTGTTTCTCTCAGAAACCAGCTTAAGGAATATTATGAAACCGTTTTTATTAACTCTTTTAATATTATTGCTTATGGATTCTACTGTTCATGCAGAGCAAAAAAAAATGAATGCAGACACTAAGAAAACAACCCTGAACTGGCATGGGGAAAAAGTTCTCGGGAAACATACGGGAACCATTCTTCTCAAGGAAGGATGGCTACATTTAAATAATAACATGATTACAGCGGGGGAATTTCACATCGATATGACATCAATCAAAGATGATGATTCGAATGAAAGACTTGAAGGTCATCTGAAATCAGACGATTTTTTCGGAGTAGAAAAACACCCTCTGTCAAAAATCGTGATTATCGGCAGTGAAGCCTTTGATAAAGGCAGCAGTCTGGTCAAAGGAAACCTTACTATCAAGGGAATAACATTACCACTTGAATTCATGGTCAAAATGGAGAAGGCTGATGAAGGAATATGGTTCAATACCCATATCACTGTCGACCGGTCAAAATATAATGTACGCTATGGTTCCGGTTCATTTTTCGACAACCTTGGTGATAAAGCCATTCATGATGAATTCAGGGTAAAGGTAAACCTGTATATGAATTAATTATCCTTACAGGATCAGGCGGGAATTGCAATAATTTCCGTATCACCCGATACAGCTTCAGGGTTAAGCACTCTGAAGCTGTAATTGTTTTTTCTCAGAAAAGTCTCGGTAAAATCCCTGCATTCCTTTCCGTGAGTGGCAACCAGCATTTTCGGCTGTTTCACGGAAATGAATTCTTCAAGGTCAGCAAGGACCTTCATCTCACCACCTTCAACATCTATTTTTATAAAGTCGGGAAAGGGAAGCACACCGCGTTTAATCAGCCCGGCTACCGATACCTGCTCAACCTTCAGGTTTCCGTCCCCGCAAACAAAACCTGTTGCTGAGCCGTGCCGGTTGTCAAACTGTACAAAGCCGTCATACTCTCCGGCAGCTGCTTCAATAAGAGTCACATTAGTGAAATGGTTTATTTCAATATGCCTTTTGAAAAATTCAATATTCATAGGCCTGGGTTCCAGTGAATAAATCCACCCTTCCCCCTCGCTTACTGTTGCAGCTATTGACGAATAATATCCAAAATGTGCACCAATATCCAGGAAAATGTTTCCCGGCCTGAAATGTTCCAGGAAGGCATCCGTTTTA
>LSQX01249882.1_pt3 | contig 12221 bp, 11 predicted proteins | sample 654561 | NCBI WGS metagenome assembly LSQX01 (sample SAMN04489861, study PRJNA283612) | anaerobic digester metagenome | isolation source: 4 biogas reactors fed with cattle manure at either 37C or 55C with and... | place: Denmark: Kongens Lyngby | collected 2014 | reverse complement strand
GTTTCGCTTTGTCAACTACCTGTTTCGAGGTGTTGCGCGGCTTTTTTTGACTCGGTTTTTGGCCGCTTGAATAATATACTACATCTCATCCGATTTTGTCAACACCAATTTCTATTTTATTTCTTCATTTTTCAAGAAATAGTTTTTGTAATATATTTTCCACAAAATTTTTATCTCTCTCGAACACTTTATCTAAATTTTCTCACCTTAACTTTTCGTTGCGACCTTCATATTATGAAATATACGTATATTGAAATATACGTATATTAAGGAGCTGATTAAGTTGTATAACCAGAGAGACAGGAATTCCTACTATACACTAAAAGACTATGGACCGAGACCGATAGTATTTAATATTGATAAGGCAACTAAGCAAAACAATACATTCCGCACCGCATTTTGGACAGGACGCCACCTGCAGCTTACACTCATGAGTATAAAGGTCGGTGAAGACATCGGTGCTGAAATGCATCCAAACCTTGACCAGTTTCTGCGAGTTGAACAGGGCAAAGGCCATGTTATGATGGGTTCCCGACGCGATAATATGAACATGCAGATAAATGTTTCTGATGATGATGCAATTATTGTCCCTGCTGGAACGTGGCACAATATAATTAATATCGGTAACATACCACTGAAACTGTACTCAATTTACGCACCGCCCCAGCATCCTCATGGTACAGTGCATGCAACTAAGGAAGAAGCTATGGCCGCAGAACACAATCACATGGAGCATATTCAGCATTAAAAAACTGAATAACCGAAAAAACGTCACCTGAATCATCATGATCAAGTGACGGTATTTTCATATATAATTGCATTTGTAAAGATAATAGCTTCACACTTTCCGCAGAATCTTCTCCATTGCCTTTCCCTTTGCCAACTCATCAATCAATTTATCTAAATAACGGATTTCTCGCATAGTAGGTTCTTCGATGTTTTCTACACGGACTCCGCATATAACGCCCTTAATCAATGCTCGATTAGGGTTCAATTGCGGAGCCTCTACAAAAAATGTTTCAAAGTCTGTCTCTTCCTTAAGTTGTTCCTCCAGTTCTTCCTGGCTATACCCAGTTAACCAGCGGATAATTTCATCGACTTCCTCTTTCGTGCGTCCTTTCTTCTCGGCTTTCTCAACATAGAGAGGATAGACTTTTGCGATACTCATTGTATATATTTTATGTTTTTTCACAGTCAATTCTCCTGGGTCATCCATCAGAAATTGGGAATCTGGATAACGTTTTCATTTTTTGATAGCACTCATTACAATTAGAGCAATATCATTATCTGTGTCGGCATTCAAGAATTCCAGATCGTTGAAGCCGAGATTTTCCTTTGACCACTTCGCCCACGGTAGCCACACTTCTTTAGGGTCTTCCATATCGTAACAAGCAGTGATCTCTACGATCCCGGTCTTCTCCCAAAGATGCCGCCACCAATCCTTGCTGTGGAAAGTGAACAGTTCTGGGTCCCAATACTCTTCAAGTGTATCGGGATAGCCTTTTTCAAATTCTCTCGTCAAGCCGGGAACCACGATGCCAAATTGACCTCCCGGTTTAACTAGCTTGGAGTAAACACCGGGGAAATATGACTCGTCAGCTCCATAGTAATGGTAGCTGTCTATTGATATCGCTACATCAAAAAAACCCTCAGCATAGGGCAGGGCATGGGCTTCCGCATGGATAGGGAATACTTTATCCGCCACACCGGCTTCCTCAAAGCGTTTGAGGTTGTCTGTGGCACTGATCCACAAATCGTTTGCAAATACAGTAACACCGAACTCTTTTGCCAGAAATACTGAAGTAATGCCCTTTCCACAACCCATGTCAAGAACCTTCATGCCTGGCTCCAATTCCAAGCGCTCACACAACTCTTCGAGCAACCACAGCGGATGAGGTCCCATCCAGTTTTCACTGATCCAGTTGTTATCATACTTTGAAGTTCTGGGATATTTTTTCATCATGCTGTCCTCCTCAGCATTTCCATAACCTAATACTTGCATCTTCCTTAAAAAATCTGGTTAGGTTCTAAATCAACTTTGTCGGATGGTAAACCTCTTTGCAGGCAGGACAAATGTGCTCCACATTTTGTTTTTTATACCTATAACGCGAGACCAACTTATCCTTTCCGCAATTTGGACATATTACCTCCTGCATTCTAATCAGTTTTATCGCAACTTCTCGCGTTAGATTAGTATTTGAAGCCATATAGTTACCTCTAAATTCTCAGTTGCAGCGTAGAGTGTTATACATAAAACATAGAGTGTTATGCAACTATCTCCCTTACGGGTCTTGCTTCAATATATCCTCTATATCCCATCGGTGCGAGCTGAAATCGGGGACCATCTTCGTCCGCCCATTTGAATCCATAAATCTCAGGATCGTAATTGCTCATAACTTCCCACATTTCGCCTATCACTTCCTGGAACTTATCGTCGTCATAGGGCTGTCCCTGGAAGACCATCATTTTACATGGCGGAAGGTCAATCAAATCAAATCCATCCGGGACTTCACCCGAATAATTCTCCGGCACTTCTACACCCTGGGCATATACAGATGTTCCGGGTTTTCTTAAGTTCTCGGGTAGCCACATACCAATGGGTTCGTAGATAGCCTCTTTAATACTGGAAAGCACGCCCCATATATCACATCCTACTTCTTCGCAGTATTCAAAGTAATTGTCGGCATTGATACCACGTTTTAGAATCAGTTTCCTTGCAGGGCGCTCAATAGCTTGGACGAATACAGTGTTGGCATTACTGCTTTTTGTCATGTTGTCCACTCCTCCTTGAAGCATGAGGTAATAATCGCGGATACGGCTAGGCATAAAAAGTTTCAGCGGCGGCACTTTTTTGTATTGCTAACCTTGTTATGTATTGCATCACACTATAAAGCCAAGTTATACATATAAGTCTTTCGTTTATTCTACATTCATAAAAGCCGTTCTCAATTCATTAAACACCTGCTTTGTATATTCACTGTTTTTGAAGCTAATATATACATCCTTCTTGTCGATCCGATCGATCTTTATTGTGGGAGCTGTCTTAGATTGAACAAATAACAAGGTTTTGCCTGTTGAACTCGATTCGAAATTCCCTTTTAGAGTTTCCCCGAAACTGCTTTTATACCCTCCGATCCTTCTTCCAACACCAATTTCACGCATACTTCTATCTATTAGAGTTATATCGGAGATCTCAGCAAAATCAATCTTTACCCCATACATTCCTTTGATTTGTATGTGGTTATCAAATACTAACACTTTAGGTTCTTTAGCACCAAAAAGAAGCAAAATAGCCACTGCAACAAGAATAATTACAGTCAATAAACTTTTTGTCGCTTTAGGTGATTTAGACGAAGTTGGCATTAAGTTATTCCTCCCTATGCCTTTATGGTAATCAATTATAGAATAACACACTTTGGAGTAATTTCAATGATATTCTCTGTCTCTTACCGCTATTGTTCAGATGCATTTTTTGTTCGCAGCGATATTTTCTCAACTAAGAAATATATGGACGAAATCAAAGATCGGCGAGTTGAGCGAGTTGTAAGGCGAGTTGCAATATTGAATGAAACACAAGAAGAGAAATAAATAGGACCTCGAGAGCTTCTCTGTTATAATGTTAGTTCCTACTACAAATAGAAATGGAGGAGCTACCGAGTAGCCCGCAGTAAACGTGATGTAGACGCCAAGCGAGCAAATGACCTCCCACAAAAGGCAAGTGGCGAATGATGACCCCGCCATACTGGGTGCTAGCGCAGATTTTGCGCAGAATCTTGAGCTATGTGTACCTCTGCACGAAAAATCACGGTTTCTGCGCAGAATTTCGAGTTGTGTGTGGATTCTCTCAGGGTGATATATCGTACACATTATATTCTATAACGTATACCGCATANNCGTTCACACATTACTTCGATTTCTGCGCATTTTTCGCATAATATGTATCTTCCTCTTTGCGCAGTATGCAACTGACCGCATATTTTCACATCGTATTTTCGCATTATATCTTATTGAATATTACGAGATATCTTGTTGAATATAAATAAGGTTGTATTTTAAGATAACATTATGACAGAATGACAGAGAAAAGTGTTTCACTTTAACTTGCAATTTGCAGCGCAATCAAAATTCACATTTTATTAACATAAAGTCAAATTTTGTGTCTATAATATTTAGTGTTGTCAATTATTAACCAGGTTAACTATTCCGAATCTAGTTATCTTAGTTATCTTAGTTATGTAGTAATATATATTATCTTAGAAGGAGGAAGTATGGATACACTGCAAGTGCCAAGCGACCTGTTTACCGCCATACGAAACATGCGAAAGCTAGATTTCTCTAACCGCCTTGACGGCATAACCGAACGTGAATACTTCTTTCTTGGTATTCTTCATTGCCTGGCCAAGAAACAAGGATCAGAGCCTGTATATGTGTCATCCATAGTTACAGAACTAAACATATCGGGTCCAGCAGTATCAAAAATGTTGAGAAATCTTGAAGAAAGACAGCTGATATCAAGGAGACCGGACAAGTCTGACAGAAGGAATACCATTGTCACACTCACTGACAAGGGACTTAGGGCAAAGTCTGAAGCTGATAAAATAGCTGCTGTTTTTTTCGATAAAGTATCTGAAAGATTTGGAAAAGCCAATATGGATAAGTTTGTAGACCTGCTGACGAAATTTAGCCGAACCGTTGCCGAAGTGTCTAAGGATTTTGACTTAGAGAATTAATTATATAGAGAAATAAATATTGAAACACATAGAAAAATAAATATATAGAGAAATAAATGTATAAGTAATGTATAAATAAATATATAATGAAAGAGAGTACCTTTATATGCTGAAGCTGACTAACATTGTAAAAATATATCAATCTGGAGATACAAAAGTGGAGGCGCTGAGAGGCGTATCCCTAGAATTCAGACAGAATGAGTTTGTATCTATACTAGGACCATCGGGGTGTGGAAAGACAACCCTGCTCAATATAATCGGAGGCCTCGATCGCTATACAAGCGGCGATTTATCTGTGAACGGTCGGTCAACTAAGAACTTCACTGACCGCGATTATGACGAATACAGAAACCGTTCAATCGGATTTGTCTTCCAGAACTACAATCTCATTTCGCATCAGACAGTGCTCGCAAATGTTGAGCTTGCCCTAACGCTCTCGGGAGTGTCAAAATCAGAGCGCAGAAAAAGGGCAATTGATGCGCTCACACAGGTTGGTCTCGCAGACCAGCTTAAAAAGAAGCCAAATCAATTATCCGGAGGGCAGATGCAGCGTGTCGCTATAGCGAGAGCTCTTGTAAATGATCCAGAGATTCTTCTTGCCGACGAGCCCACCGGCGCCCTCGACTCAGAGACAAGCGTCTCTGTCCTTGAAATACTTAAGGAGATATCAAAAGACCGGCTCATCATAATGGTAACTCATAACTCGGAACTTGCTGAGAAGTACTCTACAAGGATAATCAAGCTTCTTGACGGCAATGTAACCGACGATTCAAATCCATACTCAAGTGATTTATTGGTTGAGAAATCAACTCCTAAGAAGCAGATGAAGACAAAAAGGGCGAGAAAGGCAAAGAGAAAGAACGCAATGTCCTTCTTTACTGCACTCTCCCTCTCCTTTAACAATCTCCTTACAAAGAAAGCCCGAACTCTTCTCACATCTTTTGCGGGAAGCATAGGCATCATCGGGATTGCACTGATTCTCTCCATCTCGAACGGGTTTCAGACATATATTGATTCGGTGCAGGAGGCCACACTATCATCCTATCCCATAATTATTGAAGCTGAGACTATGGATATGGGTGCCATGATGACATCGATTATGGGAGCCCGACAAAAGGATGTTTCCCACGACCTTGATGCCGTATATTCATCCTCGGTAACATATGAGCTCTCGAATGCACTCAATACTGATGCAACTACAGAAAACAACTTGCATGCGTTCAACAAGTTCCTCGAGACAGACACCGAACTCGACGAGCTGCTTAGTGCTATACAGTACACCTATGATATAGACTACAACATCTATACCAAAGATGAGGATAATAATATCATCAAATCGGATATATCAGCCCTAATGGATTCTCTGATGTCAACGGGACCGTCAGGCAGTTCTGAGGATATGTCAGGACAAAGCGGGACACAGGGAAGCAATTCAGGCTCTATATCGAGCATGTTCAATATGTCGAGATATACAGACTATTCAACCATAAAGATTTGGGAGGAAATTCTTCCTGGCGAAGGAGATGCGCTGGTAAACGACCTCCTCTACGAGCAATATGACCTCGTTTACGGCAAATGGCCGGAATCCTATGACGAACTCGTCCTGATCGTTGACCGCAACAACGAGATAAGTGACCTCATCCTTTACGGTCTGGGTCTAAAATCGATAGACGAGATGCGCGAAGTGATGATAGCATCTGCAAAGGGCGAGAAGATTGATATCAAGCAGGAAAAGTGGTCATATAGCGAAATCTGTGACAAGACCTTCAGTTTTATCCCGTCATGGGAGTTCTATCAATACGACAGCACCAGCAAAACGTATAAAGATGTAAGCGGCAGCAGCACAGGTTTATCCCTGCTGTACGAAAATGGGATCGATTTGAAGATTACCGGTATTATCCGTCAAAATCCGGATGCCTCTGCTTCTATGATGACAGGAGCCATCGGTTATACTTCCGCACTCACTGACTATATTATTGATTTGTCCGAGAGTAGCGAACTTATCAAGGCACAGCTAGAGAACCCCGAAACAGATGTATTAACAGGTCTCCCATTCCTATCCGACGAAGAAGAGGTTTCAGATAGTGAAAAAGCCACTTTAGTTACCGAGTACTTCTCATCACTCGAAAACGCCAGAAAGGCAGCAATATACACCGAAATAATGTCGGTTCCAAGTCCTGAATACATCGAACAAGTTACTGAGCAACAGATGGCATCGATGACACGGGAATATGTTGAGACGGTAATGGCTCAGATGTATGCCGAAGAGATGGGAGTTGACCTTGAGACCGTCACAGGGTATATCTCTGAAATGGACGACGAAACGCTCTTTACCTCGGTACGCGAGATGATGGCACAAAGAGTTCAAGAAGAGTATGCTGCTGAAGTTCAGCAACGACTAGGGTCTCAAACGACCGACGAGCTGTCTTATGCATTCGATGCAACTATTTCCGAGCTGCCAGAGTCTGAGCTGGCAAAGTTGTTTGATAAATATATGCCCTCATCCGTCTCCGAGTCCACATACGAAGATAACCTCAAAGCTCTGGGTTATGTAGACCGACAGAGTCCCAAGAGAATAAGTCTCTTCACCGCTACCTTCGAGGCAAAGGACAGGATTGCAGACATTATTACTGAATATAACAACTCGGTTGAGGAAGAGGACAAAATAGTGTACACCGACTATGTGGCACTGTTAATGTCATCAGTTACAACGATCATTAACGCAATATCCTATGTGTTGATAGCGTTTGTCGCGATTTCCCTGGTAGTATCTTCAATAATGATAGGCATAATAACATATATTTCCGTACTGGAACGCACTAAGGAAATCGGTATTCTCCGAAGCATCGGTGCCTCCAAGAAGGATATCTCTAGAGTATTTAATGCCGAGACACTAGTTGTCGGTTTTGCATCAGGTTTCTTGGGTATCGGTATTACACTGCTTCTGATTATACCAATCAACGCGATTATTCAAACTCTTACAGGCATTTCATCACTCAGTGCCATACTGCCTCTGACAGCTGGAGGAGTGCTGATCATTATCAGTATGCTGCTCACATTTATTGCGGGTCTCATCCCCTCAAGAATTGCTGCGAAGAAGGATCCGGTAGAAGCACTGCGCACCGAATAGAAGAGTTTCCATAACGAAAACTAAAGGGAGGCTTTCTCCGCTAGTATTTCTGGCAGAGAAAGCCTCCCCTATATTCATTTTTGATTCAAGAAGAATTGTTCTGTCCTTCTGCTTTTACTCTCTTGAACTATTTTCCCGAAATGGTGATGCCGTCGAATGCTATCCAAGGCAGGATCGATACTCCATCACATACAGTGTCTGCAGAGACTGCAATAACATTGTTAAGCATATCAGCCAGGTTTCCGCTAATCATAGTCTCACTGATTGGTGCCGTTACTTTGCCGTTCTCAATCAGGAAGCTGTTTTTAGCTACACCTGAAAAGTCTCCGTTTACACTGGGCATACCGCCTGAAAAACGGTTAAGGAGTATTCCTCTGTCAATCGACCGGATGATCTCATCATGTGACTCATCCCCCGGCTGAACAGCAAAATTGTAACTGAGGTTCTTCGCTCGTGTAAAGCCGGTCTTATTGGCACCATACTGTGAGAGCATGAAGTTCTTCAGAACACCGTCTTTGATAATGTCCATGTTTTCACTTCTGTAGCCCTCTGCGGTGAATCTCTCACCACATACAACGCGCTTGTCAAGGGGAACGGTTGAAACTGATAGCTTGTCGGAGGCGACCTTCTTGCCCAGACTGTCTTTCCACATACTTGTGCCGTTTATCAGCATGGTGTCCGAGATGAAGTTTCGGAAAATAACCATCAATATGCTGTCGAGGCAGGCTGGTGTTATAACGATCTTTCCTACAAACTTACCCTCAACTGGCTTTGTGTCCAGTTGCTTTTCACTCTCTTCCAGCAGGATTCTCATCATGCCAAAATCGATGAGCTTATTATCGAGATTTTCAAAATCTCCGCCATACCCCACAAAGGATGATGACTTCTCCCCTTCACTGGCCGAAAACATCGAGCTCAAATCGTATCCGCCGTAGTCATATTCAAAAACTACACCGTTTGTATTCATTAGAAGGGTGCTGGCTCGCGTAAAGGATGAGATTAACTGCTCGATTACTACCTTTGGATATTCTTTGCTAACATCCTGCAGATACTCCTGAAGCCTATCGAACAGTTTGTCTCTGTCGGGTTCCACGACTCCAACAACGAAGTGTTCATTTTTTTCTAATTCAGCGATACTTTCGGCTCTGTCTGCAACTGATGACTCAGCTGCAGCGATACAGTCCTTCACTGCGTTGTCGATAGTCTCTTTATCGGTTTTGTTGACCGAGGTAGTGCCCTTTTTCCCGTCCTTTAACACTTTCATTGAGACAGAGCTGTTAAAGAGCGTACGCATTAGACTGAACTCGCCGCTATCCGCATTAAGTTCGTCTACATTACCGTGTGATACAATGCACTGAGCGTGGTCGGCGCCGGCTTTTCTCAGGGCTTCAAGTGTATACTCCGCAATCTCGCGGTTTGTCTTCATAAGTCATCCCCTCCCTATCTTCCGCCGATGTTGACCCTGCATTTGATTGCGGGGCCGCCCATACCGACGGGTATCGGCTGTTTCTTGCCGCACATGCCGGAGCATGTCCATATCATGTCATCCGATAGCATGTCTACCGTTTTCAGCATCTCAAATGCAACACCGGATATTGTAGTGTCCCTAATAGCCCTACCCAGCTTACCGTTTTTGATTTCATATCCCATAGAGATACCAAACATGAACTCTCCTGTCATGTCGGCCTGTCCGTTATTTGTTTCGGTCAGATAGTACCCATCGTCTACCGAAGCAATAATATCCTCTAATTTATCTTTGCCTGGAAGGATTGCAGTATTGCGCATGCGGATCAACGGTTCATCCGAGAAGAGATATGCACGGGCATTTCCCGCAGGCTTCATTCCAAAATGATTCGCAGTCTCTCTGCTGTTCATATAACCGACCAGGATGCCGTCCTTGATTAGTACCGCATCTTCGCAAAGTGTTCCTTCATCATCGACGTATATGGGAAGCGGAGCTGTCTCTCCGAGCGCTGTATGGGCAAAGTCCACCATCGTCACTATCTCGCTTGCAACCTGCTTGTTGAGGTTATGGGCGGCAACTGAGCCTCCAAGGACCAGGTCAGCCTCTACGGTATGGCCTACTGCCTCATGTGCAAGAATACCTGCAAGATTTGGGTGCATAACAACTTGCTTATAGCCTGCATCGGGGTAGACACCTTCAGCCTTCTGAACTAGTGCATTATATAGTTCCTCAAGGCCGTCATACAGTTTCTCAGGTGTTGAAAAGACATCATCAAAATATTCGCCACCACCAAATACCTTGTACAGCTCAACAGGAACACCGTCTGCTGCCTGAAGAGTAAATGTGACGTATATGAAACTCCGCGGCGACAGTGAGTGGGAGTTGTGTCCGTTGCTGACAACCAAAAGCTTCTCCATTGAATCACAACGGACATTAACACTTCTGCTTGCCAACTTTGGGTACTTCTCAGCAATATAGCTGTCGAGCTCCCTTGCAAACTCAATATACCGCTTCTGTTCAGTATCTTTTACTTCCCTGTCCAGTTTTAGTGTACCCTCTTTCAGCGGTGGTAGCGGTCCTCTGTTTTTCTTCACACGAGAGCTCAAAAAGAATGCGTTTTCTTCTGCTGCCCTGAGAACCTCACGGATGATCTCATCACTGTACTCCGCACTGGACGCAAATCCATATACACCGTTTTTGTACATTCTTGCGGATACGCCGCTCTGCTCAGAGCGTGAGTTGCTTACGAGGTTTCCCCCTACGAGAGCAACACCACGGTTTCTGTTAACTTGAGCCCGAAGCTCGGTGTGGTCCTGCAGCTCTCCCCTATAATGGGATATCAGGTCTTTTAGCAATCAAATCCCCCCTACAATTAGTTGGCCCTAAGAGAGTTCAACAGATTCTATTGTCACAAGATTCTATTGTGCTCAAAGATTTTTGGTTTACCTACATAGTATATCATTTGCTGGCATTTATTACAATTTGGTTTCTAATTTCGTTGACTGTGAATCGGTGCAGGAATTCGCCCACCCCGGGCGATAAATGAGGAAGACGATCCGGAGTGAACCGGCATTATTGGAGCTTCACCCAGTAACCCGCCATAGCTGACGCTATCTCCAACTCCTTTACCGTAAACCGGTATAATTCGAACCGCAGTGGTCTTGTTGTTGATTGTTCCAATAGCAATCTCATCAGCAATTATTGCCGAAATTGTAGATGCAGGTGTATCTCCAGGAACTGCTATCATATCCAGTCCCACAGAGCAGACAGCAGTCATTGCCTCAAGCTTGTCGAGAGTGAGAGAGCACGCAGCTGCTGCCTCAATCATCCCTGCATCCTCCGAAACCGGAATAAAGGCACCAGAAAGTCCACCAACATGGGATGACGCCATCACACCGCCCTTCTTGACCGCATCATTAAGCATTGCCAGCGCAGCAGTAGAGCCGTGCGTACCGACGACCTCCAGTCCCATAGCCTCAAGAATCCTCGCCACCGAATCCCCCAGTGCAGGAGTTGGAGCCAGAGAGAGGTCAACAATACCGAACTCGGCTCCAAGCCTCCTTGAAGCCTCGTTAGCAGCCAGCTGTCCCATCCGTGTAATCTTAAACGCAGTGCGCTTTATGATTTCCGCTAGTTCTGAAAGACTGCAGTTGCCCGCCCGCTCCACAGCAGATAACACTACACCCGGCCCGGATACACCAACATTGATGGCGCACTCCGCTTCTCCAAATCCATGAAAAGCACCTGCCATAAAGGGGTTATCTTCAGGTGCATTTGCAAACACAACAAGCTTTGCACATCCAATTGAGTCTTTCTCCTTTGAGAGAAACGCCGTGCTCTTTATAATCTGCCCCATTTCATCCACTGCATCCATGTTTATGCCTGCCCTTGTAGTCGCCACATTGACTGAGGAACACACACATTCGGTCTCAGCAAGTGCCTGTGGAATTGCACCTATGAGGCGTCTGTCTCCAAGAGTAAATCCCTTATGAACTAAGGCAGAGAATCCGCCAATGAAGTTTATCCCTACTGTTTCTGCTGCACGCTGCATAGCGTGCGCTAAAGGTATGACATCGTCGCTTTCAACCGAATCGCAGAGAAAGGATACGGGGGTTACTGATACCCGTTTGTTGATTATGGGTATTCCGTATTCTCCGGCAATGTCATCGCATGTAGCAACCAGCTTTTCGGCACGTCTGCAAATCTTATCATATATTTTATCCGCTACCTTGTTAACACTATCTGAAGCACAGTCACGCAGCGATATTCCCATAGTAACCGTGCGTATATCCAGGTGCTCCTCATCTATCATTTTTATTGTTTCCAATATGTCAAATGTATTCAGCATAATAATCACTTTCCTCTATATTTAGGAGCATAACAAACTGTTATTCTA
>LSQX01240617.1_pt1 | contig 12223 bp, 12 predicted proteins | sample 654561 | NCBI WGS metagenome assembly LSQX01 (sample SAMN04489861, study PRJNA283612) | anaerobic digester metagenome | isolation source: 4 biogas reactors fed with cattle manure at either 37C or 55C with and... | place: Denmark: Kongens Lyngby | collected 2014 | reverse complement strand
AGATGCTCATTGAACATGCGCGTACAGCCGTTGAAGTGGGAGTCAAAAAAGACAATACCTTCATTTGTTCCAATGGTGATGTTTTAATCTTAAGAGACCATGAAGTTTATCGTAGTAACACGCGTGTCCATGCTGATGATATTTATGTCGATGGTAGTGATGCGACTGGAATTAATACTTCTGTCATTAAAGACCGTAAAATCTTAAGTGATAATGGAATGGTTGCGGTAGTGGTCACTATTGATTCTCGAGTTAATAAGATTTTAGTAAGACCTAATATTGTATCTCGTGGTTTTGTTTATATTAAAGAAAATCAAGAACTCTTAAGGGATGCGGAAGTCTTAGTGTACAATGCCTTGAAGAAGAAAATGCAGGGTCGAGTCACCTTTGGTGAAATCAAGAATACAATTCGTGAAACCTTGGAACCATTCTTATATCAAAAAACGCAACGTAACCCTATTGTTATTCCGGTTATTCTAAATCATAAGGATGCTATTGTAACTCGCAATCCTAAGAGATAGTTATGAAGAAACGTCTAGTACTCGTCCTAGCAACTTTTATTCTAGCGATTAGTTTGATGTTAGTTTACGGCTTCTTTATTAGCCCTAAACATCTCAGTGTCAAAACAAGTATCATAGAGACCAATCAAATTGATCCTTCATTAGAAGGTATCTCAATTGTTTATTTCTCTGATGTGTACTTCAATGAGTTTATGGATCAAGAGCGTTTTGATAAAGTCATCACTAAGATTAATAAGCTAGCACCTGATGTCATTCTATTTGGTGGCAATCTAGTCGCTGATGATTTCACAACAGATGAAGCCAAACAGGACTTAATCAATTCATTAAAGAAATTAGAAGCACCTTATGGTAAGTTTGCTGTATTGGGACAACTTGAAAATGAAACTAATAGCTATATCAGCAATATTGATTCATTCTATCAAGAAGCCAACTTTGAAATCTTAAACAATCAAGTCCGCCAACTTTACTTTGATAATGAACATTCTATTCAACTCGTTGGCCTCACTTCAAAAGATAACCAACCCAAGATTAATGACATGTGGACTATCGCCTTTAGTCACTCACCTCAATCATTTAATAATACATCGTATAACTTAATGATTGCCGGTCAAACCTTAGGCGGACAAATCAATGTTCCACTGCTCAAAGATAACTTCACACATAACAACGATCCATATCGCGGAACTACGATCAATAATGAAAGTCGTTTAGATATTTCTAATGGGATAGGTACTACTCAAATTGATATGAGGTTATTCGCTCCAGCCCAAATCAATCAATATATTCTAAAATTTAGTCCTTAAAAAAAGCTCCAATTGGAGCTTTTACTTTATTAGATTCAATATTGTCTCTCTTTGTCTTTCACAATCATCAATCCCCATTTGATNNTCTTCAAACTGTTCTTTAGTACCCGAGAAACGAGAAACACCTGTTTCTTTAGTAGGATATAAATAGATTGCTTGTCCCTTCTCTACTTCCTCATCTACAATTTGTCGCTCTAGATAATAAATATCGGTACGTTTCGCAAAATCGGAAACAACTTTAGGTTTATCGCGATAAAAGAACGTTCTTAAAAACCATAAAGTAAACTTACTAAAAGGTTTGCGTACATATTCTTTTGACTTGGTCGTCACAATAATATTTCTATCACAGCCCACTTCCATGGAACGACGAATCGGTATCATAGTTGTCACTCCACCATCAGTATAATCACGACCATCAATGTTAACCAAACGACTATAAAATGGTAATGAACAAGCTGCCTTTATCCATTTACTATCAGTTGCTACAGTCTTCTTATCGATCCAAATTGTATCCATCAATTCCATATCATAGACAGCTAAACTAAATTCTGAAGTTGAATTTAAGACACTCTCTGGTCTATATCCTGCTTCAATTAATTCAACATCATACATATGATCATAGCCGACAATTTGTTTCTCTATTAATAGAGGACGCAATCCGACATTATCTTTATTAGGGGCAATCTCTATAGATGCCTTATATAAAAGGTCTTCATCTTTTGCGAGATAAAAAGCACCATACATGGCACCTGAACTTACGCCTGATACATGGTCGACCTCTATGTTATTTCTTAAAAACCAAGCTAGAACACCTGCCGTATAGGCTCCACGCATTCCGCCACCTTCTAATACTAAACCTACTTTGCTCATACAAACTCCTTACATTAAGCCACTAAATAAGCTAACAAATGCTCTAAATATCTTTTGATAAAATGGTAATTGATTTAAATTCTGTGTCGTAATTTCATCAGACATTAAAAGTGTCTCATTAAAATCAAGTTCACATTCTTTTATTGTCTTACTATCAATAAAGTAAATACCACATTCAAAATTAAGATAATACGATCTAAAATCAAAATTAGCCGTACCAATAACTGCTTCGTTACCATCCACCACAATAGACTTAGAGTGAATGAAACCAGGTGTATATTCATAAACACGAACACCTGCTTTGATAAGTTTATCATAATATGATTTAGTAATCATATTAACTAATTTCTTATCAGGAATACCTGGTAGAATAATGCGCACATCGATCCCCGATTGAGCCGCAGCTCTCAAGGCACGTAACATTTCATAACCAATCACAAGATATGGTGTACAGATATGAATTGATTTATTAGCCTGAGTGATCAAATTAATATGTAGAGTCTCTGAGACAAAGTAACTATCCGTAGGACTATCAGAAAATGGTTGAACATAGCCATCTGCTGTGCGATAGACAATATCATTCACATAATCAGTAATCGATTCACTTTGATCTGTTAGATAGTTAAAAAATTGTAGAAACATCTCAGTGAGTGAGAACACCGCTTCTCCTTCAATACGTACCGCGACATCTTTCCAATGGCCAAAGCGCTCAATACGATTGATGTACTCATCCGCAATATTGATACCACCCACATACCCTATCTGACCATCAATGACCACTATTTTACGATGGTTACGATTATTCATTAGTACTGTAAAACGAGCAGTTAAAGGATTGAATAATTCTATTTCAATCCCATATGATCTAATTTCATTTAAATATTCATGATCAAACTCTGGACTTCCAAAGTCATCTAATAATACTTTAATCTTTAATCCTGCCTGTGCTTTTTCCCTTAAAATCTCATAGACACAATCCCAAAAATAACCCTTCTTTACAATAAAATATTCTAAGAAGATATATTTTTGTGCACTCCGTAAGTCTTTCATTAAATGTTGAAATTTCATTTCACCACTTTTCATAAACTTAGTCTTTGTACTAGAATAAATGGGATACTGGGCAATATTTTCAATATAGTTCACATTTTTAACTAAATTTGGATGTTTTTGTTTTATTTCACTTTTAACTAAATCATGATCTTCTTGAAGATTTTGGGTTACAAAGTGAGTAAAAGGTTCAATTCTTCTTAGTTCTTTGGGAATCTTACGATTACCTAAGAGTAAATACAGAACTGGACCAATTAAAGGAATCCCCAAGATAACAAGAGTCCAAGAAAAAGTAAAACGCGGGTTCATCCCCTGTTGCATAGAGAGATATAGGACCTCAATTAAACCTAAGGCTTCTATAGAAAAATAGATAATGCGAAAAGACCCCGAAAAACTCAGGGTTAAATAAAAGATAAGTCCTAGCTGACATAAAATCAAGAAGGTGACAACATAGCGACGATGAGCGAGTAGTTTTTTATAGATCTTCTCAATCATAGTTATTCTCCAATTAAGTTTCGAATATTCTCTTTATAAAAATTCACTTCTACAATTGTTAATAATACCGATAAATAGGTTACGATTCCCATTTGAACAAACAAAGCAGCTATCCCTAATATTGGATTAATTACAACAAACACAATCGCTACTAAAAATACTGCTAAAATCCATGCTAAGTAATACAGCTGTAACATGAAGAGTTTAAGTCGTTTGCCTTTCATTTGGGCATGACTTTCTTTCATAGATTTTATTGCAGAATTATTTGGTCTATCATAAAAGATATAAACACTCATGACTAATGAGTAACTGGCAATGATGCCTGGAATAATTAGGATGGATAAGAATGTCACGATGACTTGTATTAAAATAACCATCGTTAATAAAACACCCCAATTGAGCTTGAACACATTGAAGATATCTTTGACAAAAAACTCTCCTTGATCAATACCCTTTAAGACCGCAAGACTTAAACCAATCGATATGAGCGTAGGGATAATATTAATGAGTAATGAAATGAGGATGGCACCTACATTAAATTGTGTCTCTACCACATCCACTAAAGTATCATATTGAATAAAGTTGTTAAATGTGAATGGAATTTGGTAGTAGGTCATTAAGAAAAGTCTTTCAATTGCATCAAATGAAATGGTCACTAAAAAGATTAAAATAAGCGCAAACACAAATTGTTGAGTGTTTGCCTTAAAGAAATTCTTACTGTTTTGTCTTAATTCATAATTCTCCATAACTGTCTCCTTTTGGTTGGATGGCAATTCGGTAAATAAGTTTTTCATAATCACCCTGTTGAAACAAGGGTTCATGTGAAGGGACTGGCACTCTTTTGATATACTGTGCCCCTAGTTTTTCAATGGTCTTAATAGATGGAATATTATCAGGATTCACTGTAATAATTAATGAATCTACTTCTAAGTATGAGGCCAACTCTAACAAAAGTATAGAGGCCATATAAGCATAGTTGTGACCTCGATAGAGTTGAAAGATAGAATAACCTATATTACCAAGATATGCCAAGGCATTTTGGTCTCCTAATCTTAAGTCACAAAATCCAATAAGTCTTGCTTCTTTCTTTAAATAGATTCCATAGACATAATTTGAAATTTTCTCATCATTGTAATAATCATTAAAGATACGATGTGCCCTAAGTTCAATGACATCATTGGATAAATCTAAATTCTTAATCTTTAAAGACTCAAAAAACTTCTTAACCTTCATACTGGTTAATCACAAGACTCAACTGAGGAATGATTTGGTTCTTACGTGACACAACATTATCTAAAAACGAATGTGATTCGCCGGGTTGATTAGGAAAAGCATCCTCAACTAATCCCGCTAATTCACCTGAGCCATAAAGTACTGAACCATTATCATGAATTGATGTAAAGACCATCACCCATAAATCTTTTTTATCTCTTTTCACGAGCTTATCCATGACTTCTTTTAACTCTTCTTCAATACCATGAATTTCATTCAATTGATATAAGATCATCTGAGAAACATTCACACGTTTACCGGCAATAATGAAATCTTTCTTATCATAATTAAGAATTTCTTCCATCGAATGACCTTGTAAACTATTTGATACTGTAAAGATACTTCTCGCAAACTCATCAATATCAAGACCTGCAATTAAGGCTAGATGAGAAGCTAGCGCAACATCTGTGTTAGTGGTCGTAGGACTTCTAAAGTTTAAAGTATCAGAAATCATGGCACCTAAGAGTAATCCAGCAATTTCTTGTCTTATTTCGATTTGATTTTCCATATAAAGTTTAGTGATAAGAGTTGCTGTAGAGCCAACAATTTCATTACGGAAAACAATCGGTTTAGCTGTTGACACATCACCAATACGATGATGATCGATAATTTCGAGCAAATCAGCCTGCTCAATACCTGGGACTGATTGACCCATTTCATTATGGTCGACTAAAATAATTTTCTTATTCGCAGCATTCAAGATGTGATAACGAGAAATAAAACCAAAGACATGGTTTTGATCATCTACTACGGGATATGAACGATATCGAGAACGGATCATTTTCTTTCCTACATCTTCAACAAACTCTGCCTTATTGAAAACCACTAAATTAGTAGTCATAAGTTCTGCGATTTGTGAGGAATAGAAAATATAACGCGAGGTGTTCATTGTACCATGACCTGATAAAATGACGGCACAACCCTTTTCTTTAGCTGCCTCAATTACCATTGGTGCCACATTTTTGGCCCATACAATGATAATACAGGAGGCATCCTTAGCGATGCAGTCTAATTGAGCATCTGTATCATTGCCAACAATGACAATACGATCGGTAATTTCATAATTATCTAATTTCGATGCAGAAATCGCAATAATAGATGTTTTACCATTAAGTCTTGTTTTTTCTGGCGCATACAATAACTTACCGTCAATTGTTTTCGCAATATATTCAATAGGTGTTCGAGATAATAGTTCAATTGACTTTGCGGTATCTCCTAAGAGTAAATCAGAAATATTAGAAATTGTTAGAATTCCTTGAAGTTGATCTAAATGATTCACCACTGCTAAAACTGGCTGTTTGTTTTTAATGCTATCCATTAATTTAACAGCTTCCATGATGGTAGTTTGAGGAGAAACTTTAATTGCTTCATCCATTTCAATCTCATCTAATTGACTTCGGGCATCATGAAGAAACATCGGTTCACGGACATTGAAACGATCCAATAAATATTTAGTTTCAGCATTCACAGGTCCAATACGACACGCGATCGCATTGACGTTCATTTTTTGTTTCAATTCCGCATAAGCAATAGCGGAAACAATCGAATCTGTATCAGGATTACGATGACCTGTTATATACACGACTTCATTACTATTAATACTCATAATAAGTTCACCTCTCACATAATTGTATTAGATTTAGGCCTCAATTACTAGACCTTTTAATCATGAACCATCATTCATGTTGAAAAAAACAGACAATTTTGCCTGTTTTTATTCAATCGAATAGATTTTCATAGAATGATTCAATATATTAGGATTGGGTTTTCTATTTTTATGACCTTCTCTATGTTGGTCACTTTTCTTAAAATTCATCAAATGTTCTTTTGATTCCCAACGCATTTGTACTAACATGATATCCATCTCTTTATCTTCAGTATTAAGAAAGATATCCTTACCAAGATAACCCTCAAAATCTAATTCTCTTTGTTTTTGACGTGTTACTTCTTCATTACCACTACCTTTCACTAACTGAAAGGTTCTTTGATCAATAATTGCCATATTACTCCTTATCCATAGATTGCTAGAGGACCATTTGGTCCATCAATAATTTTAATATTTGTATCAAATGTCTCAGATAACAACTTAGGGCACATAATATCTGCCGTACAACCAAAGGCACAAATCTTACCACTCTTCATGGTACAAATACGATCTGAATACTTGGCCGCAAAGTTGATATCATGGAGCACCATCACAATAGTACGCTTAAATTCATCAGCCGCTCTTCTTAAATGACACATCATTTGGACCGAACGAGCCACATCTAAGTTGTTTAATGGTTCATCTAGAAGAACTACATCTGTCTCTTGACATAGGACCATTGCGACATAAGCGATTTGTCTTTGTCCACCAGATAATTCATCGAGATAGCGATTTTCAAGTTCAGTTAACCCTAGAAAATCAATATATTTTGAGATAATTTCTTCATCTTCCTTCGTTAAACGTCCTTTAGTATAAGGAAAACGTCCAAAACCAACAAGTTGTCTTACAGTTAATTTAGTTACAAAATGATTCTCTTGTCGTAATATAGCCATGTTTTTAGCAAGTTGTTCCATATTACCTTCAGAGACATCAAGTCCTGATACTTGAATATTACCCTCGTCCATTTTTAAAAGTCTACCAATCATTAAGAGTGTCGTGGATTTACCGGCCCCATTAGGTCCAATAATTGAAGTAATTCCAGCTTTTGGTATCTCCAAATTGAGTTCACCTATTTGGACTTCAGATGAATATTTTTTAGTAACATTTTGTAGTTTTATCATAATTTTCCCTTTCTGAAAATGAGAATTAAGAAGGTACCTCCACCAATTAGTTCAATAATCACTGAGACAACTCCTTGTGCATTAAAGACATGATACATAAGGAAGTATGCTCCAGAAAGAACTAAGAAGCTTAAGGCTATTGCCATGGGGAAGAGGTATTTGTGATTGTAAGTAGGCGTCAATTGATAGGTTAATGTCGCTACTAGAAAACCAAAGAATGTCATTGGTCCTACTAAAGCCGTTGAGATTGACATTAAGATAGAGACTAAGACTAAGGTTTGAATTAATCCTTTTTGATAATTCATCCCTAGATTAGTACTGACATCTTTTCCTAATGACAACACATTAAGCTTGTTGGAACTAATCATAAAGAGCACGATGACCAGGATAACAATCGGTATGACAATGGGGAAATATTCAGGGTCCGCATTATTGACTGAGCCATATAAGCGGGCTTGTAAGATATCAAATTCAGAGGGTGACAATAATCTTCTCATAAAGGAAGACAGAGATCGTAACCCAGTACCTATAATAATACCGATGAGTAACATGAATTGCAAATTACCAAACTTACCTGTCAACAATGTGCCATAGAGTAATAACGATAAGACCACCATGGCAACAACTTGAATTAAGAAAGCTTGAGTCCCACTGAAGGCGACCAAGGCACCGATCCCAAAGAAATAAAGAACAGTGGTTTGGATAGTGGTATAGAGTGCTTCAAATCCTAATAAGGAGGGCGTAATAATTTTATTATTGGTCACACTTTGAAACGCAACTGTTGCTACACTTTGGGTTACTGCCGCAATTGCCATCGCAATGATTGCATTCATTCGTCTTCTTACTACGGGGATAAAGGACGATGAAGTGACAGGGACAGGATTGTTATAAACTAATAAGCCAAATGCCGCAAGTAATCCTAAAATAACGACAACCCCAAAGATTATCCAATATTTTCTCTCTTGTTGTTTTGTCTGAAAATCATGAACCATTCTACTTTCTTGTATCATGTGTGTTTTCTCCTTTGGTAAAGAAGAATACTAATAAAGACCACTGATCCTAATGTCCCTAAGATTAATGAGACAGGGACTTCAAATGGAGCGATAATAGTTCTTGCTAGAATATCACAGGCCATAATAGTGGCCATTCCAACTAGCGCTACCCATGGTAAGTTTTCTTTAAGATTATCACCACGTATCATTGAGACAATATTGGGTACAATAAGTCCTAAAAATGGTAAGTTACCAATTACAGCGGCGACTACTCCGACAGAGAGTGAGACTAATGCGGTTCCGATTAAAATAATACGGTTATAATTTAATCCTAAATTAGTGGCAATGTCTTCACCTAAACTTGCGAGAGTTAAACGATCCGCAAATATATAGATAATAATGGTGACTAAGACAATCACCCACAAGTATTCATAACGACCTCTTTGAATTGAGGCAAAGGAGCCTTGAAACCAAATCTCTATGGATTGGGTCTTATTGAAGACAAGTCCTAAGAAAGTAGAAAATGCTGAAACAACGGCTCCCATCATGATCCCAATAATGGGTACGATGAGTGATGATTTCAGTTTAACCTTTCTTAGTAACAAGAAAAATAGCATCGTTCCTACAAAGGAGAACACAATGGCTCCACTCATCCGTTGCACTAAAGATGGTGCGGGAATAATAATGTAAATTAATAACAATCCTAAACCTGCCCATTCAATGGTTCCGGTAGTCGTAGGTTCTACAAATCTATTTTGTGTCAACAACTGCATGATCATACCTGAGATTGCCATCGCTGCACTTGATAACATCAAGGCTAGTGTTCTGGGGACACGCGTAATAAAAAACATCTCCCACCCATCACTTTGACCTGTTATATCGTATGCTCCAGTCGCTAATGAGATGATAGCTAAAATAATTGTAATGACCACCATCAACACAAATGATTTGGTCCACATTCCTTTTATAGTTACACCCTGAGAAGAGCTCATTGCCTTCTCAGAGTTGCTTGACTTCTTAAACAATATTTACACCTTACTTATTAAATGCTTCAGCTAAACTATTGAAAATTTCAATAAATGTTTGAATGGATTCGTTAGTATAAGTATCATTTGGCGCATACACCACTTGACCTTCTTTAACAGCAGTTACATTTTGAAGTGCTTGCGCATTTTCAATAACATCTGCTGCTGGTACTGCTCCATCTACAGTGCTTACACTCGCATCACGATCTAAGACCATTAACCAATCTGGATTGCTTTGTGCGATAGCTTCTACTGAAATGTCATCACCTTGGTGATCAGAACTGGCATCTCCAACTTCTAATGATGGTGTCCATCCTAAGATTTGATAGATTGGTCCCCACACACGACCTGAATTTGGTGCTGAAAATCCAATCTCTCCACCTGAGACAACTACACTCATAACAGTATCAGTTTCGTTATAAGCAGTTTTTGCGTCTTCAATAGCTTTGTCAAATTCAGCGATTAATTCAGCTGCTTCATCATTTTTATCGAAAATCTTACCTAAGGAAAGAGTTGTTTCCTTAAAGCCGTTAACTAAGTTTTCACCTTGAGCATTAGTATTTTCTGAGACATCAATATTTAAGTCTAATACAACTGCTTCAGGTACTATTTCAACAATTTGGTCATAGTAACTTGCGAAACGTTGACCGACAATAACTAGTTGTGGTTCTACTGCCGCGATAACTTCTAAATTTGGTTCACGGTGATTTCCAATATCTAATACTTCTTCGTCTAAAACATATCCGCTATCGGCAATCATGACACCTTTTGGTGCGGCTGCTAATTTGATTCCCCAAGCTTCAAGTGTTTCAAAGGTACGATTATCTAAAGAAACAACAGTTTCTGGATTAATAGGGACACTCCATGTTCCATGAGCGTCTGTAATTTCGACAGTTTGAGCTGTTGGTTCATTGTTTCCATTATTGTTATTACTGCCACCATCAGCATTAGTACATCCGACTAATACTAACATTAGTGTTATTAAAATAATTGACAATTTGATATTAAACTTCATTATATTCTCCTTGACTTTAGTCTATTCAATAAAATAATATCTTCTTAAATGCTTAACAAAAAAGTTAAGACTTAATTATACTATCTCTTCTAATACGTCTTAATGCTCACAAAAAAATAACCCACGAGTGGCCACCTCATGGACATTATATAATATAAAAATTCCTTCTATATTCACAAAAGAGAGCGTATCGTCGCATCCTTTGCCACCTACCTTCTATTGGTACTAATTGTAAGGGTTATCTTTCTTTTAGTCAAGAAAGACGTTCATATCACTTTCCTTTTAAATTCAAATGATTTATAATAATGATTTTCATTATCAATCACCGTTTCATCTGTACCTGTTTCATAATTTTAATGTACAAACTATGGGGTAATAATTTACTTGATATTATCGAAAATTTATTCCGTATTCCCGGATGACTTACCCGTCTCTTTTTAGACAAATCTTTAATACCAACTTTGACAATCTTGGCAGGATCACTAATAAACAGCTTACCTAACAGACTATTACTATCTATCTGAGCCCGTTGATGAAACTCTGTTTTGGTAGGTCCTGGACATAAACAAGAGACCACCACATTATAATCCTTACTCTCTTCATAAAGAGCCGATGACAATGACAGTACATAGGCCTTAGTCGCATAGTATTGAGCCATTAGTGGACCAGGGAAATAACTAGCGACTGATCCTACATTTAATAGATAGCCACTTTGTTTCTCTTTCATCTTCTTTAAGACCACATGACTGATTAATGTTAATGCCTTCATATTAATATCTATCATATTTGAGACAAGATTTTCTTCCATGTCTACAAAATAACCATGGTAACCAAGTCCTGAATTATTGATGGCCACATCAAAAGAAATATCTCTTATTTCTTCTAAAAAATCATTTAAACTATTTCCATCACTAAAATCACATGGTAATAATGTGACTGATGATTTTATATTACTTTTTAATTCTTCTAACTTACTTAATGATGTCCCTTGTAGAAATAAATGATTGTTGTCTTTATCAAAATAATGTGTAAATTCTTTACCAAAACCACCACTAGCTCCTGTTATTAATATGTTTGTCATAAATAAGTCTCCTTGCTTGAACTAAGTATATCGCATTTGTGATAATATAAAAAAGGAAAGGAAATTAATTATGAAAAGAACATTACTTGTTGGCTCTGCCATGTTATCAATTATTTTTCTTACAATGTATATTTATTTTATGGTTACTTTTTCATTATCATTAGATCAAGACCTTGCTGGATGGGGTGTCTTGGCGCTATTAGTCATGAGTCCTTCAGCTCTTATGATGTTAATTGGTTGTATCTTCAATATTCTTTACAATGTTAAACAGAAACCTAATCAACTTTTATCAGCTGCCATCTTCTATAGTGTGGGTTGTGTTATTGTGTATCAAAT
>LSQX01207253.1_pt1 | contig 12223 bp, 9 predicted proteins | sample 654561 | NCBI WGS metagenome assembly LSQX01 (sample SAMN04489861, study PRJNA283612) | anaerobic digester metagenome | isolation source: 4 biogas reactors fed with cattle manure at either 37C or 55C with and... | place: Denmark: Kongens Lyngby | collected 2014 | reverse complement strand
AGATGTGTATAAGAGACAGCGGCGGGGGTGCCGGTCCCGGGGGTATAATTGAAGGTTTTGAGTCCGTAAGCATTCAGTAGAGCCACATTTTCTCTGTTGTAGTGCTCGTATGCAGGGATATACCACAATGCATCTTTAGGCTTGATACCGAAAGATGCAAGTGCATCAAAATTGCGACGTATATCAGTAACGATGCTATCAGTAGTCATCAAGGTAGACCTGTCGGCACCCCAATCTGCCATCAGTACGTGGTTGTCGGAATGGCCTCCCAAATAGTGACCTTCTGCGATAATTCGCTTAATAATTTCCTTATGTTCGGGTTTGCGGAGGCAATTGCCGGTAAGGAAGAAGCCCGCTTTGATTTTGTTCTTTTTGAGAGTATTGAGTATGGATTCTGCACCATTAAAATCAGTATCCGCGGTAAAGACCAGATAGATCTCTTTGTTCTCAGGATTAACCCTTACCACTGCTCCATACTTGTCTTTGAGTGTTGCAGGAGCGCTTTTGAGAGCGTTTCCGCGACCTTCAAGCGATGCAAAATAATAGGTCAGACCCGCGGTACCATCCATAGTGGGTTCATTAGAGGCATAATCACCGATATCATCATGATATACCGCGATTCCTTTATTAAAAACAGCGAACTCGTCTGGTTTGGTGAGTGAAAATCCTGCTCTTTCCTCAAAGAGAATACTGTAAATGGGGCCATCAATCAGACCTCCATAGGTATTGTCGCCATTTACCAGCAAATAGGATGAATGAGGATCTGAGGGAAAGTCATAGCCCTCTACCGGCGCCTCGGGGTAACCGCAAATCATAGTTGTACCCCACGGATTACAGCCAAGAAGCCAATCTCTGAGTGCCGTCTCCATCTCCCTGAACTGGGTGTCACCTGTGGCCTCTTCGTAGAGACGCGCCTGAGTAACGGCAGCAGAGGTGAGGTTGTTTGAGCACCAGAGGTATGGCACTCCGTGCATAAATGGCTCGTCACCCGCCCTATTGCGGAGATACTGCAGTCCTTGCCTCATATATTCGGCAAATTCGCTGCTAACCTCTTTGTCATCGCTAGAGGCAAGAAGATAGTGGCCCAGATTGATAAAGGGATACCACTGGTAGTGGTGGTATTCCTTACCGGGACCACGTCCGCGCTCCATCCAGGGGGAAACCGGCTCCAGCTCACCCCAATAAGCAGCCTGTTTTTTCCAATACTCTTCTCCATTGAGAGAGTATAGTGTAGCTGCCGCCAGTTGAATATCATCCACCCAGGTGTCTTCTTCGTAGAAATAGGGAGAAATCACACACGCAGTCTGTGTATTGCCTGGGAATTCAAGAGCAAAATCATACGCATCCTGAACTTTTCCTTCAATTTTGGCTGCAAATTCAGGATAGTAATCCCTGATTACATCAGCTCCAAGACTGAATGTAGAGGCGAATTTACCCGCAGCGGAAGAAACCCCCGTAGTCCTGTTGACCTTTTTATGAGCNNTGAGGAAGACGAAAACCGGCATGATCGCGGTCATCTGCAATCTGATAATACATCTCTCTGGGAGCAGGATTCATCTTGTCAAGCCAGTCCAGACCCCATTTTACCTCATCAAGGATATCGGGAATACCATTGGGACCTTTACGTCCTCTGGCATCATAGAGATCTTTAAAAACGCTCTTATCCTTGGCATATTTATATGCAAAAGCCATCTGATAGATGGTTGTAGAAGAGGTAGTTGTATATTGGAGATAGTCGGTAGCATCATGCCAACCACCCGTAACATCGATCTTCTGGCCGCTCTTTGTAGGGTGATATATAATATAGCCGTCGTGCTGGTGGCAGAGAGTATCGTTGTAGGGATTGTCTCCACAACGCTGCTGCCGCATATAGATCAGCAAATAATCGGCGATGCCATCATAGACATCGGCGCCGATGCGGAATACGGGAGATTTTGTCCCATTGCTGGTAATATAATAGGAGCCTTCAGAGGTGACCGGTGAAAAATCAAGTCTGAAGGCACTTTTTAAAGCCCATTTGGAAGCATTGGCCTTAAGACCGCTACTCTTGAAGACAATTTCATCCGTGATAGCATCACGAACCTCAAATGCGGAGGAAGCCTCGTCAGTGGAAATGAGCACTGCAACCTTTATATCATCGGGAAAATAGCCGACCTGGTTGATACGCACCCAAGATTGAGCTCCGGCAATGTAGGCCAAAACCAAAGCGAGCGCTGATAAAAAAAGTTTTTTCATAAAAAAGCAGTATCTGTCAGTGTATGGTTTATAACTTGTAAAGGTACTGCTTTTTTCTTTAATCTTACAATCTGATCTTCTCAAGGACAATTCTCAAAGAGTCCACGTACCCCTCACGCTTCTCCATTTCCTCCATTGAGAAGAAACAGATACCATCAGAACCGCCATTTTCAGTATAACCGATAAACTCCTCTATCCTATCGGCGGGCACGTGAACAACAAAAAGACCCGAGCAAAGCACTGCATCATTACCTGCAGCTCGGAGTGCCTCAACACCCTCTCTGGTAGCAGTTTCTACCCATTTATCCTCATCGAAATAAAACTTGTGATATATCATAGGAAAGATATAATCGTGGTTACGGAAGTTGGCCCAATCCTGGCGCACCAACTTTTTAGACTCGTAAGGAGAAGCAAATACTGCGGAAGAAGCCACCTTGCCACAAGCCTTTATCTCAGCAGCAATCTCCGAAGCCATCTCCGACATCCGGTCATAACGGAACTGCATCCAGGCCTCATCGGAGGTAGGATCCTCAAGATCCATCGGATCAACACCTGTCTGCTCTTTAAAAGCAGCCCTACAGACATCACAGTAGCAGAAATCCCATAATGGATAGACCTTATCCTGCACCACTCCCCTCGACTCTTGCAATCTATAAGGAAGGATTGCATCGGGATATCTGATAAAATCCATATGGATTCCGGTCAGTCCCTCCACGGTAGCGATCTCCCTTACCCTCTCCTTTAGATACTCTGTTACTTCAGGACGGGTGGGACAAAGAAATCTATAGTGCTCTCTATTGTAGAGTTTGATATCCGCACAAGATTCTCCCTGCGCATTGACCTGATACCATTCGGGGTGCGCCTTTCTCAGACTCAACTCTGCCCTATTGGTGGTCCACATCCAGGCATGAAGCTCAATATCGTATTTCTTCGCATATATCGCCGCTTTCTCAAGGATGAGAATAGCTGCATCATCACGGAAAGAGGCGCTATCCCCAATCACCTCCGGCCTGGCGCCATGACACTCTAGGATAATAGCATCTATTCCTGCTCGGGCAGCTTCGCTGACATAGTGGTCCAGCTGCTCCTCACTCATTGTAGTACGGCCGGCAAGCCAGGCCCATACCTTGAAATCGTCCTTTTTCACATCATTGCAGGATACCAAAAGTGACAACAATGCCATAAGGACAACCATCCTAATTACAATAGTCTTCATGTCTTAAAGTTATTTTTTCGTTTCTTCAACCACTTTCTCTTCAGCCGTGTAGCCTAGTTTAACAATGGCTGCAGCAAGTTTCTCCTTGTCAGTCTTTGTAGCGTCATACTTGATGTAGATAGTCCGGTCATCAAGATTGACCTTGAGGTCCTTTACACCTTTTTCATAGGGGATATTGCCCTCGACTTTCTTAACACAACCTGCACAGTCAATGCTGCTTACAAACGTCACTTCAGCAATATTGGCCTGTTTCTTTTTGCTATTCTGTGCATCAGCACTGGATGAAAAAAGTGCCACGATGGCAACAACGAGGATTATTTTTACAAATTGTTTCATAATAATTGATATTTGGTTGTTAGAGTGTTTTTATTCAAAATATATTATTTCCAGATTGTGAGGCGGAGACCAGCATAAATCTTAATGCCCGAAAGCGGTCCCCAGATTGCACTGGCATTGAAGTCCTCTGAAAATGGCTTATCAGCATTGAGTATGGCATTGCGCTGGCGGTAATTGCCGAGGTTTTCTCCACCTACATATACATCTATGCCTCTGAATTTGCGGGTAATTTGAGCGAAGAACATCGGATATATAGGTGAGAAATATTCTCCGTCTTTCTCGATTACCTTGTCCTGACCCGCCATGAAATTGGGAAGTTTAGTCTTGCCGTTGAGCTGCGCGGTGAAGTCAAATGTCCATTTGTTCATCGCAGTAGCGTACTGAGCGTTGAAAACTGCCTTAAAGCGACTGGTAAGAGGTCTTTCAACGAGACCCTGACCTCTCAGGGTTACCTTGGCATCAGTGTATCTGAATGTAGTCACAATATTGAATCTTTCAATCGGATCTACCGAGAAGTCCACCTGATAGGTATTGGTATAGGACTTACCGTCAAGATTGTACACAAGAGCCTGTAATATATCCAGCTCCTGGTCTACAATTACCTGTTTCAGAAAATCGTTTCTGAAGTAGTCGAAACTTATATATGTATTGTTTTCATATCCGAAAGGGAGATAGAATGTGATATTGCCTCCATATGTCCAGGCATCCTCAAGCAGATTATGCTGATCACCACGTATCTCTTCCACATTAATAATCCTGCCGGTAGAGAAGATTCCGATGTTGTCTGCAAATAAATTAGCGGTTCTAAATCCTCTTCCTCCGAGAAGTCTGAAGATGATATCATCAGTAAAGGAATATTTGAGTGTTACTCTGGGAGCAAAAAGAAAACCATGGATGTTGTTGTAGTCGCCTCTAAGGCTGCCCACGAATGTTACTTTATCGTCGAGAGTGTAGTTATATTCACCGTAAATACCTACCGATCTCTCCCTGCGGTGGAGGGGGATCTTATAAGTGATGGGTTCCGGTGAAGGAACGGGAGTAAATATATATGTCCTGTGATCTTCTACATCTTCCCGAAAATCGTCATCCTGTCCCGAAAGTCCGAATGAGACACGATGATTGTCATTGAGCTGATTTTGATAGATAAGGTTGAGGAATATGGATTTCTGAGTGCCGTCGTAGGTCTTCAATCCATAGCTGGAGCCAAGCGTGTGGTAATTGTAATCAGCAACAATTGCAATATTGTGACTGTTCTCTTCATTGAGAGGAATACCCAATTTAAGATAGCCGTTGAGACCTTTATTTTTGATGCGTGAACCCCAAAATTCGCTTGTCAAAGGGTCATGATCCCTCTCAAATCCCATTTGCCCTCCAAGTCGGTCATCAGCTAATGCTCTGATACCGAAACGCATCTGGAAACCGCTGGGATCGTAGTAGAGCCATCTGTTTGAGAGATTGAATTGGGTAGCCTGGGGTTCATCCCTGAAGCCGTCATCATTGTGGTCTATGCTCTTAAGCACTGAAGAAGCATGAGCGAGGATTACTGTACTCCACCTCTCGTTGAGCTGGAGNNGAGGCTATATTGGCTTCCGCCATAGCGTGACTGCTGCCGAAGAGCTGAAGAAAGAAGGGAACCTCATCCGTAGGTTTACGGTGTTCCATATTGATCTGTCCTGTAATGGCCTCGAGTCCATTGATTACCGAAGAGGGACCTTTGGCAATCTGGATGCTCTCAAGCCACTGGCCGGGAACATAGGTAAGACCGAATGGCGATGCGAGTCCCCTCATCACCGGTCTGTTCTCGTCCAATAGCTGTGTGTAGGTACCCGCAAGTCCGAGGAGTTTGATCTGGCGTGCTCCGGTAATAGCATCCGAGTAGCCTACCGTAACGCTGGCGGAATTTTCGAAGCTCTCAGCAAGGTTGCAGCAGGCCATTTTGCAGAGACCTACGGCTGTAATTACCTCAGTTCTTACCGGTTTTATGCGTGAGAGAGTGTTGGTCAGCTGTCTTGAGGTCACTACAGCTTCATCTACCTCATTTTCTCCCATCAGATAAAATTCTCCTGAAGGAACTCCCGGATCCACAATCAGGGTATCTTTTGTGTAACCCACATAAGTAGCTACCATTGTGGTCCTCTCCTCGAGGTTGATAGTAAAATGACCGTTTTCGTCAGTCTCTATAAGTTTTGCTTTCTCTATAATATATATCTGTGCAAAGGGAAGGGGTTCGGTTTTACCGTCACTTCTCCTGTAAATTACTGAACCCTTGAAATCCTGCGCAAGGATTGTTGTGCAGAAAAGGATGAAAATTGCTGATAATAATGCTTTTCTCATTGTATGTTATTGTTTTTATTCTTTTGGATTGGAATGGTTGTGGATTTTAATTGCATGCATGGAATAGACGGGAGGCGCGTGGTCACAAATATGACCGCACGACAACACCGGAGAGCTGCAAATCACAACCTCCAGACAGAAAGGGCTGATAGTAGAAGTCCGACCTTTGGCGGAGTAAAATCCCTTGAGGGGAAATCGGCCTCATTGGAATAAAGAGCCGTCAGATCATCACAAAGCAGGGGAATTGCGACTATTTGTGCAAACAATCCCGTATCTTCATCCTGTACACGATCCTGCTCGGAAGAAACTACAAAAACATCCGTGCTGCAACATTCTCCGCTGCAGTCTGTATAATGGAAGAGATGGGAGTCACAACGACTGTCTGAACAACCGTTATGATCGTGAGAGTGATCATGAATAGACTCGCAAGAGACATCGCCCATCATAAGGAGCACATTTATAGTCTCCTCAGTGCGACATTCGTGCACTCCAAAGCCCACGAATCCTATCACATATAAGATTATGAGCAGCACGGAAAATATATTTCTCGCAAACGTCTTCATCGGAGCAAAGATAATAAATATGTGTATATTTGCAAAATATATCAAGTATAAAATAAAAGGTTTTCAATATGAAAGATTTTCTTAAAGTACTATTGGCATCATTCGTGGGTACCATTCTGGCTTTTTTAATATTCGGATTCATAGGGATCGGGATACTTGTCGGCATCGCATCATTCAGTTCTTCAGAGGAGCCGATTATTGCAAAGGAGAGCATATTGCTTCTCGATTTTAAAACCCCTATTACCGAACAGAAGGGCGAACAGTTCTCCGTTAACCCGATGACCGGCAATGTCGATATGACGGGTAGCATGCCGCTTTATTCTTTTGTCAAGGCAATCGACGCTGCTGCTGAAGATCCGGGCATAAAGTTCATCTATATGACTCCCGAGAGTCTAAAAATGGGCATTGCCCAGATGGAGGAGATTAGGGATGCCCTAAAGCGGTTCAGAGCCTCAGGCAAGGCGATAATATCCTACTCCACACAATTTGGAAACGGTAGCTATTACCTGGCTTCTGTCTCAGACAAAGTAATACTCAATCCCTACGGTGATGTGTTCATCCTCGGATTAAGTTCTAATATGATATTTTTCAAAGATCTGCTCGACCGCATCGGGGTGGAAATGCAACTGATCAGACACGGGAAATACAAAGCCGCAGCTGAGCAATTTGTCCAGAATGACATCAGCGCTGAAAATCTTGAACAAAACAAAACAATGCTCAATTCCATCTGGAATGGCTGGTGCGATGAGATTGCAGAGTCCAGGGATTTCAATGCCGGGCAATTCAACTTCTGGATTGACAATCTTGAGCTCCAGAATGCCTCAAGTGCACTTGAAAGGGGTCTTGTAGACGAATTGTGGTATAGCGACCAGGTGAGAGAGTATCTGTGTTCTCTCTTTGGAGTCACTGAATCAAAGGATCTCAAATTTACACCAATAACTAAATATGCCGCCGCTCGCGTAAAAACCGATCTGCGCGCCAAAGAAAAAATTGCGGTAGTCTATGCTAACGGAGAAATAATGGTTGAGGGAAGTGACAAGGTAATCTCAGGCATAAAACTCTCCCAAACCCTTGAAAAAGTAAGAAAGGACTCTACCATCAAAGCTGTGGTACTCAGAGTTAATTCTCCCGGAGGCAGCGTATCGGGCTCAGAAATGATCCATCGTGAAATTTCTCTGCTGAAAGAGGTGAAGCCTGTGATTGCCAGCTACGGTAATTATGCAGCATCCGGCGGATATTGGATTTCAGCCAAAGCTGATAAAATTTTCACCAATAAATCGACACTTACCGGCTCAATCGGAGTATTCTCACTTGTACCCAACCTCAGCAAGACAATGGAAAAACATCTCCACCTCCATTCGGTCTCTATCACCACCAATAAACACAGTGATGCTTTGAGCGCTATGCGCCCCCTTGATAATGCTGAAATAGCCTATATGCAGGAGATGGTGAATAAAATCTATAACGACTTTACCACTCTCGTGGCAGAAGGCAGGAATATGACAACCGAACAGGTCGATATGATAGGACAGGGCAGAGTGTGGGCCGGCAGTGACGCACTGAACATCGGGCTCGCAGATATGGAGGGTGGCCTGGTTGACGCTATCTCTTATGCTGCGGAAATGGCCGGTCTCTCAAAATATCGTCTTGTAGAGTATCCTCAAGTCAAAACCACTCTGGAAAAACTTATGGAATCCCTTTCAAAGACAGGTGCGGACATAAGTACACTGGCCGATCCATTCGCATACATAGAACGGAGTTACTCGCGTTTGAAAGAGGAAACCGGAGCAGTTAACTACGCCCGTCTTCCTATTGTCTACGATATCAGATAAGGAAATAATAAATAGGTCAAACTTTTGTGATTGAGACAATCTGCTTGGTGGCCGCTGTGACTTTCCAGCGGTCATCAATTCTTTTACCCACAATGCAGACGATTTGTTCCTCACCTTTTTTGTCAAGCGTAGTAACAACGATCTGACGCTTCTTTTCTTCCACATCAAGCTTTAGGTCTATGAAAAAGTCGCTTAGCTTTTTGAACCCCTTCATGCCGAAAGGTCTGAAACGGTCTGCAGGCTTCCATCTGCGGCATTTGAGAGGAAATTTGAGTCGTCTGCCATCCACATAGAGAGTACCCTCAGGAGCATTTTTAGGATCAAATCCTGCCGGTTTGGTAAAGCCTTTTATAGATACTTTGAGGTCATCATAATCCTGATCTCCGGGATAGACTTTGAGATACTGCCTGTCTTTAATAAGGATATGCGTAGGGGAGAAAAATGTTTTGCCGCTCTGGCCCTTGAGCGCCTCCGTTATCTGAGAAATCTGAGCGTCATTGAACCCATAGCCGTCCAATATGGTAAAGAGCCACCAGTTGATACTCTTCTCAGTCTTTAGTGCCTTGATGTCAATCTGCAGTACTCCATCTTCCACCCGATAGAGAGTACCTTTCCTGGAGTTGTATAGCTCCTCGAGGAGATCCGATATCTCGGAGAAGCGGGTCATCGATGTACTGATTGTCTGGAGGAAAGAGGGATTGATTATCTCAAATTGGGGAAAGACTTCGTTACGGATTCGGTTGCGGTGATAATGCGATTCCTTATTTGTGGAATCCTCACGGAATGGAACGTTGTGCGAAGCCACATAGTCGCTGATATCATGTCTGGTAACGGAAAGCAACGGACGGATGATGGGCCCGTTGGAGCGCCGGATACCGGAAAGTCCGCGGAGGCCCGTTCCTCTGAGTAGATTGATCATCAGGGTCTCCACACTGTCGTTCAGATTATGTGAAATGGCAAGGAAATCCATTGAGTGCTCCTCCATCAGGGAGAAAAACCAGCCGTATCTAAGATCACGCGCTGCCATCTGCGTGGAGATAGATTGCTCATGTGCAAACTCGAGGGCATTGACCTTTGTAGTATAAAAGGGGATTCCGTGTTGTTCACACCACCCGTGAACCAACTCTTGATCTTGGTCGCTCTCAGCCCCTCTGAGGGAGAAATTGACGTGCGCAATACTGTATGTACAGGGTATGGTTGTATTGAGAAACAAGTTAGCCATGCACATAGAATCCATTCCTCCGCTGACACCAACCAGGATCGATGGATTGTCGACACCGGCAGTAAGAGAACGCAATTCTATGTCAAAATGCTCCTGCACAATCCATTGTATTATTTATTTCCGAAAGTATAAGATAATCCTATGCTAAAAAGTTCCTTGAACTGCACTCCGGATACTTTGATGGGCTTTCCGTTATCATCAAGAATTAAATTGCCTTGTTTGTCTTTTTTGTCAAGAAACTTTATAGTGTCATCATGGATCAGGTTAGTTCTGAGAGTTACCGAGAAAAACTTGGTAATTTTAGCATCCGCATTTACATCCCAAAAAACCTTGACATTTTGAGGCTTATTCAGATAATCCGAGAATAGCGTAAGCGCAGTAGCCACTTTGAAGTTTTCTACCTCTATCTTACCATCAACCTTGAGCTGGGCACCAAGTTCAAATCTGCAGAACTGATCTTCAGCATTACCATATTTTGTGCGGAGTTCCGGATTCTTTACCATCACCGTCTTTCCTGTGAGAGGTGAGAAATTGATGGACAAATTATTGAAGGGCTTATAATCAATACCGAAACCGAGAGACAAATATGCCGGGGTGAAAAAATCCGATACAAGATTGCCTTTCTCGTGACCCTGGGCAAACTGGGTCCTCAGATTGAATATCGCAGATATGTATAGGGTCTCGATTGCTTTGTAACCCACTTTGCTGTCCAATATAAGTCGGTCATCACTCTTCTTGTATCCATCCTCAAAAGATTGTATGAAACCATAACCTAACTGGAGTTGGTTGTCCCATATAAATTTTTCACGCTTGTAATTGGCATTAGCACCGGCAAAAGCGTTGAGTGAAATGGAACCGTAGCCTCCGGTTGCCCAGTTGGTAAGTGACAACTGTGAAAAACCGATCTGTGTGGTGAGGCTTTTTGTCCAATATTGGGGCTTTGGAACTATAACAGTGTCTGCCGAAGCAGCAGTAGTGTCGGCAGAAGCCACTTCCTGTGCAAAAACTNNTACTGCGCTTCCCAAAAACAAAAAAAGAAAAAATGCGATTGATCGTTTCATATAATGTTTCATTTTAACAATATACCAAAATTAATATGCTCTTGCAAAAAGAACTCTTTCAGAGGAGGGTTTGCCGGAATAGATGCATTTGCCCTCTTCCTTGCAGACGAATGAATCCAAAGGAATGCAACGTACGGTTGCTTTGGTCTCCTCTTTAATAAGGGCCTCTGTCTCGGCAGTTCCATCCCAATGACAGAGGAGAAATCCTCCCTCTTCAATCTTCTCCTTGAATTCTTCCCAGGTATCTACCTTAAATGTATTCTCTTCGCGGAATTTGAGTGCTCTGGCGTAAATATTCTTCTGAATATCATCCATCAATGAGGTGATTCGCTCAACGAGTCCCTCTTGAGGAACCGACTTTTTGGCAAGGGTATCACGACGGGCCAGCTCCACAACTCCGGCTGCCAGATCTCTGGGACCGATTACTATGCGTACAGGCACTCCTTTGAGCTCCCACTCGGCAAACTTAAAGCCGGGGCGCAGATTATCCCTGTCATCCACCTTAACTGATAATCCTGCTGCCTCTAATTCTTTTTTGAGTTCAGACATCCTATTCAGAAGCTGACTATGCTCCTCTTCTGTCTTGAATATCGGTACCATCACAACATGATACGGCGCAAGCTTGGGGGGAAGTATCAGACCATGATTGTCGCTATGGGTCATAATCAACGCTCCCATCAGACGAGTTGAAACTCCCCAGGAGGTGGCCCATACATAATCAAGACCGCCCTCTTTATTGGCAAACTGTACATCGAAAGCCTTGGCGAAATTCTGGCCGAGGAAGTGAGATGTGCCTGCCTGCAGAGCTTTACCATCCTGCATAAGAGCTTCAATACAGAGAGTGTCCACAGCACCTGCAAAACGCTCCGACTCACTTTTGCGGCCTACCACGACTGGCATAGCCATATATTCACGGGCAAACTGCGCATATATATCCACCATCAGTCTGGTCTCATCTATTGCCTCCTGCTCTGTGGCATGGGCAGTGTGACCCTCCTGCCATAGAAATTCGGCAGTACGGAGAAACAGGCGGGTACGCATCTCCCAGCGAACCACGTTTGCCCACTGATTGCAGAGGATGGGGAGATCCCTCCAGGATTGGATCCAGTTTTTATATGTATTCCAAATAATTGTTTCAGAAGTAGGGCGGACTACAAGCTCCTCTTCAAGTTTTGCTGAGGGATCGACCACAAGACCGGAGCCATCGGGATCGGCCATCAGACGGTGGTGAGTCACAACAGCGCACTCTTTTGCAAACCCCGCTACGTGCTCCGCTTCCCTGCTGAGAAATGATTTTGGTATGAAGAGAGGGAAATAAGCATTGACATGACCTGTCTCTTTGAACATTTTGTCAAGCTGATTTTGCATCTTTTCCCAGATGGCATATCCGTAAGGTTTGATCACCATGCATCCGCGCACGGCTG
>LSQX01163584.1_pt1 | contig 12223 bp, 9 predicted proteins | sample 654561 | NCBI WGS metagenome assembly LSQX01 (sample SAMN04489861, study PRJNA283612) | anaerobic digester metagenome | isolation source: 4 biogas reactors fed with cattle manure at either 37C or 55C with and... | place: Denmark: Kongens Lyngby | collected 2014 | reverse complement strand
ATCAAATTTCCATGGTAGTTCCTTGGATTTAAAATCACCTTGATAGTAAAATTTACCTTCATCAGAATAAGCTGATACTTTTTTGTCTTGATTTGAAATTTTTTCAATGTTTGTTAGATTTTTTACAGAACTATAGTCTCCAAAATCACTTAACATTCCTAGCTTAGTAACATCAAATTCATTTACTATGTACACGTCCTTTACTGCACCGGTAGGTTGCAAAATACCGTATACAGTTTCAATTTTATTTTCAACTTCAGCTTCTTGCTTTTTATCATTTGCATTAACCACACTAAAATTAATTGAGATTAGCATGGCTGTTAAAACTGTAAGTGAAATAATTTTTTTAATCATTTTTATTTACCTCCGAAAACAAACTTAGAGTCTATTGTTGTTTTTGCAATTAATTTATCAAATATATTTAAAAGAACTGGTAGGGCGAATATTACTAACACTGCCGATAATATCGTGCCTCTGCATAAAAGAATTCCTAGCTCACTAATAATTGGATTTTCTGATACTAAGTTAAGACATAATCCCGCACTAGCTAATATAGTGGCAGATACGAATATCGACCCAACGGTATCCATGAGCGTAAGCTTAGTTGCCTCATGTATACTAACTTCCTTTCTTTTCTTAATATATGTATCTGAAAGTATTATCGCATAGTCCACCGTTGCGCCTAGCTGCACAGTATTTATTATTAAGTACCCTACATAGTTTAAATCGGATCCCATAAAATACGGAACTGCAAGGTTTATCCATATAGCCCCCTCTATTACGAAGACTAGAATTAGCGGAAGTATAAGCGATTTAAAGCTCAGCATAATAACTAGTAGTATGGCCACTATCGCTATTAAGCTTACTTTCATTGAATCTCCTGTTATGGAATCTTTTATATCATATAGCACTGCACTCTCGCCCAATGCATAGGCCTCATCACCATAGCTTTCTTTTGCTTTGTTTTGAATTCCCTCAATCATAGCAAAGACTTCATCACCTTCAGATTTTGAATCAATATTTAGAATTATGCGCGAATAGTTATCAGAATAGAAATTCTCAGCAATGTTATCATCTAAATACTCTGGCGGGATTTCAATTCCAACAGCAGTTGAATAAGATATAATTGATGTAATCTCATTGTTTTCGTTTTCCAATTCCTTTACCAGTAATTTTTCTTTTGCCGGTTCCTCCTTCGGAACAAGCAGCACCATTGGTGTGTTTCTACCAAAAGTTTCCTCTATTATTTTTTCGTCATGTCCTATTCGCGTACTTTTCTCTAATGCTTCATTTCCATAAAGAAACGTATTGCTGCTCTGAGCCAAGAAAGAAGGAATAATAATTAACAGCATTATTATTAACACCGGCGCCTTCAGATTTGATATTTTATCGCTAAAGCCCTGAAATTTAGGAACAAATGGCCTATGTCTTGTCTTATCGATTATTTTGTATAGATACATGGTTATCGCCGGTAGCAATATGATTACTGTTATAAAGCTAAAGAAAATACCCTTAACTAGATTAAGGCCTAAATCTGCACCTATTCCAAACTCCATAAAGCTAAGTGCTGCAAAGCCAAATAGTGTAGTTGCCGCGCTTGCTATTATAGCTGAAAAGGAACCTTTAATAGCCAGTCTCATTGCTTCTTCTGGCTCATTTTCTTTTCTGTACCTTTCAAAACTATGCAATAGAAATATTGCATAATCAAGAGATACTGCTAGCTGAAGTATTGGGCTTACTGAATTTGTTATATATGAAACTTCTCCAAATATTATATTTGTACCCATATTTATGAGTACTGCTACACCAACTGTTATTAAAAATAGTATGGGCTCTAGCCAAGATGTTGTGGAGATTATTAGTACTATAATGATTACCGGAAGCAAAAACATTATAGCTTTCATAGTTTCATTTTCCGTCATCCTTTTTTGTTTTTCATCACTGACTGCCGTCCCAGTGAAGGCATTGCCTTCGCTTTTATCTCCTATAAGTTTGTATACGGCTGATACTACTTCTTTATCATATTTTTCATCTATTACTATGCTAAAAAGTGCATTATTATCTTTATAATAAGTATCAACCAAAGATTCGTCCAATACTTCAATCGGCTTTTTTAAATCCACAACATCATCGAGCCATGTAACGTCAGTTATTCCATTTATATTTTCAAGTTTCTTTTTGTACTCAACAGCTTCATCTATTTCTACATTTGATATCATAACATTGGCATTAGGAGTACCATTGTGAAATTCATCTTCCATAATATCTAACGCGATTGTTGAGTTCGCATCTTTAGGTAAGTAGTCAGCAAGTTTATAGTTTGTACATACACCTAAAGAAAGAATAACCGAAATTACTGTAATCACAACAAACGTTATAACTATTGATCTTTTATGTTTTATTACACCTTTTGCTAAAATATTCAAATTACGTGTCCTTTCCAACGCTGTGTTGACAATTCATCTTATTACTAATATAATATTATTAACATAAAAAGACAACCACCAGTCTAATAATCTTTGATGTTTACTAGACAAATTATGTTTGTTTGTGCATTAACTTATAATAAGTGTTAAGGAGGTCGCATTATGGACAGACGTGTAAAATACACTAAAATGGTACTTAAGAATGCTCTAGTTGAACTTCTCTCAGAAAACTCAATTGCAAAGATAACAGTCAAAGCTATTTGCGAAAAAGCTGATGTCAACCGTTCTACGTTTTATACTCATTATACTGACCAATACGATTTATTGCAAAACTTAAAAGATGAATTATTCGACAGCATAAACGCTTATATCACTAGCCATAATTTTCGTGAAAAAGACGAGGACTTATACTTAATAACATACAACGTAATGTTATATATTAAGGATAATCAAAAAATATGCACTTTACTATTCGGTGAGAATGGTGATATTAAATTTCAAAAGCGCGTATTTAGTATCCTCGAATCGCCTTTTTACAACGGCTTTAATATAGTCCTTGGCGAGCGCAAAACCGAATATGTTTTTTCTTATGTTATAAGTGGCTCGCTGGGTTTGATTCAAAGCTGGTTTAAAAACAATTTAGAAGAATCTCCTGAGGAAATAGCTATGCTCATTACCAATCTTGCAAGCAGCGGAATGAAGTTAAATAATATCACTAAATTAAAAATCTAAAATTTACACATCATATTTTTCCGCTCATTCTCCTATCACTCTGTTTCTTCCCTCTTTTTTAGCCTTATAAAGCATCTCATCAGCCCTATCTATAAGTTCAGATGAACTTTCTCCAGTTTTGTACTGTGCAACGCCCATGCTAAATGTAATATTTTCTTTTAACTCATAATAGTATTCTGTACCTTCTATCATAGCCCTAATATTTTCTGCTGCTACTTTAGCGTTCTTTAACTCTGTATTTGGAAGTAATACAAGGAACTCATCTCCACCAAATCTAAACAATTTATCGTTGCCTCTTATTATTTTATTTACCAATTTGACTGACTCTTTTAACACCAGATCTCCAGCCAAATGACCTTGTTTATCATTAATACTCTTAAAATAGTCTATATCATAGAGAATAATAGAAAAGTTCGTTTCGTATCTTCTTTTTCTTTCGATCTCTTCTTCAATAAAGTCATACAGCTTATATCTATTATATGCATTCGTAAGCTTATCCAGATAGCTTATTTTTTCCAACTTATCTTGTATTCTAGCAAATACTAATATGCCTATTAGTATGATTAGCCACAATACAAATATTAAAATAGTTTTAACAACCATTCCTTTTAATAAAACTGCTCCCTCAACATCTTCATTATAGAATTCTATATATCCAACTTGCTCTCCCGCAACATTTTCTATCTCTAAGAATACCAAAGAGTAAGTTTTATTATTGGTTTTAAAATTTACTATAAAGGTTTCACCTTTTTTTATCAATTCATTGATTTCTTTTAGTTTATCTGAATCCTTATTCACAGCACTTATAACGTCATAGTATCTACCCGTATTGTCAATATATTCTGAGCAAGCTTTGTCGTAATAGTACAAATCAGAAACTCTGCTTTCTTCATAGTTTTCACTAATTAATTCTTGAAACACTTTCTCGTCTACGACAGATTTTTTAATAATAAAAAGACTAGGTGTCTCAAATTTTTTATCCATCAATTGGATAACTGTTACAAAAGAAATACTAGTCTCGACGCAACCTATGTGCTGGCCACCAGTAAAAAGAGGTCTCTCAAACCTGTAGGCATTAAATATTTTACCTTCTTCAAATCCTTCTACATATATCTTTTTGTTATTTGCAATGTTTACTGTTTCCCTAACATCTGTTAAGTCGTCTCCATATTTACTCGGATGATGAAATCTATAGAAACTTGTATTGTCTGCTAATACAAAATGAAATTGCCTAAAGTGATTTTCCGTCATATTTTCATAAGTATCTTCTAATATATTTGCTAATTCTAATCTTAATTCGTTTTTTCTATTCTCATCAGCCGTATTTGCTTCTTTCATTATATCAAGAACGTCTTCTTGCTTGATAATTTCGTCATAGTACGTCTTAGAAAGCATTCTATACCCCTCTAAAAGTATGCCATATGACGATTCATAACGTTTAATAGTTTCGTTATTGTTGTTTTCTCTAGCATTATTATAATCATCAACAAGATAATATTCTAAAGAGCCAAGCATTAGTGTAACTAATATTATTATTACTATTCGCCTTATTCTTTTTTCGCTATTTTTTAATCGTCTCATGTTTATCCCTTTTTTAAGTGATTTTTAATAAAAATAATTATACCACACTACCAAAATTTTTACGAACAATAAAGGCATTATTTAAAGACCATATGACAACATTTATTTTAATAAGTTAGCTGAATTAGCTACACTTTATAGTCTGCTCTTAATATGTTTCGAGCCATTATTTTTCCTTTTTCACTATTTCATCTATTTCCTTAATCAGCTCTAAGTTTTCTTTCTCACTGCCAATTGATATTCTGTAATATCCACTTAACCACGTCTCCGACAAGTCTCCTATTAAGATTTCTTTATTCTTTAGCTTTAGGGCAAGGTCATTAACTTCTGTATTTACTAAAAGATAATTTGCATAGCTCTCGTAAACATTAAATCCTAATTTTTCAAGTTCTTTTTTAAGTATTATTTTTTCTTCACTTGTCTTCTCTACAGCATTTAGCATGTATTTTTTACTTTTAAGAGCACTGATGCTAAGCTCTGCTGCAGGTCTGTTAATGTCTACAGATTTATCCAAATTTTGATAAACTGCGTTTCCTGCCATCATATAACTTACCTTAAGTCCTGCAAGTCCAAATGCTTTATTTAAAGTTCTTGTTATGCAAAGATTCTTATGGTCTTTCACCATATCAGCGAAAGTCTCATCGGAATATTCAAAGCCGGCCTCATCAATTATTACTATATTATTCATTAACAATTTTTCAAGTTCGTTTCTGCTAATCATAAGTTTTCCGGTAGGATTATTGGGATTATCAATTACAACTATGCTATCTTTAATGCTCAAGTTTTCCCAATCAACCATAAATTCAGGCGGTTTTAGCTGAATCCTACTGATTTTCATCTTTAGGCTCTTTGCAAGAGCTGTAAATCTATAAAAATTAGGATTCAGTATGACAAGTCTTCTATTTGTGTTTTTAAGTAGGATCTTTTGTATAAGATGATCGGTGCCTGGTCCAACTACAATCTGATTCTCTACGCAACCTGTATATACTGCAAGCTCTTTTATCAATTTTTCAAGTTCCTTATAGCCCATGTATCTGTTTAAATCTTCAGCTTTTTCTTCCACATGCCTATATGGATTTTCGTTAGCACTTAAATCTATCAACATACTACCTCCATCATTATTTCTTCATTGTAGTCAATAATAACATTTAGATTACCTTCTATAGTTTTATCAACTTCATAATCTCCCGAATCAATGCGTAAACATTCAAGGCTTCCAACTTTATCTATAGTGCTCACTATTATCAGGTTATCTTTTCCAACTTTTTTTAAAACCTCAGATGATATTTGTCTGCTCCCTCTTCCAAAAATAAATCCGTTTCCACCTATCGGCGTGACTATTATCTTCGCCTTCTTATATTTGTCAATTAGTTTTAATATTTCTTTCTCGCCTATATCAATACCAACTAATTCATTTTTAAACAAAGCATCTACACCTAATAGAGTTTTAGAAACACCTAAACCATCTGTAATTGCTTTCACCGTTGTTCCTGGGCCTAGTATGTATAGACAATCGTCTTCGATGTTTTCTATTATATATTTAGCCACTCCCTTCTTTTTGTCTACTGCGCTTCCACTAACATTCGATGCAGATTTCTTTCCCTGAAGCAATTTCTCTATATTCGGTACTAATACTGTTCCATAATATTTAGCGTCTAAGACATTATCTCTAAATGCATCTTCATCAATATCAAGAACTTCTTTTTCTAAAAAATCGCTCCCAAAAGTATTTATCATTTCAGATGCTGCATTCGCTGAAAAAACAAAAGCAGAACTAAACATCTTGACTCCAGAAGGTATTGCTATTACAGGCACGTTCATACCTACTGCGTCCAATACATCTCTAGCGGTCCCATCTCCTCCTACAAAGATAATAGCTTCTACTTTTTTATCAACCAAAAGCTTAGCTATTCTCTTAGTGTCTTCTCTACTAGTTTCTTTATCAATCTCACCTATAACTTCATATTCAAAATCGAACTTCTTTAAATAGTTTTCTCCCATTGCACCAGGAGCACTTATGAAATAAAGATCTTTTCGTTTTACTAATTTTAATACACCCTCTATCCTTGTAGATGTTATTGGCTCCGCACCAAGCTCTACAGCTCTTTTGTACATTTCACCATCGGTACCTTTTAGACCAACTTTTCCGCCCATGCCTGCTATGGGATTTACTATTAGGCCAACTTTAACCATTTTTTCTCCTCTACTTTGAATTCCATTGGTTTGTAATTAAAATGTCTTCACTTATATTATACTATCTTAAGAATTTATTACAAGAATTATGTTAGCCGCATTTAACTAGCCGCAACAACTTGTTTATAATCATCATTTTAGTTATGATAAATCAATGGTATACAATATGATTTACATTAATTGTTCTGTTATGATATAATTGTATGAGTGCAAAAAGTGAGGGATGGAAGAGCTATGTATAATATAATCGATATTAACTATACTGTATCTGAGCAGCTTAATGATGGTCTGATTTATATTAATAAAGATCGGAAATATGAGCTATTCAACAAAAGAGCAAGAGAGATAACTGGCCTTTCTATGGCAAACTTGACGTCTCATCCTGGAGGTCACATTGAAAAGGGAGACATAGTAGTAATAACCGATAACAGGCTTGGCGAAGATGATGGTAATCTTACACTGGAAGATTTGAGTAAGCTAAATATAAATGATAAGAACATTGAAAATAATAGTGCTATACTCGCTATCGGTGTTTATGAAAATAAGCACTTAAAACCAGTATATAAATATTCAAAGGACACTAATTTAACCGATTCTTTTATCTTAAAAGAGAATTATTTGGGTTTTGACATAACAGCAGCTATAAACTATGAAGATCACCTATTAAGTATAACTGTTAATGATATTACGTATAGCATGTATTTTTACAACACTATTGGGCATATAGTTGTCATTGACAGTAAAACTGGTAAAATTAAATTTTTCCAAAATATTGGTTACACCATTAGGAATGAATCTATCCGTGATATATTACACGGCAAAGAGTACTCAGCAAAAGGCGTTTCAACCGATGTCAATGTTATAGGTAAGAGCATAGAATATGTAATAGAAGCTAATGCACTTACGGATACAATTGACATAGCCCTAAACAATATAAATTTCTCTATTATGAGCAAGGTTTATGAGATCAACAAGCGCCCCGTTCTGTGCTCAATAAAAACCATTACTATAGATAATTGCATTGAGGGTGTACTACTAAACATCGATGACCTATCTAACATGGATAAACTTCTCAACGATAGAAATGTCATTATTGAAAATATCGAAAAGTCTGTTAGTTATATGAATAAGTTTTATTCCAATCTTCCCACGGGATCTTTCGAAGAATTTGTAGGCAACAGCCCCGCTATGCTAAAGGTAAAACACCTGGCATACAGGGCCTCTAAAATGAAATTTAATATTCTCTTAACAGGTGAGAGCGGTACTGGTAAATCTCAACTCGCTTATGAAATTCACAAGCTTGCTATGCCAAACAAGCCCTTTGTAGAAGTCAATTGTAGTTCAATCGCACCATCACTCTTTGAAAGTGAACTTTTCGGGTATGTCGGCGGAGCTTTTACGGGTGCATCGTCTAAAGGTAAAATCGGGTACTTTGAAAAAGCTAATGGAGGCACACTATTTTTAGATGAAATTGGCGAACTGCCACCAGAGCTTCAAGTAAAGCTTTTATACGTAATTCAAAAAAAGGTAATATACAAAGTGGGATCAACCGACCCCACTCCTATAGATGTTCGAATTATAACTGCTACTCATCAAGACCTCGAGAAAAAGATTAAGGATGGGAGTTTTAGGCAAGACCTTTATTATAGGTTAAATGTCTTTCCTGTAGAAATTCCACCACTACGAAGCCGGAAAAGTGATTTTTATTTATTAATGAATAAGCTCATGGAACGAATCTGTGAAAGCTATAGCATCGAGCCTAAAGTGTTTTCTGGAGAAGCTTTAAACAAGATTACCCACTATTCTTGGCCGGGTAATGTTCGTGAACTCGAAAATATAATATCCAGATGTATTGCACTTTGTGAAACCAAAACAATTTATGCAGATTATATAATGTTACCAAAAGAAGATGACCATTTAAACTTGCATCAACAACTTGCTGCCAAGGAAAAGGAAATCATTGTCGACACTCTTAAAATGTTTGATGGTAACAAGAAAAGGACTTATGAGTTTTTAGACCTATCTAAGACCGTGTTTTATAAGAAACTAAACGATTATAACGTCAGAACGAGCAGCTAGAAAATCGGATAATCATTACAACAACTACGTTCCTGTTGTGTTTTTTCTTTACGCCATGGGTAGTTTTAGGGTTTCACATGCATGCGCAAAGAATCGACATCCTTCCTTCTTAAGTAAAGAAGCTTGGTGCAAACACACCAAGCTTCTTATTATTATTTAGTATTGATTATTAAGCTACTATTTCTCCACTTTCTACCTTTTTCTTTAACCAATCTTTTCCTTCTATCAGCCTAGTTACCATCATAGATGCTACTGCATCACCAGAAGCATTAACCATAGTTGCAGGAGGATCTACTAAAAATCCTATAGCTGCTACAATTGGGAATGCTTCAGGAGGGAATCCGTAAATATTACAAATAAGCATCTCGCCAATCAATCCACCGCCTGGAACCCCAGACATTACAACTCCACCTAATACTGAAATAAGTATCGCCGTTAAGTAAGTTCCCATCCCGGAGAAGTCTTGCCCAAATATACCAAATAAAAATGATATTTTTAGTATAGATGATAAACAAGTACCATCCATATGCATCGTTGCACCAAGAGGTAGTACTATTTCTCTGATATCTTTTTTTACTCCCATTTTCGCTGTGGCAGTAAGGTTTACAGGTAACGTTGCTATTGATGAACATGTAGCTAGAGATGTTACCGCTGGATTAAATATGTTCTTAAAGAACACCTTAGGTCCAATAGCTCCTCCGCCAGCCCAATAGGAATAAGCATAAAAAGCTACAAAGAAGTATATGAAGCAAAGCGGATAGTATATAGCCATAGCTCTCGCATACGATCCTAAAAGTTCCGGTCCATAAGTAGCCACTAAATTTGCAAAATAACAACCTAGTCCTATAGGTGCATAGTACATGATAAGATTAATCATTTTCATAAATACTTGATTAAGCATGTCCAAAGCTTTACTAATTTTGCCTGTTTTGTCAGTAAGCGTTACGCATACTGCAAAGAAAATTGAAAATATAATCAGTGGTAACATATGCGATCTGGATAATATGTCTGCAAAATCAGGTACGGTTAATGCGTTAACCACTGCATCTCCTACTGAAATCTCTTCTAATGTTCCTGCTTCAAATGCAATATTTACACCTTCTGCTGGTGGGAATATTTTTACCACTACCAGTATAAGCACTGATGCTATTAAACCTGTTACTAAGAAAGTAAGTAAAAGATTCTTAAGAATGCTTCCCAACCTCTTTAAATCTGACATGTTGGACACAGCACTAGATACTGATAAGAACACTAGTGGTACTACTGCAGTAAACATTAAGTTGATGAAAATGTCACCAAAAGGTGCAAGGTTTCTTGAAAATTCCGGTGCCGCAAACCCCAATATACTACCTAAGATAATTCCTCCTAGTAATATCATCGGAAATCTGTAGCTTTTTAAAACTTCACTTCTTGATATGTTACTCATAACTTCCTCCTTAAAATAAAATAATTAAATTATAATCTCGCCTATAGCAACAAATTTAGTTGGGCCTGTTAATATCAGCTCCTTCACTTCTCCATTTATATAATCTAAGCTGATCCTTAGCTGGCCTCCGTTCATATCTACGGCTACGTCTTTACCTGAGACTTCTCCTTTTACAGTAAGCGCTGCTACTACAGAACCTGTGCCTGTACCGCAAGCGTATGTATAGTCTTCTACGCCTCTTTCATAAGTAAGTTCAAGTATATGATCTTTGCCTATAATTTCGTAAAAATTAACATTCGCTCCTTTAGGAAACCCTTCGTAATGTCTTATCTTTCTTCCCAATATTTTTAATTTATCCTTGTCCATGTTTGCTAAATCATTAATAGGTACTGCTACATGAGGTAGACCTGGGCTTCCAAGTTCAACATAGGAAACTTTATACGTATTGCCTTCAATGTATATGTCAACATCAGTTTTCATTGTAGTAACATCGTTTAGCCTAACCTGATATTCAGTTTCATTTATTCGCTTTCCGTATACCATTCCCGCGGTTGTTTCAATCTTTTGTGTGGAACCGGCTAATTTGTTTTCGTAGCCATATCTAGCTATACATCTAGCTCCATTTCCGCACATTTCTCCTAACGAACCATCACTGTTATAGAATCTCATTTTATAATCGCCGCCTTCTGTAGGGTGATCAACAACCATCAGCCCATCAGCTCCTAGTGAGATTCTTCTAGCGCAAAGCTCTTTTGCAATACAGTTTAATTCTTTAATTTGAATTTTTTCTTCTATATTATTTATTATGATAAAGTCGTTTCCGGCTCCATGCATTTTAGTGAATTTCATAAGTCTTTTCTCCTTAATCGTGTTGCTAATTATATTTCGCAAAAGTCATTCCGACTAGCTAAAATTAAAGGGAATTGATGCTTTTAATTCTTATCCCTATCCATGATCATTATTCTATTATATATCTATTCGACTTCCATCTCCATCTCCCTATTTTCAGTATTCAACACTTGAATTCTGCAATTTGCTCCTTGTTTAGATTCTATTTTATTAAGTAAAACGTCTAGCGCTTCACTCAGCTCATCAATCCTATTTGAATCAACCTGTTCCAAACATATGAATGCATTCTTTGTTTCTTCAGTCAGCATGGTCCTAACGCCCTCACGCCAATTCCAACATCTGCATATTGCACCCTCATCATCTTTATATACTACTTCGCCTTCGTATGGTGGCTCGCTTTTATCGCTTCCGAGCGTGATAAAACTTTCCGTGCCTAGTGCCTTAGTCAATAATATATCGCCCTTTATACTATCTATGTCTTCACCACCACACGGGATTCCATATCGCAGCGATATCGTATTGTAAATATCCACTAAAGGATTAATAGTTCCTAGGTGATTTTCTTTTTCTATTCTTTTTAGAAGCGCTTCAATTGAACATCTAGCCCCTTTTTTTGTCTTAAACTTTCGAAATGATTCGCGCCAACATTTGATTACTTCATTATCACTAAACACTGTTTCAGTTAAGTACTTTTTAGCTGTTTTTTCCGCTTCTCTGATTTCTTTTTCATAAAATGATTCTGTGTACTCTTCATTATAATTATTATTAATTCCTTCACAAACCACAATGCCTATTTGTAAATCCGGAAACATCTTAAACATTTCATCTGCAATTATAAATTTTTTCATTCTTTTATCACCTACTTATTCTAAAGATGAGTATCTTCATTTATATATTCTATAACAAATAACTTAAAAGTCAAGTCCTTATTAGTGGG
>LSQX01239346.1_pt1 | contig 12224 bp, 9 predicted proteins | sample 654561 | NCBI WGS metagenome assembly LSQX01 (sample SAMN04489861, study PRJNA283612) | anaerobic digester metagenome | isolation source: 4 biogas reactors fed with cattle manure at either 37C or 55C with and... | place: Denmark: Kongens Lyngby | collected 2014 | reverse complement strand
TGCGGTAATTGTATGCGGTTTTGGTCGGTTCAGCCTTCCGCCAGCTCCTGAACCGTTTTGTCTATATCCTTCTGAACTTTGGTTTCGATCTTGGCGTATGACGATGCGAAGCTGCCTTCCCCGCGGTTCAGCACCGTATCAAATAACCCGTTGATTCCGCCGAAATCGAAGAAAGTCGCCGGGTCATAAATGCGGCTTTTGAAGATAAGCTCCATCATCTCCGAAGAATCCTCGTCGCGGAGCGCCTTCGACCTTACCGTCGTATCGATGAACGCCGGTTTTACAAGCTGCTGACCGTAAAAGCCCATTGCCTCTATCACCTGTCCGGTCATCTCGGGTATTGTGTTGGTGACCGGAACAACGACAAGGGTAGTCCAAGAGTCATTTATCGGACAATGATAACCGCTCTGCGCTTCATCCAGCTTGGGTGGAGGGACTATCCCGAAATCTGCCTCCATATTGCGCAGGTTGAGCGCGACAAGCATCTGATTGTTATAGAACAAAGCGCGGTTGTCCTGGAACATCGGCAACATCAGATCGGTAAAGGTATTATTATATCCGGTGTAGTTATTTGCAAGTATGTTGACCCGCTTATCTTTCATGAACGGAACAAAAGCGTCCGCCACGCGTGATGCGAGGTCTTGATTTACGCAGAGCTGCGGCACGCCTTCAGAGTCGATCTTTGTAAATCTGACTCCGCAGGAAAACGCGGTGTATCTCAGCGAATTCGATTCAAACAGCATCCCGAAGCGGTCTTCGATATCGGGTTCCCCGTTTCCGTTGAGATCGGCCGCCGCCGCTTCGCACATCGCCATCGCCTCGTCGAGAGTCCATTTTCCGCTTCTTACAAGATCATAAAGGTTATCGAGCCCGAGCGATTCGTGCAGCCGCTTGTTGAAGAAATACGTTATAACCGCATAGTCGTTATATAGGCTGATATCCCCGGTAACGGCGCAGAGCTTGCCGAGAATCTCAAGTTCGGCAATTGAGTTCCGGTCCCACCAGCTATGAGAAAAATCGATATCCGGAAGCGTTTTCAGATCTATGAGCAGCTTTTTGTTCAAAATTGCCGGAAGGTAGACGGTAGTTGCCATTCCGAAATCAATTATATCTTCTCCGGCGCTGACCGTCTTTGTTAATTCCTTGGCTATATCGGTACTGCGATCTATTCCGTATAAAGATATTTTCAGATTAAGCTCTTCTTCGACGGCTCTCATGCGCTTGTAAATTGCGTCATTCAGCGGGTCGCCGTTTTCCTCTTCCGAAAACATTTCACAGTAGTCGAGGGCAATCCAATTGTTTCCTTTGCCATAATTTTCCGCCGCAACAGTAATCTCCGCCCCGCCCCAGTCGCTTTCCGGCGGGGTGTATTCCGGCGGTTCGGTCGCGGTCTCTGTTTCGGTAACGGCTTGTGCTTCGGCAGCTTCTGCCGTGTTATCGGTCACGCCGTCCGCATCGCCGCCGCAGGCGGATAAAGCAGATAAAAACGAGATTATCAGCAGCAGAGCTGCAAGAGATACGGTTATTCTTTTAAACATGAGTTTCACCCCTGTGTCGATTTGTCGGTTTATCAATCTGTCGTGTTTGCGTAATGCTTTCCCTCACCCCAGCTCCTCAAACGCCGCGACGCACTTTTCCAGCGCCTTTATTATCTTCGGCTCGTTTTTGGCGTACCAGGAGGCGAAGTCTTTTGATCTGGTACTCATCAGATTCCGCATGACAAACCAGGGCGAACCGATCGATTCGTTGTATATCGATGCGAAGTTGAGGTTGGCGCCGCTGCGTATCGTGTCGAGCATCTGCGAGCTTATGTCGTCACGGCTGTATTTGACTTTCATCGCGATTTCATAATACTGCGGGGTAACGTTGCGGTAGGACTCCGCCGCCATCGCCTCCAGCATCGCGCCGGCAAGCTCGGTCTTCGGGTTGGTAATCGGAATGCACATAAGCGCCAGCGCGTCCTGAATTCGCGTCAGATACTTTTCCTGATTTTCGTCGTATTTCGGATACGGGATGATTCCGTAGTCGTCTTCCATATCCTTGAAGCCGCCTCTCGCGCGGTCAAGGTCGCTCGGTATCATCAGCGCCCGCCCCGATTTGAAGATTTTGTTCTGATTTTCGGTGTAAGCTCCGCCCTCCGCGTTGTAGCTGAGAACGCCGTCCGTCTCATACATCAGCGCATAGACTTTGCCGACCAAAGTATCGAGCTTTTCGTATTCGACGTCAAGCACGGGGTAGCCGTTTTCGTCCTTTGTGATCATCTTTATCCCCGAGCTCTGCATAAAGCAGTCGGGATTGTTGAGCCCGGTTATGACAAGGCCGTAGAGGTCGTTTTCGTCATACACGTTGTCGCCGTTTAGGTCTTCCAGGACGAGTGAAGCGGTTTCCCTCATCTTATCTATCGTCCAGAGCCCGTCGGCAACGGTTTTGTACATATCCGGCACCGAGTAATTCTCCGCCAGCGCTTTGTTGAAGAAGATTGCATAAGCCGCCTGCAGCAGCGTCAGGGTGATATCGCCGGTGACGAAATAGAGCTTTCCGCCGACGGTAAGCTCCTCGCGGAGCGTCTGCACCCACCACTCGCGGTCGAGGTTGATATGCGGAATTTCGTAGAGGTTCCGGAAAAGCCCTTCGTTTGCGAGAATCGGTATCCTCGCCGACCATCCGGCGATAATGTCCCAGGAATCGTCGCCCGCCTGAATTGTGTTGCGGATGTTTTTAAGCTCGTCGTTATATGATTCCCAGCCTCTGCCCTTGTATACCGAAATGGTTACATTCAGCCGCTCCTCGACGGCGCGGTTGCGGTCGTAGATTGCGTCGTCGATGATGTCGCCGGTCTGCTCCGAGAAAAATTCGGCGTAGGTGTTCTGGTCTCCCCGAACGTGTATCGTGAATTCCTCCCCGCCGAAGTCGAGGTCGTCCGGCAGGTCGTCGGGTATATCGCCGCGGTCGGTTTCCGCCGATTCGGTCTCGGCCGTAGTTGCGGCGGCGGCAGTTTCGTCGGAAGCGGGGGTCTCGCCGCCGCATCCGGCGGCGAATGTCAGCGAGAATATCAGCGCGGCAAGCAGCAGCGCCGAAATTCGGTATAATCTCTTCAAAGCGTCCAGCCTTTCTTTTTAACGGTCTGTTGTCTGAATTCGTTAGCTTAATTATAGCATTATCGCCTTTTTGTGTCAATATGTTTAAGTGATTTTCATGAATTTTATCAAAACGGCGGAAATAAAACGCTCCGGGAAGTCCGCCCCGCCGCCGAAGTGTCGCGAAAAACATACATCTTCCTCCCGGCGGCGAAAGTTCTATTGACAAAGGTGCGAACAGGTGCTATAATGTAATTAGAACTTATTCGAATTAAGCTGACAAGGAAAACGATTCGCATACATATCGGTTCAAGAATATTCAAACAAAAAAAGGAAAAACAAAAAGGGGGTTTTATGAAGGAGATTTTCAACACCGTCCGCACGGCGGCGGCCGCATTGGGCGGGCTTATCGGACTGTTCATCGGCGGCCGGGACGGGCTTATCGCCGCTTTGGCCGTCTTCGTCGTCATCGACACCGCGACCGGGCTTATGTCCGCCGCATCGGAAGGGCGGCTGTCGTCGGAGGTCGGCTTCCGCGGCATCCTGCGCAAGATGCTGATCTTCATCATCGTCGGCATGGGGCACATCATCGACACGCTGATAATCGGCGGCGGCTCGGTGCTCCGGACGGCGTTTATATTTTTCTATATCGCAAACGAAGGGCTTTCGATCGCCGAAAACTCGGTAAAGCTGGGGCTGCCCCTGCCGCGCCGGCTGCGTCTCGCACTGATGCAGCTCCACGACGACGCCGAGGGCGGCAAAGAGGAGGATGATATAAATGGCAAAAATTGAACTCGACATAAAGCAGGCGTATTGCACGGAAAACCCCTGCTACAAACTGGATCAGCCGCTCGCCGTCCGCGGGCTTATGCTCCATTCCGTCGGCTGTCCTCAGCCGAACGCGGCGATATTCATCCGGCAGTTCAACCGCCCGGATTTCAGCCGCGCCTGCGTCCACGCCTTTATCGACGCAAACACCGGCGATATTTATCAGACCCTCCCCTGGGAGATGCGCGGCTGGCACGCCGGCGGCACCGCCAACGGCTCTCATATCGGAATCGAAATGTGCGAGCCGCCGAACATACGCTACCGGGGAGTCGGCGCCGCCTTCGACTGCGCCGACCCGAAAGCCGCCGCCGAATATGTCACCCGCACCTACAATTCCGCCGTCCGGCTCTTCGCCTGGCTCTGCCGCCGCTTCGCCCTCTACCCCGCCGACCCGAAAGTCATAATCAGCCACAGCGAGGGGCACAGCCTCGGCATCGCCTCCAACCACGGCGACCCGGAACACCTCTGGCAGGGACTCGGACTCCCCTACACGATGGACGGATTCCGCCGCGACATAACCGCCCTGCTCTCCGCCCCGACGCCCTACCCGGAAACCCTCAAATCCGGCTGCTACCGCGTCCGCCGCAGCTGGCAGGACCCGTCGACCCAGATAGGCGCTTTCCTGTCGCTGTCAAGAGCCCGCCGCTGCGCGAGAGCCAACCGGGGATACAAAGTCTATGCGCCGAACGGGGAAATAATTGTGTAGTAATTTTTGCGGGGGAGACCTTTTCTGAAGAAAAGGTCTCCCCCGCACCCCCTCTAAAAGACTTTTGGGAATGGGACTTTTTGAAAGGGTAATTTCTTGCGAAACGCCGTGTTCACGGATATTTTACAAAACGGAACTCTTACGGTATTAAAATAAAACGAAAAATATGATATATTGAAAACACCAAACCGCCGCCGGAGGTTAAGTCAATTAAACCGCGTTTTTCATCAAAAGCGATATTGCCGATAATTTTCACAGCCGCCGCGCTGATAATATCTGCGGCAATCATCACCGCCGAAAAAAGCATGAGCCCGTATGACTATATAAAAAAGCACAATAAAGATGAAGCTTTTGCGCCGGCGGAGCTGTTGTATCAGCAAACCTCGGACGACGGCGTCTGCGTTGTGTTTTATATAAACGGAAGCGGAAAATTCTGCTGCGGAGTGTTGGAAAAGACTTTCTTCGGCTACAGGGAAGCAGGTTACGGCGGATATCGGGACATAAATTCCGAATCATACCTGCTCAGCCGCTTTCAGGAAAGCGGGTTTGATATCTGCTGGGGTGTCATTGACGACGGCGTTTCGGAAGTCTTCATCGACGGCGAGAAATGCAATATCGCGGAAACGCAGTATGCATTCCGCATATTCTGGCTGACGGGTTTTTGGGAGAATGACCCCGAACTGACGAAAATCGCATAAAATCGCGAAAAAAGAGAAAGCCTTAAATTCGGGCTTTCTCTTTTATTATGTCAACCCTCAGTTTGCCTCTATCTCCTCCACCGTCTCCCGGAGCTTATCCAGCGCGGCTGTCGTCTTCGTCTCCTTTTTGGCGTATTCCGACGCAAAAACGTTCTCCTTTTTCTTCGGGATGGTATCGACTATGATGTCGCTCGTCGAGCCGAAGTTGAAGATTATCCCTAAATCATAGCTCATCGACGAGAAGATAAGGTCGAGCATCCGCCCGGAGGCTTCGTCGTAGGTGTATTTGTTCTTGCAGGATATCTCGATGTAAGCCGGCAAAGTGGTGTATTTCGACTCGGCCGACAGCGCCTCCGCCATAAATCCGGAGAAGTCGGGCTGCGGCGACGACTTCGGCACTCCGAACAGCGTCGAGCCGATAAGGTCGGGATAGGAGCAGTAAAGCGGCTGCGATTCGTCTAATTTCGGGTTGGGGATGACGCCGTATTCAAACTCGCAGTCGGCGGAAAAGCCGCTGAGCGACTGCGGGAAAACGGCGATAAAGAGGGCTTCTCCCGCTTTAAAAACCTTCCCCGCGAAGCTCCAGGAATCGTAATCCACCTTGCCGGCAAAATCGTTGCAGAAGCCGGCGAAATCGGTGTCGCAGGTGAGGGCGATGACTTTGTCAATCGCGGCGACGGTGCGCGGATTGTTGAAGGTGAGCGCCGGATTGCCGTCCTCGCCTCTCGTGATAATAGCGACGTCGCAGCCGCGCAGATAGTTGGTAAAGGCGTTGTAGGAGTCCATCGTCACTCCCCAGCGGTCGGCGTCAGTCATCTCCCCGTCGCCGTCAAGATCGGACGCGACGGCGGCGCACATCTCGGTCATCCGGTCGACGGTCCAGACCCCGTCGTCAACCAGCGCGACGACGTCGGGAAGGTCGTAGTCCTTCGCCATATCCCGGTTCATCACGGTGATGTAGGAGCGCTTTTTGTCTTCAAGCCCGTAGTCGGAGGTCGTCGCGTAAAGACGCCCCCACAGCTCAAGCTCGCCGTTTGCCCGGCTGTTCCACCACGGCTGCGAAAAGTCGATGTATTTTATCTCGTTCAGATCAAGCAGATCGCCGTTGGTGATAACCCCGCTGATAACACTGAGCGGTGAAAAGAAGAGGTCGTAAAGCTGCTCTCCCGCCATCGTCGTTTTGCGCAGAATCCCCCCTTCGTCCTGGTTGAGGGTAGCCTTTATTTTTACGTTGTACCGCTCTTCAATCGCGCGATTGCGGCGGTAGATGGTGTCGTTGACGATCTCGCCGGTTTCCCCCTCGGCGTATATCTCGAAGTTGTTAAACTGCGTATAGGTCGGGTCGCTGTGTCCTAAAACGTGGAACTCCCTGCCTTCCCAGTCGGTGTCGGGAAGATTCGGCTTTACAACCGTCGTTTCGGCAGCCTCGGCAGCTTCCAAAGCCGCCGTCGTCTCCGTCCCTGCGTCGGTCTCGGCAGGCGCGCCCTTATCCCCGCAGGCGATGAATCCCGCCAAAAAGCAGGCGCAGAGGAAGACCGAGACAAGTCTTTTTGTAAGCTGATTCATGATATGCCCCCCTTGAATTACGATTTATTTACCTTAAAAAACACCGATAATGACTTAACTTGCCGAAGGCAATATTCGCAGAATAAACGCTTCGTGTTTATTCAATTATATCACACCGAAAGGGGAATGTAAAGAAAAAAACGCCGGGCTGCTGTTGAAAATTTGTCTTGCAGCCCCGGCAGAATATGCAATTTTCACGGACGAAAAAAGGCAGCTGTCCGCTTTTTTCGCTATCTCCGTGTCATGAGTCGCAACGACGAGAGTGGTGCCGTAGGTTTCATGCAGCTTCAGAAGCAATTCAATCAGATTGTCGGCGTTTTCCCGGTCGAGGTTGCCGGTCGGCTCGTCGGCGAAAAGATATGACGGGCGGTTTATGAGCGCCCGCGCCGCCGCCGTAAAGGGAAATATCCCCGAATTGCTCCCTGTCGTAGAAAGCGCTGTTTGTCCGCAGAAACGAACCCATCAATATCAGCATCACCGGCAGCAGCAGAAGCAGGATATTTATAAAAAGCCGCTTTGCCGCGGAGCGCAGCGTCCGCTTCATGTAAATTCTGCCGTATTCGGCGATGTCGGCGCTGACCGGCGCTCCGCGCCGGTCAGCGCCAAAGCCAAGTTCTTATTTACCGTCCCCCATCCCCGCACAGTCCCCTCGCCTCCAATCGACGTACCTCCCCGCGCTCTCTATCCGCCGCTCCATCAGCCGCACGCTCTCGGCGGCTTCATCCCCCGTACACAGCTTGCCGTCATACAAAAGATACTTCGACCTCACCGGCGACGGGCTTAGATTCGGCATTATCACATTCGCGCCGGCGAGCAGGCCGTCTTCGCGGCCTCTGTCCGATGCCGTGCCGAGGGCGGTGGTTGCGGGGAGCAGCACTTCGGGGAGAATTATCCGGCTTATTGCAAGCAGGTTCAGCGTCATCTCGACCGAACCCGCCGGGAAATCCCGGAAAGGCGTCGATTTGTGCGGCAGGAAAGGCCCGATGCCGAGCATATTCGGTTTGAATTTTTGTATAAACCGAAGATCGGCAATGATGTCGTCCGTCGTCTGATACGGCGCGCCGACCATAAACCCGCATCCGACCTGAAACCCGATGCGCTTGAGTTCATAAAGACAGTTCATCCGGCTTTCGAGCGACAGCTCATCCGGGTGAAGTTTTTTATATAATTCCGGCGACGCGGTTTCCTCGCGCAAAAGATACCTGTCGGCGCCGGCGTCGAAAAACGCCTGATATGTGTCGGCGTCCCGCTCGCCTATCGAAAGCGTCACGGCGGTGTCGGGGCAGCTTTCCTTTATCTTCCGGACCACGGAGCAGACCGACTCGTCGGAAAAGCCCCGGTCTTCGCCGCCCTGGAGCACAATCGTGCGAAATCCGAGCTGATAACCGCGAATTGCGCAGTCGAGCACTTCCTCTTCGGTCAGCCGATACCGCTCACATTCGCCGTTTGAGCGGCGCAGCCCGCAGTAAAAGCAGTCGTTCGCGCAGTAGTTGGTAAACTCGACAAGCCCGCGCAGATAAACGGCTTTGCCGTAAACCGACTCGCAGACTTCGCCTCCCCGTGCCCGCAGATATGCGGCATCCTCGCCCTCCGATTCAATCAGCGCACGCAGTCCCTCATCCGGAAGATCTCTTTCGGACACCAGGGCATCGACAAGTGCTATAATGTTTTCTTTCATATTTTTACATCCTGCCATAAGCGGTTTTTTTCTTTTCCTTATTATCCCTCATCTATCGACATCAGCCGCCAGCTGCCCGAAAACAGCCTGTAGCGGTAGACGAGCCTCGAGCCGTCCCCCATTTCGGCTATCGCGACGGCTTCGCCGGCGTCTTTGTCGATGTTCGAAGAAAGCGAGGCGATATCCGCCGCCGGAAGCCCGACGTCGGGATTGTATCGGCAGAAGCCGTCAGCGGGTTCGCCGAACGGCCAGACAAATATATCGGAGATTGCCGGTTTGTCGCCTAAATACCTTTCCGCCGCCGCAAGCACTTCGGCTTCGGGGACGAGTATCAGTCCGTTTTCGTCAATGCCGAAAGCGTCGCCGCCCGAACGGCTGCGGATGGCGCGGTACATGATGAACTGCGCATAGCCGCCGCCTCGGTTGAGCAGCACTCCGTCCCCGGTTGATTGTGCCGGCGCCGGGAAGAACCGGGCGGTCTCGTCGGCGAAAATATAGAAAAGCGTCGGATCGAAGGCGTTTTCCCCCTCCGCCATCAGCGCCGCAGACGCAGCTTCCGCGCCGGTTTCGGTGATTTCATCCGAATTTGCGTAGCGGCTGTCGGTTTCTTCGTCAATCGGCAGGAGGGTGGTTTCTTCGATCGTTGTTTCCTCGGCAGTCGTTTCCGGTTCGGTTTTCGGCGGCTCCGTCGCGGGAGGTTCCGTTTCCTGCGGGGCGGTCAGCGGCTCATCCGCATCCGTCGTCTGCAATTCCTTTGAAAGCCGGGCTTCGCAGCCGTGCAGATAAGCGGCGGCAAGCACGACGATAAGCGCGGCAAGCGCCGCGAACATTACGAAGGTATATATGGTTGTTCTAGATTTTGATCTGGGTCTTCTTTTTCTCATTTTTCCGTCCCGTTTTATGTAATCTTCCATTATATTATACCATAAATAAATGAAGCATATCAACCGAACATGATTAATATTCTGTTTCGCGGCAAATTTATTAAAACCCCTTGCATTCTGTCTTGCAAGGTGGTAAAATGTAATCGGAATACAAACAATTCACACGTTTTTCACGGAGGACGGACATGAAATTCACAAAGTTTTTACCGATCGCGCTTGCCGCCGCGTTGCTATTCGCCGCCTGCGGCGAAGCAGCCAAACCCGCCGACACCGCCGCTCCGGATACAACCGCGGAGGAAACGACGGCGGCGGAACTTACATCCGGCGTTCCGGACGACGTTAAATTCGAAGGGGAGACATTTAATCTGCTTTCCGCAAACTACAAGGAATATCACTGGTCGTTCGTCGAGGAGCTGAACGGCGATGTTCTGAACGACGCTATCTTCAACATGGTCGCCGACGCCGAAAACAAGCTCGGCTGCGAGATCAAAGAGACGCAGAAGGATATCTGGGAGATGCAGAAAATCCTTTCGCAGGCGGCTGCTTCCGGAGACACCTCCTTCGACGCCAGCAACTATTCCGGCCGTTTTGCGACCTTCTGTCTGCTCGACGGCTCTCTCCGCCCGCTCGAAGACGCCGGGTATATCGACCTCACTTCGGAGTGGTGGAACCCGGACATCTCCGAAGATATGTCGATGATGGGCAAGACCTATTTCACATTGGGCTCGTATAATATCCTCGCGCTGAACTACACCATGGCAACGATTTTCAACTCAAAGATGCTCGAAGACTTCGGTCATCAGAAGGATGAGCTTTATAATGACGTCGACTCGGGCAGATGGACATACGACAAAATGCGGGGACTTATGACGGAAGTCACGGCAGACCTCGACGGCGACGGCAAGATGACCGCTGCCGACCGGTACGGCCTTTCCTGCTTTTATCAGACCTGCTCGCTCGGAACGACAACGGTGCTTAGCTGCGGGGCGAAAATGATGGGAAAGGACGATGACGGCTTACCGATCCTCGTCTGGGAAAGAGAAGACACCGCAAATGCGGTGCAGCTGGCGTTTGACATCTATCATTCCGACGACGTGCTGCTGAATCAGGAAGGCTATACCGCCGACAATTTTGTAGCCGGAAACTCTCTGTTTCTTTCGACTTTCTTCATGGGGATAACTTCGCTCAGCGAGATGCAGGACGATTACGGCGTGCTGCCCTGCCCGAAGCGGGACGAAGCGCAGGAGAAATATCTGAATCCGACGATAGACCCGGCGTGGGTGCTGCTGCCGATTTCCTGCCGCGACCCGGAATTTTCCGGAGCGGTGCTGGAACAGCTGAGCTTCAACGGCTGGAAAACGGTTCAGGGCGCCTACCGCGACGTGACGCTGAAATACAAAAAGACCCGCGACGACAACAGCATCCGGATGATAGACCTTATCTTCTCGAACCTTGTGGCAGACGTCGGCTCGACTTATCTCTATGAGTGGTGCGGCTATGATTCCATCTACGGAAATGTCGTCTCTAAAAAGGATTTCGGCTGGGCGTCGTATATCGAAAAGAAGTCCAAACCCGCACAGGCGGAGCTTGATAAGATAATTGCCTTCCTCGCAGAAAATGAATAGCGCCTACGGCGCTATTCGCGAGTTTTTCCTTCGGAAAAACGTCGCCGTCCCTGACTGGCGCTCCGCGCCAGTCGAGAGTTTCGGCGAATCCGAAACTCTCAGTCGGCAAGTTTAGTCATTATCGGTGTTTTTTCTAAGGTAAATTTTGCTTCGCAAAATTATTAATTATCGAATACCGCCTGCGGCGGTATTCAAAGTAAAGTCATTAAATCATGATATATGAGAAAAAGTTATGATTAAAACAATAGTATTCCAGGGTGATTCCCACACTTGGGGCGAGGGGGTGGGCGGGGAATTTCTTCTCGGCTCGCCGGCCTGCGCGGCGGATATGCGGATGTTTTCTTTCTCCCCGCCGAGTTATGTAAATCAGCTCCGGCGCCTTGTCTGCGAAGCGACCGGCTCGTCGGCTTACGACGTCGATTTCCGGGAGCTGAATCTGCTTTACACGGGACGCGCCGATATAAAGCCGACCCGCGAGTGCCTTAAAATCGGGGAAAAACCCTTTGTTCTCCGCGGGAAGTTCGGCTTTCTGCTGATTACTTTCAGAAAAGGCGCCGGAGCCGGGACAGCCGGCGTATATATCGACGGCGAAAAACGCGCCGAAATCGGCCTTGATGGCGAGGAGGGGGAAAACACCGCCTCCGGCTTCGTCCGCCTGCCGCTCTTCTGCGAAGGCGGAGAGCACGAAATCCGCATAAAAGCCGAATCCGGCGCACCGCTGCTCCGGCGGATCGAGATGGCTTTGGGAAAATACGCCTGCATAAACTCCGGCGCCGGTTCCCGCTCGACCGCCGAATATCTCGAAAACTACTGGGAAGACTATGTCGCGGCGATGAAGCCGGATATCATCGTCCTCGAATGCAGCACGATAAACGACTGGCTGCGCAAGATAACCCCCGAAGAATACGGAGAAAGCGTCGGGCGGCTTATCGCAAAAGCGAAGGCGCTGACCGGCAAAGCGGTAATCCACGACGTCTTCCCGATAATGGGCGAGCTTTCATCGCCCGTCTCCGGCGTTCCGTATCCCGATATGATAAAGCAGGTGCGCCTTGCCGCCGAAAAAGCCGGGATGGCGGACAGCTTCGCCCCTGTTTACGATACGGCGCAGGCGGCGATTTCAAAGCTCTGCGAGAGGGATGCGGCGCTGACATATTTCCACGAC
>LSQX01283642.1_pt1 | contig 12225 bp, 9 predicted proteins | sample 654561 | NCBI WGS metagenome assembly LSQX01 (sample SAMN04489861, study PRJNA283612) | anaerobic digester metagenome | isolation source: 4 biogas reactors fed with cattle manure at either 37C or 55C with and... | place: Denmark: Kongens Lyngby | collected 2014 | reverse complement strand
TCGCCTCCATGAAGTCGGAATCGCTAGTAATCGTGGATCAGAACGCCACGGTGAATACGTTCTCGGGTCTTGTACTCACCGCCCGTCACGTCAAGGGAGTTGGTAATGCCCGAAGGCTCATTTTAATGGGACGAAGGCAGGACTGATGACAGGGACGAAGTCGTAACAAGGCATCCGTAGCGGAAGCTGTGGATGGATCACCTCCTTTCTAGGGAGAATAATTCTTCTTTTCCACGTGGAAAGAAGAGTTAGTCGCCTCCGATATAGTGTCGGAGTGGCTACCTCGGTAGCAGCGAATTGATACCAATTAGACTCACAATTCATTACCTGATATAAAAAAGACCACTATTTAGTGGTCTTTTTGTTAATTAAACTTATTTCTTATCTCACTCCAATCAACTTTCTAAGCTTCTTCATTTTTTCTTCTGAAATCTTTAACATTTTTTCTTTTCCTGCCTCTAAAATCTTAAAAACCTCATCATCAGAAATGCTGTTATATTTATTTTGAAAATTAGCTAAAAATTTTACCACCACTTCAGCTAAATCTTTTTTAAACTCCCCGTAGCCCTTACCTTGATAATCTTTAACTAATCTCGGTATTTCCCGATTACCTAAAAGAGCATAAATAGTTAACAAATTTGATAAAGCTGGTTTATTTTCTGGGTCATATTCTATAGTTGTTCCCGAATCAGTTATGGCTCGCATTATTTTTTTACGCGCTACTTCAAGATCATCTAACAGGGCAATGCTATTATTTTGATTATGTTCACTCTTGCTCATTTTCTTTTGTGGATCAAGCAGAGACATAATTCTAGCGCCCTCTTTTTTAATCATCGCTTGTGGGGTCTTAAAAACCTCACCAAATTCATTATTAAATCTTTTAGCAATATCGCGCGCCAACTCTACATGCTGCTTTTGATCTTCGCCAACTGGAACAATATCAGTATCATACAATAATATATCTGCCGCCATTAATACTGGATAATCATATAAACCAACACTAACAGATTCTTGATTCTTCCCAGCCTTATCTTTAAACTGAGTCATTTTATTTAAGTCAGCGATACGTGCGCCGTAACAATTTAAAATCCAAGCCAATTCGGTATGTGCTGGTATGGCAGACTGCTGAAAAATAATTGATTTTTTGGGGTCAATACCAGCAGCTAAATATATCTTAGCAATTTCCAAAATACGTTTACGTAAAATTTCTGGATCTTGTTTAACGGTAATAGCATGATAGTCAACAATTGAAAAAATACAATTATATTTTTTTTGCATGTCCACCCATTGCGAAATAGCGCCAATATAATGCCCAATATGCATCTCCCCACTCGGCTTTATTCCCGAAAAAATTATTTTTTGTTTATCCATATATATTTATTTTATGCTTATATTGTAATTTATTAAGGGCTTTTTAGCAAATTAAAAACCCGCAACTAAAAAGTTACGGGCTTTATAAAATTTACAAAAAATCATCTTCGGGCCAGGAAATGGTTAATTGCCCCTCAAGACCTTTCTTTTTCTTTTTGGATTTCTCCTTTTTTGAAAAAGAGGTTTGTTGGGTTCCTCCTGACGGCAATTTGGGTTGATCATAAAAGATCTCCCTCATTTTCCTTAATTTATGCCGCGTAGCGTAATACAAGGCATTCTCATAAGGAATGTCTGCGATCAGGAAATAAACCTCCCCTTGGAAAAACCTGCCAGTCCGTCCATTTCTTTGTAGACTAGAAATTTCAGACATTGGCTGATTATAATGAATAACCGCACCAATTTCTGGCAAAGATAATCCTTCTTCAACCACCGAAGTAGCGAAGATAATTGTAATGTCTTTATTGCGAAATCTCTCAATGACGTCCAACTGTTCCTTGATTGATTTCCCACTTTTTCCAAATAAAGTATCTGATCTAAATCCGAGATTATTAAATCTCTCGGATAAATCAATGGCCAGCTTTTTGCTAGCCACAAAAACCAAACAGCTTTTATTTTCAGTGTTTAGTTTTTCTAGTAGCTTTAATAACTCCTTCTCTTTAGGATGGCTACATAAATCAAGTCGCTTGATTTGTTGATAGATCCTATTGAGCCCTCGGCTGCTGAGAATAGCTTTGGCGGCTTTTGAGGAATCTTTCAACAAGCCCTCCTCAATTTGCTTAATAAAGCTGGAATAACCCTCTGTCATTAAAACATGAAAAAGGTAAGCTAGCTTGTATTGGCAAGCAAAAAAAGACTTCGCCGCATAAAATTTTGGTTTAGGGAGATTGTTGATCTCCTTGTCCAAAAGATTATTTTGTTCCTGCGTTAGAAAAACATTTTCTCTGTTAACTGAAGGTATAACCTTTTTGTTAACGCTATCAAAAATGTTTTGCAGCTTAATTAAAACCTGAGCATATTCAGATTTGAAATAAGCTGTCGCCTCTCTCAGCTCTGGAACATGGTCCAGATTAGCCTTAATTAGATAATGACGAGTAATCGGCTTCTGAATATCTGCCGTTACCCAATTTCTAATGCCAAAAGTTCCCTCTATCTCTTTTATTGCTCCCTGGCTAGCACCAGGAGAGGCCGATAAACAGAGAATGTGCTTATCAAAAGCGCGCAGAAACTTGTTCGCTACAAAAATGTAAGGATATTTTCCTCTGGCTTTGTGCATCTCATCAACGATGAGAAGATCAAACAACTCAGGGATAATGAATCCCTTTTTGTAGTCAACCTCAAAAACATGCGGGGTGGCAATCACCATTTTGCCCCGTGTCCAGTCCCGCTTGGTTTTTTTTCCATGCAGGATTGTGGCTTCATCACCAACTACATTGCGATAAAGGCTCGCATGTTGATTGGTAAGAATTACCGTAGGCGTAACAAACAAAGTTCGCACACCCAGGGCCTCAGCCACCAAAAAAGCCATAATTGTTTTACCGGTTCCGGTATCGGCAATTAGGCCCACGTTACCATTGGCCAATTTGGCCACGACTTCTAGTGCATACTTTTTCCACTCTTTAATTTTCTCATCATCATTAAAAGAATAGAAAGGAAGATCCCAAGTTCTTCTTTTTTCTTTCATTTCACCGATATTTTGGTTATTACTGAATTTATTATTTATTTTTTAAAGAATTATTCAGAGAATTATATAATAAAAGAATACTTTTGTCAATAATCTTGAAAAATTAAAGCCCTATGTTAATATTTTTGATATCGGGCTTGTAGCTCAGCTGGTAGAGCGCTGCATTCGCATTGCAGAGGCCAGGGGTTCAAGTCCCCTCAAGTCCACCACAAGCTATCACGGGCTGTAGTATAGTGGTAGTACGCATGCATGGGGTGCATGTAGTCCCGGTTCAATTCCGGGCAGCCCGACTCAGATTAAACTTAAAAAAGATCACTGAGATTTTTAATATACCTATTGAGAATTTAATAAGATAAACAATATGACAAGCAGAACTTATATTAAGGAATTATCTAAGAAAAAAGGTGAATCCGTGATTATTTATGCTTGGATTAATGCCAGACGCAATCAAGGAAAAATGATTTTTCTGGACTTTAGAGATATAACCGGAATTGCCCAGGGAGTTATCTTACCTAGTAGTGAAGCCTTGGAAACAGGGAAAATTTTGCGGGAAGAATTTGTGGTAAAAGTTGAAGGAAAGGTAAACGAACGCCCTGAAAAAAATATTAAAAAAAATGTTTTAAATGGAGACATAGAACTTGAAGTTTTAAATATCACAATTTTGAATGAATCAAAAATTCTGCCTTTTCCTATTGAAGGAGATACAAGAAAGATTGACGAACCAAATCGTTTACGATATCGATATATTGAAATGAGAAATGAGAGGTTGAAAAAAAATATTATCAATCGTTCAAAAACACAACATTTTATAAGAAATTTTTTACATAATGAAAATTTTATTGAGATAGAAACTCCACTTCTTTCTGCACCAACACCAGAAGGAGCAAGATCATTTGTGGTTCCAAGCAGGACCCATAAAGGTACTTTTTATTCTTTACCGCAATCTCCACAACAGTACAAGCAACTTCTTATGGTCGGTGGTTTTGAAAGATATTTTCAATTTGCAAAATGTCTGCGTGATGAAGACGCAAGGGGCGATAGACAACCAGAATTTACCCAACTTGATATGGAAATGTCTTTTGTAACAGAGGAAGATGTAATTCAGTTAAACGAGAAACTTCTAATTGAAACTATAAAAAATTGCTATCCTGAAAAAGAAATTCAACAAATTCCATTTCCAAGAATGTCATATCAAGAGGCAATGGAAAAATATGGAAGCGACAGACCAGATATCAGAAAAGATAGAAATAATCCAAACCTTTTGGCTTTTTTATGGATTGTAGATTTTCCGATGTTTGAGAAAACGGGCGAAGATAATTTTGACAATACGGGCGAATGGACTTTTACACACAATCCATTTTCAAAACCTCGTGATGAATTTTTTGAAGATTTTATGCAAAAGAAAAATATAGGCGAAATTTTGACAACTCAATATGATATCACTTTAAATGGATTTGAAATTGGAGGAGGCAGTCTTAGAAACTATAAAATAGAGGCACTTAAAAAGACTTTTGAGATTATGGGCTATGAAGAAAAAAAAATTAAAAATAATTTTGGACACATGTTAAAAGCGATGGAGTTTGGTGCTCCTCCACATGGCGGTATTGCATGGGGTTTTGATAGATTAATGATGATTCTTGAACAAGAACCGAATATTAAAGAGGTAATCGCTTTCGCAAAAACTGGTGATGGCAAAGACTTAATGATGAATGCACCAAGCGATATATCCGAAAAACAAAAAAAAGAATTAGGAATTAATAAGTAGATGCTAATGTAAACATAAACCTTATCACGGGCTGTGGTATAGTGGCATTACGCACGCTTCGGGTGCGTGTAACCCCGGTTCAATTCCGGGCAGCCCGACTTAAAAACCGTGAATTATCACGGTTTTTTATATTTTTTTATCGTTTTGACAAAAGACCTTGACGATAATATAATGTTATGTAGCATTATATTAAAAACCCTCTTTATCCTGAGAGAATTTTTTTTATTATTTATGATTGATTTTAAGAAAAAAATGCAAGAATTAGAAAAGTTGGAAAGCAGAAATCAAGCCAATCAGCTTAATGATGAATTATTAATAAATAACCCTAAAAGAAAAAAAATTACTACTTATATTATTATTTTTTCAGTAATTATTCTAGTTTTTTCAGGAAAAATAATCATGTCTAGCCAAAGCGCTAGTGACTGGGTATCAGAAATTGGTTTTTTAAATAAAATTAGAAAATTAGTTCCTGCTCAAGAGAGACAGTTAGTTGGTGAAGAAAATGATCGTATTAATATTCTTTTGCTTGGCATGGGTGGCGCAAAACATGAAGGTGGTTTTTTAACTGATACTATTATCTTGGCTAGCCTAAAACCCTCAACTAAACAAGCTGCTTTAATTTCTATTCCCCGAGACTTAACAGCTCCTGCTAGTGGTTGGAGAAAAATAAACAGTGTTAATGCTTATGCTGAACAAAAAGAACCGGGATCAGGCGGTCCTGCAACAGCCGCGGCTATTTCTGAGCTCCTACAAGAACCAATTACTTATTTTATCAGAGTTGACTTTACTGGCTTTGAAAGAATTATTGATGAAATAGGAGGCGTAGAAATTAATGTTGAAAATTCCTTTGATGATTACACTTATCCAATCGCCGGTCAAGAAGATAATCCTAATTATTATTCTCGTTTTGAACACTTGCATTTTGATGCTGGTTGGCAAAAAATGAATGGATCAACTGCCTTAAAATATGCTCGCAGTCGCCACGCTCTCGGTATTGAAGGATCTGATTTTGCCAGAGCAAAACGACAACAATTATTAATTGAGGCGGTTAAAAATAAATTATTATCACGGCAAACTCTTCTTAATCCCTCCGTTCTTAGTAAACTAGTTGAGGAATTTAATCAAGATATTTCTACTAATTTAAATGTTTGGGAAATAATTCGTTTATGGAATTTAACTAAAGATATAAAAAATGAACAGGTAATTAATAAAGTTCTTAGTGATGCTCCCAACGGACTATTATCTCCTAGTATAGGGGAAGATGGTGCCTATATCCTAATCCCACGTTCTGGTAATTTTTCAGAAATCAGAAATATGGTGCAAACAATTTTTGATTCAGCTGAAATAAGTAAAAAGGAAATTATTTCTCCAATTTCTGAAGAAGCCAGTATTTTTATAGCCAACGGCACCTGGATAACTGGCCTAGCTGGAAAAACCTCTCTTGTCTTAAAGGATTTTAATTTTGAAATAATTGGCACTGGCAACGCCGTAGAAAGAAATTATGAACAAACAGTTGTTTATGACTTAAGTTTTGGTCAGAAAAAAGAAGCTTTAACAACTATAAAAAAATTAACCGGCGCTACTCAAGCCTTTAATTCTCCGGACTGGCTTAATGAATATAAAAAAGGAGAAGATAAGGCAGACTTTCTTTTAATTTTAGGTACAGATGCTAATCAAAAATAATTTTATGATCAGCGAGAAAAAAAACAATCTACCTCTAGTTGCTCTCTGCGGACGAACAAACGTTGGTAAATCAACTCTTTTTAATTGCTTAACCGAAAAAAGACAAGCTTTAATTTCTAATATCGCTGGCACTACTCGCGATAGTAATTTAGGAATTGTTGAATGGAATAATAGTGCTTTTGAAATAGTGGATACTGCTGGCATAATTGATTGGCAATATTTACTTGCTAAAAAACCTCTAGCCAAAGACATTGAGACGCAAACCCAAAAACAAGCTTTATTTTATTTAAATCAAGCGGATTTAATTTTATTCCTGGTTGATGCTAAAACTGGCTTATTACCCGAGGATAAAGAAATTGCTCAAGCTCTGAAAAAAAACCTACACTATAATAAAAAAGTTTTATTAGTCGCTAATAAAGTTGATAATTTTCGCTCTGTCTCTGAAACAGCTCAATTTAATCAGCTTGGTCTAGGTGAACCTATCCCTGTTTCAGCTACTAGCAGCATGGGAACTGGCGATTTATTAGATTTAGTAATTTCTAAAATAGATCAGCCTAAAAAAAATAAATATCTGCAAAAAGAAAAAACTGATAATGATATTAATGTTTGTATTGTTGGCAAACCCAATGTTGGTAAATCTTCATTATTAAATTCTATCCTCGGCTATGAGCGGGTAATTGTTAGCCCCGAAGCTCATACCACTCGTGAACCACAAAATACGCATCTCTTTTTTAAAGATAAGCAGATCACCTTAGTAGATACAGCTGGAATTTCTAAACAGGGAAGTAAAAGCAAGGGTTTAGAAAAGCCGGGAATCTTAAAATCATTAAAGTCTCTTGATAAAGCAGATATTGCTCTATTAGTTATTGACATTAGCCAACCGCTTACTCGCCAAGATGCTAAAATAGTTCAAGAAATAGTTGATCGTCAAAAAAGTTTAATTTTTGTGGCTAATAAATGGGATTTAGTTGAAAAACGTAATACTAAAAACTGGGAAGAAATAATTTATGACAAACTCCCTTTTGCTACTTGGGCACCAATTCAATTTTTGTCCGCCAAAACTGGAGAGAAGGTTAATAAAATTCTTGATTTAATTTTAAAAATTGCGGCCGAACGCCAATTACAGTTAAGTGATTCTCAATGTAATAAGTTTTTAAATTATATTGTTAAAATACATAAACCAGCTAAGGGAAAGGGATTAAAGGCACCTCGCATTTATAAACTAACACAAACAAAATATAATCCACCCGCTTTTTCTGTACAAATTGGACCGAATGATAACCTACACTTTTCTTATCTGCGTTTTATGGAAAACCGTTTACGAGAAAAATATGGCTTTACTGGTACACCTATACAAATGTCCGTTACTAAAGAAAGAAAATCGCACACTACTTATAAAAAATAACTCTTGCTATAATATAAATATCTAAAATAATTAATTACCTCCTTATCTTTTTATGAAAATAGTTGTTGGCCTGGGCAACCCCGGAGAACAATATAAAAATACTCGTCACAATATTGCTTGGTTGTTTTTAGATAATCTACTTGGTCCAGTTACTTGGCGAGAAAATAAAAAATGGGGTGCTGCTTTCTATGAAGCTGATAATTTTTTATATATCAAACCCCTAACTTTCATGAATAATTCTGGACAAGCGGTGCGTAAAGTTTTAGATTATTATAAATTAATCCCTAAAAACCTTGGGTTTATCTCTAAAAAAAATGCCGACTTAAAAGAAACTCTAATTGTTATTCAAGATGATTTAGATATTGATTTTGGGAATATAAAAATTGCCACTGACTCAACTAGTGCCGGACATAAAGGAATTCAATCTATTATTAATCACTTAAAAACTAAAAAATTTACTCGCATCAGAATTGGTATAAAAAATGAATTACTGCGAACACGTATTCCAGCTGAAAAATTTGTACTTCAACCCTTTAAGCACGAAGAAAAGGAGCGGTTAAAAGAAGTCTTCGCAAAAATAAAAATAGACAATTAACTAAACATAAAATCCCTCTAAAAAATTTAGAGGGATTTTATTTTGCTATTATGAATAATTTAAATAAGGAAAAAATTAGCGACCGACAAGCACTACTGGGCTTTAATTATTTTTCTAAAATTGGTCCCAAAAGCATGTTGCTTTTAGAAAAATATTTTTCCTCTCCCGCCCAAGCTTATTTAGCTAATTTATTTAATTTAGAAAAAGCGGGAATCAAATATCAAATAGCTCTTGACTTCATTAATTGGCGAAAAACATTTTCTCCCCAAGCAACTGAAGAAAAATTAACCAAAGAAGGTGTCTTTTTTATAACTTGGCACGATGATAATTATCCACGACTTTTAAAAGAAATTGCCGCCCCGCCATTCTTGCTTTACTATCGTGGCTCTTTAGAAGTTCTTAATGATGAAAGTAAAAATCGCTTAGCAATTGTCGGTTCAAGAAAAAACAGTGCTTATGCAGAAAAAATAATTACCACCTTTTTACCCGATCTTATTGAACAAAAAGTAGAAATTGTCAGCGGTCTAGCTCTCGGAATTGATGCTCTAGCTCATCGCGCAACTCTTAATAATAAGGGAATTACCATCGCTGTTCTCGGAACTGGTGTTAATGCTAATAATATTTATCCTCGTGCTAATCGTTGCCTAGCTGAAGAAATAATCAAACAGGGTAGTATACTGATTTCTGAGTTTCCACCAAATACTCCACCGCTTCCGCAAAACTTTCCACAACGCAATCGCTTAATCTCTGGTCTAGCTCAAGCTACTTTAATAATAGAAGCTCAAAAAAAATCAGGTTCCTTAATTACCGCCAACTTTGCGCTTAATCAAAACCGAGAAGTCTTGGCCATTCCCGGAAATATTTTTAGTGAATTTTCTCAAGGTACTAATAATTTAATAAAATGTGGCGCTAAAACAATCACTAAAGTAGAAGATATTCTGGAAATTTTTCAATTAGAAAAGAGTGAGCCAAGAAAAAAGAAAAAAATAAAAACAAAGAAAATAATTTTAGATGATCCTTTAGAAAAAATTATTTATCAGCTCTTAAAACAAGCAAATGAACGAGCAGAAAAAATAAATATTGATGAACTTGTTAAACTAAGCAAACTTGACACCTCAGTCATAAATAGTAAACTAAGTATATTAGAACTTCGGGGAATTATTAAAAGTGATGGAATTAATTATGATCTTGCTTAAAATATTTTCCCCATCACTATCTTTAAACTACTTAATCTATGAATTTAATTATTGTTGAATCTCCAACCAAAGCGAAAACTATCAGTAAATTCTTAAGCAAAGAATATAAAGTTGAATCTTCTTTTGGTCATATTCGCGATTTACCGACTAATAAAATGGGGATTGATATTGAAAACAATTTTGAACCGACCTATGTTATTCCTGACAAGGCTAAAAAAACAGTTGCCTCCTTAAAAGCNNTGAAGGAGAAGCTATCGCCTGGCACTTAATTGAGGCTTTAGATCTTGATATAAAAACAACTAAAAGAATTGCTTTTCATGAAATTACTAAAAATGCAATTTTAGAGGCTTTAAAAAATCCCCGCCCCCTTAATCTTAATATGGTAGATGCCCAGCAAGCTCGTCGTCTACTAGATCGTTTAGTTGGTTATGAATTGTCGCCCTTTTTATGGAAAAAAGTGGCTAAAGGCTTATCAGCTGGCCGCGTTCAAAGCGTTGCTACTCGTTTAATTGTAGAAAAAGAAAGAGAAATCTCGGCTTTTAAAATTGAAGAATATTGGAGTTTATCAGCTGACTTTTTTAAAGACAGTAAAAAAGAAAAATTTGCCGCCAATCTCTATAAAATTCGCAATAAAACTTTTGATAAATTAGTAATTAAAAAAGAAAAAGCTGAAGAGTTAAAAAAACTTCTCCAAGAAGCAAATTATTTAATTGACAAAGTAGAAAAAAAACAAATTGCTAAAAATCCCGGAGCTCCTTTTACTACCTCCACTCTACAACAATCTGCTAATCGCCAGCTTGGTTTCAGTGCCAAGCAAACAATGACTATCGCCCAGAAATTATATGAACAAGGTTATATCACCTACATGAGAACTGATTCTTTAAATTTATCTCCTAAGTTTATTAATGATGCTTATGACTGGTTAAAGAAAAATTTAGGCACTGACTATGCAGTTACCGGTGGACGAGTTTTTAAAAATAAAAGTAAAAATGCCCAAGAAGCTCATGAAGCTATCCGCCCGACAAAAGCAGCTAACACGCCAGAATTATTGACTGGAAAATTAGATAAAAACCAAGAACGTTTATATCGCTTAATTTGGCAACGCGCAATCGCTAGTCAAATGACAGCGGCCAAATTAGCAACCACCACCGTTGATGTTAAAACTGAAAAGAATAAAGAAATCTATATCTTTCATGCCAACGGCCAAACAATTATTTTTCCGGGATATTTAAAAATCTGGCCAGAAAAAACAAAGGAACAAGAACTACCCTCTTTAACTAAAAATGATAAAGTTAATTTAATAGATCTGCGCGCTGATAAACATGAAACTAATCCACCAGCCCGCTATTCTGATGCTAGTTTAGTTAAAGAACTAGAAAAACATGGAATCGGACGACCCTCTACTTATGCGCCAACTATTAATACAATTATTGTACGCAATTATGTTGAACGTGATGAAAATAAAAAATTAAAACCAACAGAAATTGCTTTTATTGTTACCGACTTATTAATCAATCATTTTCCTAAAATTGTTGATTATGCGTTTACTGCTAAAATGGAAAATGATCTTGATGATATTGCTAGAGGAAAGAAAAAATGGCAGCCAGTAATCAGCAACTTTTATTCAGACTTCCATGATAATTTAAAAAAGAAAGAAGAAGAAATTAAAAAAAGTGATATTATGATTGAGGAAAAATCAACTGAGCTTTGTGATAAATGTGGCGCACCGATGGTTATTAAAACTGGGCGTTACGGAAAATTTTTAGCTTGCTCAGCTTATCCAAAGTGTAAAAACATTAAAAAATACGGTGGACAAGCTAGTCCTTTTGAGAAAAAAGAACCAGATGCAAAAATTTTAGCACTACAAAAAAAGTATGCTGGGGAAGTTTGCGACAAATGTGGCGCACCGATGAAAGTTCGCACTGGAAAATTTGGTCCATTTTTAGCTTGTTCGGCCTATCCAAAGTGTAAAAACATTAAAAATATTACAACTGAAAATTCAAATAGCCCAGCTGTTGCTTGCCCCGTATGTCACACCGGCAAAATAGTAAAAAAATTTAGCCGACGAGGTGCTTTTTGGGCTTGCGACAACTATCCAAACTGTAAAAATGCTTATTGGGGAGAACCTACCGGCGAAACTTGTCCAGAGTGTACTGGCTTAATGATCAAAAATATTAAAACAGGAAAAATAAGCTGTAGCAATAGAGAGTGTGGTCAAGCTAAAAAATAAAAATAATTAATCAATAAAAAAGCCCGACATTATCTCGGACTTTTTTATTAGCAGAAATTAATTAAAACTTATTTCTTCTTCTTTTTACTAGTTTTTGTTTTCTTTTCCTTAACCACATTCATTGCTTTTTGTACTAAGCTGCTAAATAGGGAAAGATAAACTGAGTTGCTGCTTAATTGCTGTCTAACCATTTCTATTATCTGCTCCACTTTATTAACTCCTCGTTCAGCTTTTTTAGTAATTCGCCTAATTGAGCGGGCAAAAGAAATAAAATAAAATATCGCCCAACAAAGAAAAAC
>LSQX01277895.1_pt1 | contig 12226 bp, 6 predicted proteins | sample 654561 | NCBI WGS metagenome assembly LSQX01 (sample SAMN04489861, study PRJNA283612) | anaerobic digester metagenome | isolation source: 4 biogas reactors fed with cattle manure at either 37C or 55C with and... | place: Denmark: Kongens Lyngby | collected 2014 | reverse complement strand
TGGATAAGGCAGAGATGAGGGTTCATTGCTGTATTGGTCCGGATATTTAGGACAAAGGCTTTTTTATAAATAGTTGATTATTAATTATAATATTAATATCCATATGAAAAAATTATCAATATCCCAGACAATTGCAATTACTGTCGGATTGTGTTTTGTTTCATTCTATGTTGCAGCCCAGAAAGATATGAGCAGACAAGAGTATCTGCAACAGTTGATAAAATCGCTGCCTGCTGATCGCTACAAGAGTCCTGCAGATCATGTGCCGGGAACTTCTGCTCCACATGTATCACCGGAGGACTTCACCTGGGGTGACTGGGTAAAAAGAACCGGGGAGCTGCCGCCTGATTTTGATCAGATGCCAAATTTTCCGTTTCTTCCAGATCCCCTGATCATTGACCAGGGCGGAAAAAATATTCCTGTTACTACTGTTGAAGAGTGGAAGCAGAAAAGAGAGGAGATTAAAAGGCTGGCACAACATTGGATTACAGGAACGGTCCCTCCTCCTCCTGAAAATTTGATCGCAGAAATAATTGAAGAAAAAATGACAGGCCCGCTTACTGAAAGGACAGTCTTGTTGAAATTTGGGCCCGGCCATAAGGCACAACTGCATTTAAACCTGCTTATACCTCCCGGTAAAGGCCCTTTCCCGGTATTTATCTGTCCATGGAAAAAGGACCGGTACGATTGGGTGCAGGCAGCTGTCAGGAGGGGCTATATTGGATGCCGGTACTCTGCAACAGACCCAAAGTATGGATATCCTGACGATAGTGAGGAGTTTGAAAAAATTTGGTGGCCTGACTACGATTTCAGCACTTTGATGCGCTGGGGGTGGTCAGCCTCAAGGGCAGTTGATTATTTATATACCCTGCAAAATGTTAATAAGGACCAGATTGCACTTACCGGACTTTCACGCAATGGGAAGCAGGCACTTATGGGCGCTGCATATGATGAAAGGATAAAGGCTGTTATTCCGATCAGCGGGGGTACCGGATCAGAGGATCCTTTCAGGTATACAAATGAGAAGTATGATAATGAATCGATTGCCGAGATCACCTGGAACTTTCCATACTGGCTCCATCCGCGGCTTCGTTTTTTTGTGGGACGGGAGAATAAGCTTCCCGTTGACCAGAATCTGCTGATGGCACTGGTTGCACCCAGGGGACTGATGCTTACATCTTCGGTATTTGAAGACCAGGGTAATCCCTGGGGTATTGAACAGGCTTATCTTTCGGCTAAAAAGGCTTATGATTTTCTGGGTGCCGCAGATAAAATAGCACTTGACCTGCGACATGGACTGCATGCACCTGCAGCAAGGGATATAGAACGATACCTTGACTTCTTTGACTACGTATTCGGAAGAGGCGAAATTAAACCGGAAAATAAGCTTTATTATAATTATAGTTTTTCCAAATGGCTGGGAATGAGTGGAGAGCATATAGATCCGCTTATATATCCTGTGAAAAATGCAGGTGATCTTTTAAAAAAACCAGACGGAAAAATTATCGATAGCCCGTCCGGCTGGCAGGAAAAGGTTGCCGGCATCAAAGGTAATATTGAGTGGGCGATGGGCGATGAACCTCCATCAACAGGCCCCGGAATCCAGCCTGATTATATGCGCGGATTAGTTGTAAGGCCTACAGTAAAAAAAGGGATCAGTTCTGAGGATATTGGTTTTGGGACTCTCTATTTTCCTGAAATGCAGGAAGGGCAGGTGGCAGGTAAAAAATATCCTGTAGTGATATTTATTCATGAATATGCATATCCCACCGGTTTTGGGCGGAGATTTCAACCTTTGCTTGATAACTTTCTGAAGCAGGGATTCGCTGTTTATTCATTTGACCAGATAGGATTCGGTACCAGAATTGAGGAGGGCAGGCTTTTTTATGAAAGATTTCCTCACTGGTCAAAATTGGGCAGGATGGTGGCTGATGTGCGGTGGTCGGTTGATGCACTTTCAGAACTGGAATATCTGGACAGTGAAAAAATATTTGTTACCGGTTATTCACTGGGAGGTACAGTTGCTTTGTACAGCGCTGCGATGGATGACCGTATAGCAGGTGTGGCTTCTGTCTGCGGTTTTACTCCTATGAGGTCTGATACAGCCGGGAAAACTGCCGAAGGAATATACGGATATTCTTATCTTCACGGATTATTGCCCCGTCTGGGTTTCTTTGCAGGAACGGAGAACAGGATCCCCTACGATTTTGATGAAATCCTGGGATGTATTGCACCGCGTCCGGTGCTTATTATAGCCCCTTCATGGGATCAGTATGCCGATACAGATGATATAAAAAAGTGTGTGAATGATGTCAGAAAAGTATATGGCCTTTATAAAAATAGTGACAATCCGGAATTATTTGTACCTGAAGATTATAACCGCTTTTCACCTGAAATGGTAAATTATATGATTAAGTGGATAACTAAGCAATGATCAAATATGTTAATATATAAATTCCGAAAGATGGTTAATAGTATTTATGGGTTATCTTTAAGAGAAGTACTGATAGGATGCTCTCTTTTTTTATCTGTAATGGTATCCGGACAAAAGGATATGAGTCGCGGTGATTATCTTCAGCAGTTAATAAAGGTTTTGCCTGAGGACCGTACTCAGGGACCCGGTGACCAGTTGCCGGGAACTCCCCCTCCTCATGTATCTCCTGAAGACAGAAACTGGGGTGAATGGTTGAAAAGGACAGGTGAACTTCCTCCGGATTTTGATGAAATGCCCGCCCTGCCTTTTCTTCCCGATCCGCTGGTCCTGGATCAGGGAGGTGAGAATATTCCGGTTGTCACCATGGAGCAATGGACCAGGAAACGTGCAGAGATGAAAAGGCTTGCACAACACTGGATTACCGGAACCATACCCCCGACTCCTGAAAATTTGAAGGCAGAGGTTATTGATGAGAAAAAAACCGGTCCTCTTACAGAGAGGACTATTTTGCTGACTTTTGGCCCCGGGAATAAAGCACAACTTCATGTTAACTTGCTTATTCCTCCCGGCGAAGGGCCGTTTCCAGTATTTATTTGTCCATGGAAAAAGGACAGGTACGACTGGGTACAGGCTGCCGTCAGACGTGGGTATGTTGCCTGCCGGTTTACGGCAACTGACCCTAAATATGGGTATCCCGATGACAGTGAAGCGTATGAAGAATTATGGTGGCCTGATTATGATTTCAGTGCACTGATGCGTTGGGGATGGGCTGCATCGAGGGCTATTGACTACTTATATACTCTGGATAATGTAAATAAACAGCAAATTGCACTGACAGGCCTCTCAAGAAACGGGAAAATGGCATTATGGACTGCAGCTTATGATGAGCGAATCACTGCTGTGGTGCCAATAAGCGGGGGAACGGGAGGTGAGAATCCTTTCAGGTATACTGCTGATAAATTTAATAATGAAACCGTTGAATTATTGACCTGGTACAGGCCACACTGGCTGCACCCCAGACTGAGATTTTTTGTCGGCAGGGAGAGCAAGATACCTGTTGACCAAAATTCATTGATGGCACTGGTAGCCCCGCGCGGACTGATGTTGACTTCTTCAATTACCGAATCGGCCGGTAATCACTGGGGCATAGAGCAGGCTTATCTCTCAGCCAGGAAAGCTTATGATTTCCTGGGTGCCGGGGATAAGATTGCAATTGACCTGCGGAATGGGTTGCACTCTCCTGCAGCCAGAGATATAGAGAGGTACCTCGATTTTTTTGATTATGCCTTTGGACGTGGTGATATAAAACCGGAAAATAAACTCTATTTCGATTATAATTTTTCTAAATGGTTGGGGATAAGCGGGGAGAGGATCGACCCGCTCTCTTATCCTGTAAAAGGCACCGGTGAACTTTTAATGAATAATAGTGGAAAAGCTATAAATGATATTCAGGGGTGGAGATTAAAATCAGATGCTGTCAGGAAGGAGATAGTCAGGATGCTGGGGGATGAACCTCCTTCAATCGGACCGGGTGAACAGCCGGATTATAAGAGAGAGTTGGTGGGACTGCCCCGGACAGGGCAGGATATAAAAAGTGAGCCTTTCCTTTTTGGAACCTTATACACTAAAAATAATGCCTCTGCAGCTTCAGTGAATAAAAAGCTGCCTGTGGTAATTTACCTGCATGAGTATGTTTATGCAATGGGATATGCCCGTTCAGGCGATATTATTAACAGATTGGCAAATGAAGGGTTTGCTGTGTTTGCATTTGACCAGACAGGATTTGGGACCAGGATTGAAGAGGGAAGGCTTTTTTATGAAAGATTTCCTCACTGGTCAAAAATGGGCAGGATGGTAGCTGATGTAAGGTGGTCGGTTGATGCACTGTCAGTCCTTGATTATATAGACCCTCAAAAAATTTATGTGGCCGGATACTCCCTGGGAGGTTCTGTGGCATTGCACAGCGCTGCCCTTGATGAACGAATAGCGGGTGTCATTTCTGTTTGCGGATTTACACCTATGCGTACAAACCTGCCCGGAAAAACTGCCGAAGGGATATATGAGTATTCCCATCTTCACGGATTAATACCCCGTTTGGGTTTCTTCGCAGGAACAGTGAACAGGATCCCATACGATTTTGATGAAATCCTGGGATGTATCGCACCTCGTCCGGTGCTTATAATAGCTCCTTCATGGGATCAGTATGCAGATACAGATGATATTAAAGAGTGTGTGAATGAAGTCCGAAAAGTATATGGCCTTTATAAAAATTCTGACAAACCGGAGTTAATAATACCTGATGATTATAACCGCTTTTCACCAGATATGAAGGAGATTATGGTTTCCTGGGCGAAGGACAATTTATATTAGTATGCTAACCTTTTATTTCACATCAGTTAATAATTAATTTTACCTCTTAAATAAGAGAAATATGGAGAGTTCAAATTCAAGGAGAGGGTTTATAAAAAAAGTGGCATTGGCATTACCTGTTCTGACAGGCAATGCAATATTTTCAGAAAGTAAGTCACCCGCAGTAAGACGATCATCAAAATTAAAGTTAAGTCTGAATGTCTACTCTTTTAACAGTCTGCTACGGGCAGGAAAGATTGACCTTTTCGATGTCCTTAAATTTTGTGAAAAATATGATCTGGATGCTATAGATCCGACCGGCTATTATTTTCCGGGCTATCCTGACAGTCCTCCGGATGAGTTTGTAAACCGTTTTAAAAGAGAGGCTTTTTTGTCTGGTATTGATATCAGCGGTACGGGGGTGCGAAATGATTTTGCCAATCCGGATCCTGAATCACGACGTAAAGATATTGAGGTAATTAAGAAATGGATTGAAACAGCAGCATTGTTGGGAAGTCCGAACCTGAGGATCTTCTCGGGGGCTAATGATCACGACGGTTTTTCGCGTGACCAGGTGTTTGATTGGATGGCAGAAGATATCAGGGAGTGTTGTGACTATGGTAAAAAATTTGGTGTGGTTATCGCTTTACAGAACCATAACGATTTTCTCAAAACATCTGCTGATGTGGACAGGCTATTCGAAATGGTAAATTCTGAATGGCTGGGACTTAACCTCGATATTGGCAGCTACAGAATGTCAGATCCATATAGTGAGATAGGAAAAAATATCCGCCATGCAGTTACCTGGCAGATAAAAGAAAATGTATGGATCAACGGTAAGGAGACCCCGGTAGACCTGCAATTGTTATTGACAATAATCAAAAACGCAGGATACAGAGGATATCTGCCTGTTGAAACCCTGGGTGCCGGCGATCCTTTTGAAAAAGTGCCTAAACTGCTGGAAGATATACGAAAAGCTTTATTAAATATTTGATATATGGAGTTTTTAAAAATCCCTTTTTCTGATATGCAGTCACTATTTTTCAGGATACTTTTGAAATATGGTTTTCCGGAGCATAAGGCAAAAGTGTGTTCTGATATTTTTGCAGAAAATAGCCTTGAAGGCATCTATACACATGGTGTTAACCGGTTCCCGAGATTTGTGGATTATATAAAAAAAGGCTATATAAAGGTTGACAGTGAACCTGATTTAATTCATTCTGCAGGAGCATTGGAACAGTGGAATGGCAATCTCGGCCCGGGGCCGCTTAATGCACTTTTTTGCACAGAGAGGGCTATACGCCTTGCTGATGAGTATGGATTGGGCTGCGCAGGCCTGAGTAATACAAATCATTGGATGCGTGGTGGTTTTTACGGATGGCAGGCTGCAAAAAAAGGATATGTTTTTATCGGGTGGACAAATACAGAGGCTAATATGCCAGCCTGGGGCGCTGCTGAGAGCCGCCTTGGAAATAATCCCCTGGTCATCGCAGTACCATTTGAAAATGAGGCTGTTGTGCTTGATTTTGCTATGTCACAGTTTTCATATGGAAAGATGGAAGCCAGTGAGCAGGAGGGCAGGGATCTTCCTTTTTACGGAGGATATAACTCCAGGGGAGAACTTAGCAAAGATCCGGGAGATATATTAAAAAGCCGGCGGACTTTACCTGTTGGTTACTGGAAAGGTGCGGGATTGTCACTTATGCTTGATATTCTGGCTACAGTAGTTGCTTCAGGGTCAGCCACTTTTGAGGTAAGTAAACATGATGCAGAATATGGTGTATCCCAGGTGTTTATGGCTGTCAGTCTTAAGAAATTGAGTAATTTTGAATATGTTGGAAAGACAATCTCAAATATTATTGAGGATTTTAAAAATTCATCATCAGATGAAATGAACTCTGAGATACGTTATCCCGGAGAGAGGGTTATCAGGGATAGAAAAGAGAATATGCTTCACGGAATACCCGTGAGTAAAACCGTTTGGGAGCATATAGTTCACTTATAATGAACGGTATGCCTGCCATATAGTTGTGATATTCCGGCCTGTTATGCCGGATTCCATTTAACCTCAATTATTCTTCATTACCCATTATCTGATGTATAAGCCTTCAAACAGTATAAAACTATATACTGATTTTTTTAGTAATATAATTACTTTTATTAACTTGTGCGCCAAATCTTTAAAATTAACAAATTAAAAATAAAATGACACAACGAAGGGATTTCATTAAAAAAAGCCTGGTTGGTACAGCCGGGATAGCAATTGGAGGAATGGGCTTCAGTGCAAAATCGTACGGTTCAATTATTGGTGCCAACGAACGGATTACCATGGCTGTAATCGGTATCCGCGGACAGGGTAACGGACATATTGGGAAATGGTGCCAGTTAAAGGATAACCGGAATGTTTTTCTCAAAACATTGTGTGATGTGGATGAGGCATTATTCCCTGAAAGAGTAAAAAAGGTACTGGATGCAATCGGTTCAAAGCCCGGGACTGTATGGGATATGAGGAGAGTATTTGAAGATAAGGAAATAGATGCCGTTTCATTTGGTACACCAAACCACTGGCATGCTCTTGGAACTGTTTGGGCTTGTCAGGCCGGGAAGCATGTATATGTTGAAAAACCTGCATGTCATAATGTTTTTGAAGGCCGCAAAATGATTGAAGCGGCTCGTAAGTATAATGTGAGGGTACAGGTAGGATTTCAGAACCGCTCGATAAACAATGTTATCGAAGCTATGAAGTTTCTGCACGAAGGAGGTATAGGAGATGTTTATATGGCAAAAGGACTTTGCTATAAACCACGCGACTCTTTTGGTATTGCACCTGACAGTATGCCTCCGGCATCATTGCATTATGATATGTGGTTAGGCCCTGCCCCATACCGTCCGTATAATGAAAAAAGAGGTCACTATAACTGGCATTGGCATTGGGATACCGGCAACGGAGATACCGGGAACCAGGGGCCTCATCAGTTTGATATTGCCAGATGGGGGCTTAATAAAAAAGAGCATCCTGAGACCATTTACTCCACAGGGGGGATTTATGGAATTGACCCCAAAGAGTGTTCACAGGAAACACCTAATACCCAAACTTCACTGTTTACATATGAAGATGGGAAAGTTCTTGAGTTTGAAACCCGTGGCCGTTTTACACACGGAGAATCAAGCCTGAATATAAAGATAGGTAATATGTTTTACGGAACTGATGGTTACCTGGAGCTTAACGGAAGTACCTGGAAAGCATTCAGGAAAAGGGAGGAAGAGCCATTTGCCGGTTCATCCAAAGAGACTTCGGAAGTGCCGAAAGACCCGACTTTTCTTGCTGCACCGGGCGGAGCCGAGCATTATGCCAACTTTATCGATGCCATTCGTTCAGGAAATGATTATGATCTGAATTGTGATATCCGTGAAGGGTTCTATTCATCCTCGCTACCTATCATTGCCAATATTTCGTACCGCCTGAAAAGAGAATTAACATTCAGGGGCGCTTATGAAAAATTTGCCAATGATCCGGAAGCTGACATGATGATTTCACGTAACTATCGCAGGCCGTATGTAGTTCCTGAAGAAGTTTAATAAAAAAACCGTTGGCGGAAATTCATTACCGGGATCCGGTATTTTTCCGCCAACGGCTAATATTCAGTCAGAGATTTAATTATACCCCTTTAGCATTCCTGTCCATCTGTTCTTCGTCTGAGAAATCGTTTTCAGCTACATGATTTTCAAGTGGTACTATCTTTTCATGAATTGCATCTACAATACTTTCAGGCTGAGGGAAGAAATAATCTTCCAGCTCGTGTGCCGGTGTGATCCAGTTGCGTGATCCGACAACAACAGGAGGAGCATCGAGGTAATCGAATGCAAGTTCTGTAATATTGGATGCAAGGTCTCTCATAAATGAACCTCTTCCTGTGGCATCACCTGTAATGATTATTCTTCCGGTCTTTTTAACGGATTCAATAACCATATCATAGTTGAACGGAACTAATGAACGGGCATCTATGACTTCAGCCGAAAGGTTATATTTATCTTCGAGGATCTTAGCCGCATCGAGAGCCCGGTACAGGGTGGCGCCGATTGATAAAATTGTAACATCACTTCCCTCTCTTTTGATATCCGGTTCCCCTATCGGAATTTCATAATATCCTTCAGGAACGCCCTCTTTATGGAACATTTCACCGATGTCATATATACGTTGGCTTTCGAAGAATATCACCGGATCTGTTCCCTGCAGTGCAGCATTCATAAGGCCTTTTGCATCATACGGAGTAGCAGGGAATACAACTTTCAGTCCGGGAATATGAGCCGGAAGTGCAGTCCAGTCCTGCGAGTGCTGAGCCCCGTATTTGGAACCAACAGAAACGCGGATTACAACAGGCATTTTGAGTACATTTCCACTCATTGCCTGCCACTTAGGTAACTGGTTAAACACCTCGTCTCCTGAGCGTCCCAGGAAGTCACAATACATAATTTCCGGCAGTACCCTTCCACCGCACATGGCATAACCTATTGCTACGCCAACAATTGCACCTTCCGAAATTGGTGAATTGAACAGCCTGTGGTATGGCAGTGCCTCGGTTAGTCCCCGGTATACTGCAAATGCACCACCCCAGTCACGATTCTCCTCACCAAAGGCCACAAGGGTAGGATCTTTATAAAAACGGTCAATCACTGCTTCAAAAATTCCGTCCCTGAGGGCATATGTCTTAATTTTTGAATGAGGTTTGCCGTTTTCATCAAACATAAACCTCTCTTTTTTGCTTAATTGCTGTACCCTTGGATTCTCCTCAATCGGATGGTTTACATCCGGCTGACGGTCTTCCATTTTGTCAACTGACTGATTGCTTAACATCATTTCGCCGATAAGGTTTGGATATTTTTTCATATCCATATGTGGCGAAACTTTTTCATCAATTGATAATTTCAGTGTATTTGTGATAACCTCTTCTGCTTCAGTTTTGATCTTTTCCAGGATATCTTCTGTAGCTATGCCGGCCTTTACCAGTTCATTGCCAAACCAGATGATTGAATCCTGAGCTTCCCATGCTTCAATTTCCTCTTTTGTGCGGTAAGATGAGGCATCGGAGGGAGAGTGTCCGCTGAACCTGTATGTCAGCACATCTAAAAGGACAGGCCCTCTTTTCTCTTCCAGTATTTTCCTTTTGCGACGATAGGCATCGATAACTGCCAGAGGATTATATCCGTCAACTCTTTCTGCATGCATCTGGTCTGCATTTAATCCGGCGCCTACCCTGGCCGCAATGTCATAACCCATGGTTTCGCCACAAGTCTGGCCTCCCATACCATACTGGTTGTTCATAATATTAATGACCAGAGGCAGTCCTCCTTTCATGTCGCCTTCCCAAAGTTCAGTAAACTGGTCCATTGTGGCAAAGGAGAGCCCTTCCCATACAGGGCCGCATGCCATGGAGGCGTCGCCTATATTTGCAACAACTATTCCTTTTTTCCGGTTTACTTTCTTATAAAGGGCAGCCCCTACGGAGATATCTCCTGAGCCACCTACAATGGCGTTATTGGGATAAACTCCAAAGGGAGTGAAGAAAGCGTGCATCGATCCACCCAATCCTTTGTTGAAACCGGTTTCACGTGCAAATATTTCTGCAAGAGTACCGTACAACAGGAATTTAATGGCGAGCTCCTTTGTTGTGCCTTTATGTCCGGCTTTTACAGGTGCAAGTGTCACTCCGTCGAAATGACTTTCCATTATTTTCTGAAGGCTTTCATCGTCAAGTTTGTGAATAGCTGACAAACCTTTGGCAATAATTTCGCCATGACTGCGATGAGATCCGAAAATGAAATCGTCTACATCAAGTGTAAAAGCCATTCCAACCGCTGCAGCTTCCTGTCCGATCGACAAATGCGCGGGTCCCGGATGGTTGTATGGAATACCATTATATTCCCCCCGTGTCTTAATTAGGTTGAGCATGGTCTCAAACTCGCGGATGACAACCATATCATGATATATTTTCACCAATTCTTCATCGGTAAAATTCTTTTTCTCTTCCTTAACAGTTTTATTGTACTGGTTAACCGGTATTGGCTTAAATTCAATTTGCCCCGGTTTTCTTACTTCTGATGGATTTATAAATTGATTTTTTGGCATTGCTTATATATTTTAAAGTTAAAGCTTTTATAAATTCAGGTTTTCTATCTGGTTTTTAATGTCTGATAAAAAGCGTGTTGCTTCACCCCCGTCAAGAGCCTGATGATTATATGTAAGTGATAATCCAATCATAGGAACAAATCCGTAAACACCCTCTTCAATCTCTTTAGGACGCGGAACTATTGTACACACTCCCAGGATAGCTGATTGCGGCAGGTTGATTACAGGTGTAAACATCTCAACTCCATAATTTCCAAGGTTGGAAACAGTGAATGAGGCTGCCTCGGGACTTAAAAGGTCGGGATTAATACTGCCTGTGCGGCATTGTCCTGCCAGCTGCTGTAGCTGGTATGACAAACCTGTAATTGACAGGTCATCTGAGTTTTTGAGTGCCGGCACCATGAGTCCCCTCTCAGTGTCAACAGCAAGTCCGAGGTGTACCTTTTTAAACCATTTCATTTTATCACCCAGATAATGAGTATTGGCAACAGGGAAGTTTTCAAGAGCACGGATCACTGCATAACAAACCAGGTCGTTAATAGTTACATTCTGGGATATTTTGCCCTCTGAGTATTCGGTTTTGAATTTTTTCCTCAGTTTCATTATCTGTCGTGCATCTGCACTCATGTGGTGTGTCAGCTGTGCTGAATTTTGAAGCGAATTGTACATAGCTGTAGCTATCAGCTTCCTGATGTTGGGGATTGATTTTACTTCAAAATCGTCGCCCTGCTGAATAACTGTAGTTTTTGGTTCTGTAACAGGTTTGGCTGCAGGTTTCACTACAGGTGCTGTCTCCGGAGCCGGAGCAGCCTTAGCCGGGCCTGCAGCTGCAGCGGCCTCAATATCCCGTGCGATGATACGTCCACGTGGGCCGGATCCCTTCATTGATGCAACATCAACTCCTAATTTTTCAGCCATGCTTTTTGCAAGAGGTGAAATGCGCAAATGCCCGCCTGATGAAGCGGTCTCAACCTCAAATTCAATAACTTTAGGCGACTCTTCAACAACAGGTTCGGGAGCCTTTTCGTCAGCCTCCCCGGAAGCTGCTGCGACAGCGGAAGCTTCTCCGGCAGGATTAAATTCTTCAAATGATTCACCTTTGTTGCCTATAACAGCAACATTTGTGAGAACTGGTACCTCATCACCTTCATTGTAGAAAATAGCCAGTAATGTACCACTACTTTTTGCCTCCTCTTCAAATGATGCTTTATCGGTCTCATAAGAAAAAAGTATGTCACCTTCACTTACCTCTTCTCCTACCGATTTATACCATTGCCCCATGATACAGGTCTCAACTGATTGTCCCTGGCGGGGCA
>LSQX01063687.1_pt1 | contig 12227 bp, 11 predicted proteins | sample 654561 | NCBI WGS metagenome assembly LSQX01 (sample SAMN04489861, study PRJNA283612) | anaerobic digester metagenome | isolation source: 4 biogas reactors fed with cattle manure at either 37C or 55C with and... | place: Denmark: Kongens Lyngby | collected 2014 | reverse complement strand
AGATGTGTATAAGAGACAGCATATACTTCTTTCGCATAGTGGAGACCTGCTTCCACCACATCAATAAGTTTTGAAGTTAGGAAGATGGTTATTCCCGCATAAAGGGCAAAAACAGGTTTTTCATACGTTATGGCCACCAGTGTAAGGATTAATATGTCCATTGCAAGAAGCAGCTGTCCCAATGACAGCCATGAAAACTTTCTCTGCAGAAGTCTTGCTGCAATGTCGGTTCCTCCTGTCGTAAAACCTGCTCTGAAGATGAGACCAAGTCCCATGCCGTACAAAACACCACCCCAAATACTCGAAAGGATAAAATCATTTACGACACCATCGGTGGTTAATCCGATTTTGTCTGAAATGCCTATCCAGTTTATTACGGAAAGTACGTCTATCATGATGGAAAAAAGAATCGTTCCAACAAAACTTCTGAATATGAATGATTTTCCTAGAACCTTGTACTCTGCAATGAACAAGGGGATGTTAAGAATGGCGGTCAACGTACCTACTGGAATCAGACCCTTTGTAAGCATGTTTATAATTACTGCAATTCCGGAAACACCGCCGGGGGCGATGTCTCCAGGTATCAGTATCAAATTAAAGCTTATTCCGGCTATGATTGCGCCTAATAACAATAAAAGTATTTTCTTCAAACTACAGCCCTCCGATATAAATTATTCCTAATTGTATAAGAACTATTCCTCGCTGTAGTTGTGATATACCTCTATTACATCATCATTATCTTCCAGGGCATCTATAAGTTTTGCAAACTTTTCCCTGTCCTCTTCATTTTCAAGCTTCACGTAGGACTGGGGAACCATTGTAATTGAAGCTTCTGCAAATTTGTATCCCTTTTTCTCCAAAACATCCCTTACACTTGAAAAGGAAGAAGGAGCAGTGGCAATCTCATAAGCACCATCAATATTTGAAAAATCTTCAGCTTCCGTTTCAAGCACATCCATCATCAATGTATCTTCTTCAAAACTTCCATCGTCTTCAATAACAATAATACCCTTTCTATCAAACATAAAGGACACACAGTTGGTTGCTCCAAGATTTCCACCATATTTGTCGAAATAGTGTCTCATTTCACCAGCTGTTCTGTTACGGTTGTCTGTAACAGCCTCAACTATGACTGCAACTCCTGAAGGACCGTAACCTTCATAGGTGATTTCCTCCATGTTGTCGCTCATGCCCTCGCCGGAAGCCTTCTTTATGCTTCTTTGTATGTTGTCATTGGGCATGTTGTTTGCCTTGGCTTTTGCAATCACATCCTTGAGTCTTGAGTTGGTTTCAGGATCCGGTCCGCCCTCGCGTACTGCCACCTGAATCTCCCTGCCAAGCTTTGTAAATATTTTTGCTCTCTGAGCGTCAGTTTTGCTCTTTTTATGCTTTATATTAGCCCACTTAGAATGACCAGCCATAAAATTCCTCCAAATTATATAAATTTATCACATCAATTATATTCGAATTTCACCAAACCTTCAAGTAACAGGGTAATATTCCTTTTCCCCTAAACTTAAATAATTCTTGCCATTCGTAACCTCATTGACAATGTTGACCACCTTGTCAACTTCATCCTCCTCCACAATATATGTAACAGTGACATTTTCACCAAACACGGGAGCTTGCGCCATTTTGTCCGCAAGAGCGTTCTGCAGCTTTCCATAAAAAGTATACTCCACTGTGACACTAACAGGCTGACACAGAACCATTCTGCAAAGTCCTGCGTCGGCAACCGCCAATGAAGCAGCTTTTCCATATGCCCTTAAAAGACCTGCTGCACCAAGCAAGACCCCTCCAAAGTATCTGGTAACTACAATCACCGCATTCGTGATATCCTGTTTTCGCAAAACATCCAATACAGGAATACCACCAGTTCCCTGCGGCTCGCCATCGTCAGAATATCTGGAAACGACTTGTCCGTCCTCATTTACAATGTACGCATAGACATTGTGCCTCGCTCCTTTGTTCATACCCTTAATCTTTTCAATATAATCAATGCACTCCTGTTCAGTTGAAACAGGCTTTGCATATCCTATGAACTCGGACCGTTTTTCAACATATGTTCCGCTGCCCTCTTTTGATAAAGTAATATATGACCTGCTCATACATTCCCTCTTTCAAATTCTCGTATTTTATGCATGTACTGGTTTGGAAGAGTGCCTGTAACTTTTATCCCATCCTCCGTATACTGTTCATCTTTCACCACTCCCTTTTCATGCAAAAAAGGAAGCACCCAAGCCTCTTTGTAAGGCACCAATATATCAAATTCTTCAAAAAACCTTGTAAAGAAGTCAAAAATACCCTTTTTAAGTTCATCAAGGCCTTCTCCAGTCCTGGCAGAAACGTAAAAAGTCTTGGCAAACACCCTGCCAGGCTTTACAACACCTCCATCACTGACGATATCCATCTTGTTCACCACAAGATACTTGGGTTTGTTTGCAGCACCGATGTCCTTTAATATAGACTCTACCACTTCAATTCTTTCATCCAGATCAGGACTTGTGGCATCCACCACATGAAGAAGCAAATCCGCCTGGGTTGCCTCTTCCAATGTAGACTTGAAGGCCTCCACAAGATGAGTTGGCAGCTTTTTAATAAAGCCAACAGTATCAACAAGAAGATAGGTGCTGTTGTCTTCGGTAATCATTTTCCTAACTGTTGAATCCAAAGTCGCAAACAGCTTGTCCTCTACAAAAACCCCCGCCTCACAAAGGCAGTTCATAAGAGACGACTTTCCTGCATTCGTGTAACCCACCAATGAAATAACAGGAACTTCATTTTTTATTCTTTCTTTCCTCAGAACTTCCCTTTTAGATGCTATCTCCTTCAATCTGCGCTGCAGATAGTTAATTTTTCTGTTTATCGCCCGCCTGTCGGTTTCAAGCTTGGTCTCACCGGGGCCTCTTGTTCCGATACCGCCTCCGAGTCTTGACAGAATCTGACCCATTCCCGTAAGTCTTGGCAGCCTGTATTGAAGCTGCGCCAGTTCCACCTGCAATTTACCTTCCAGGCTTGTTGCCCTCTTGGCAAAAATGTCAAGAATGAGAGCGGTTCTGTCAATTATCTTTACACCGGTAATCTCCTCCAAATTTCTTATCTGGGCGTAGCTGAGTTCATCGTCGAATATTACCAAATCAGCATTCAACGATTGCCTGTGAAAGGCCAGCTCCTCCGCCAAACCTTTACCGATGTAATATCTTGCATCAATGGATGCTCTTTTCTGGACAAACCTGCCCACTACCAAAGCTCCCGCCGTTCTTGCCAGCTCGGCAAGCTCGTCAAGGTAAGCTTCGTCCTCTCTTGTGGATACCCCCACCAATATGGCTCTTTCCTGCTCTTCCTGAGTCACTTCCCCTATTGTAGAAGTTATAACGTCTGTTTCCTCAACAATTTCAAACAACTCATCAAACTTGTCCAGCTCTTTCATGCTGTATGGACCGTACAACTTCGTATTTGAAAGCCTCTCTTCCTCATCTCTTTCCAGGATTGTGACGGATACACCCGTAACATGAGGCTTGTCATTGTAATTAACAACGCCAATGACAATCATGCCGTCCAGTCTTAGAGTCTTGAGGGAATTCAAGTCCACATCCGAAGGCAGGCTTGAACCACCGGGATGGGTGTGTAAAAACCTTATGCCGGACAACCTGTTTGTTCCCCTTCTGTTATCCAGAAATGGAAGGGAAACAGACCTGTCGTCCCCTATTACGATGGCTTCAACCCTGTTTCTTCTATTAATATATATACCAATTTCCTTGCCAGTCTCTCCCGTAATGTAAGCCATTATATTAACAAGTTCAATCGGCACAAAACTTTCAGGCGATTGCACTGAATCTATAAATGTTTCAAGATAATCCAGATGAGCTTGTTTTACAGCTTGTGTGTTTCCAAGAACTTTTCCCATATACCCTCCAAAACATGTACTTATTCTATTGTACCCCAAATTTAATAAGTTTGGCAAATCATATCTTTTGTATTGGACGTTGGGGAAATTTGTTAAGATAGAAAAGCGATGCAACCAGAAAGCCGCAAATGCATGACAATCCTCCTGCCAGCATCCATCCATAATTGAATCTTTTTAAGTACTCCAGAAAGAAAGTGCCAGCTGAGAAAACGACGATTGCAGGCAGCATTGGCTTGAGCATCCACTCCCTCAAATCAAGAAACATTCTGGTTTGATATACCAGATACAGAATATCTATGATTGTCATTACCAGCATGCTTGTAAAGGATCCTACAATATATCCGTTAACACCGTAAATGGGTACCACAAACCAAATAAAGCTTATCCTGACAATGTAGCCCAGGGTTGTGCTGAAAAGAGCGTACCCCTGTTTCCCAAGGCCATTCAGAATTCCCATCATTGTCTGCTGAAGATAAAGCAGAATGCAAAGCCAGGACATGTTTTTCAATATTGCACCCACATCCTGCCCCTTGTATAAAAAGTCTCCAATATAATCACCGAAGGTGTAGAACAGCGAAAAACATGCAAAACCAAGGAGAAAACTTAGTTTTATACATCTGGATATACGAAGGTTGGCCAGCTTGTGTCTTTTCAAGGACAAAGCCTGGGATATGGCCGGCACCAACTGGGTTGCAAGGGCTGATGTTATTACCGTAGGAAAGTATATCAAAGGACTTGCCATGCCCGAAAGCCTTCCAAAAGCCTCGATACTGGACTTGTAATCAAGGCCTCCTGCCAGAAACCTTGCAGGCAACAGGATTGCTTCCACCGCTCCCATTATTGAGGTAAGCAGCCTGTTTAATGATATGGGGATTGATTTTTTCGCAATAACAACTGCAGTTTTTCTTCTAGAAAGAGTTGCAGGTCTTAAATACGGTTTTTTGGCTTCCTTGTAGAAAACATAACCTACCACCAATAAATTTGCCATCTCACCAATGGCTGCAGATACTGTTGCAAGAGCGCAGGCATAGGCCAGATTCTGCTCTGCAATCTTTACTGAAAGAACAAATATTACTCCAATCCTTACAATCTGCTCCACCACCTGGGATATGGCAGTAGGCGTCACATGCATGGAGCCGTAAAAATATCCTCTTATACTTGAAGCTGCAGCCACAATCGGTATGCATGGAGCCAGAAGGACCAGGGAAAGATACGTTCTTTCATCTCCCAGAATATTCACTGCTATATATTTTGCAAACAAAACAAGAAGACCGCTTATTATCAAGCCAAGAGTCAGCAGAAAGGCAAATCCTGTTTTTGCGATTCTAAGCGCGTTTTTCTCATTGCCTCTTGCCCTTTCCTGTGCGGTCATACTGGATACGGAAATGGAAACACCTGATGTTAGCGTAAGAATAATGAGGCTGTATACTGGAGATGTCAGCTGAAACAGCCCCATTCCTTCGGCACCAATCAGGTTTGACATGAATATTCTGTTTGCAAATCCCATCAATCTGACAATAAACCCTGCGATAATCAGCTTGATGGCTCCGGTTTTATATGTCTCCTTGCGCATGTGACCAGTCCATAAAAATCAGATTCTCTATAATTTTTATGCACTTGTCTTCTCTTTATTACTCCTCGAAAAAAACCAGGCTATAACCAGTCCTGCAAGAAAACCTCCAAAATGACCGTAGTTGTCTATACCCTCAACGAACAATCCATACAACAGATTAAAGGCTATCATATATGCAAAAATAAAGTAGTTTCCTCTTCTTCTAAAGAGATAGCCCTTCTTTGAGAAGAACATCGCATATATTAAAAATCCGCCAAGCCCCATTATGCAGCCTGATGCGCCTAATGAACGGTAGGTTGTAAAGAAGTAGGACAATACATTACCTGCAAGTCCTGAAACAAAATACAGAAATAGAAACTTTTTCGTGGACAAATGAGGCATAATAATGTTTCCAAAATAGAAAAGTGAAAGCATGTTTCCTGCCAAATGTGCAATATCCGCATGCAGGAACATGGAGGTAACAAGCCTCCACGTCTCTCCATTCCTTATTAACTCATTATCCTGTATGCCCAGAGCAAGTAGCGGCATCCTGCCTGATGAAAGGTAGATGTACCCATCAACAAGGAAAACGAATATGTTTATCAGAATCAGAACAAATGCCGCATTAAAAAAACCAACCTTCGCAATAGGCCTTAGTTCCCTCTGCATTTGCACATATTCCTTTTCCTGCTTTTTCAAAGTATCATCTATACTGGAGTTTTTCAGATTGTCCAGACATCTTTCCAGTGCTTTTCTTAATTTTCTGTCCATTGGCTTTCTGCCGGAAATTGTGGAGCAGGACAAATTGTCCGAATCCACAAAGATTGCTTCACACAGAAGACCCTTTTCGTAGCATTCGTCAAATTTGCCGGACAATACATGTTTAAATTCGTCGACATTTGACTTTTCGCCTACGAACAGAAAGTAAAAGAAAACTTTTTTTGATTGCGGTGTATGCATGAAATTGTCGATTAATCTGTCAAGATTAAAAATGACCAAATCAGATGTGACTTCTCTTGCATTTATTGTATATACAACAGATTCCGCACCCAACTCTCTTTTATATAACATCGGGTTTCCCGATTTGTCATTAATATAGCCAGCATTATTAACAAGCGACAGCGAAACAAGCTTTAGAATGTCTGCAGCCTTATCCGCGTCGTACATAACCTCCGCCCCTTTTGCTTTCCGTGTTTTTTCTTAGGGCGCTAAGTTTTTCGTCGCTGTCTTTCATGAATTTACTCAACTTGTCTTCAAAGGAGCTGTTTTCTTTGGAAGGCTCATACACAGGAGGCGGAGAATAAGGCAAGTTTCCTTTGCCCTGCATGCCTTTGTTTGGCTTTCTGTCCTGTTTCTTGTACTCCCTCTTTATGCTTTTTGGTTTCTCTCCCTGTTCCAGTTCAAGATAACGTTTCAAGGACAAACTTAACTTTCCGTCCTTCTCAACTGAAAGGGCAACAGCTTTCACTGTCTGTCCCACTTTTAAGTAGTCATTGATGTCACTTACGTAACCTGTTGAAATTTCAGATATGTGTATCAGACCTGTAGTTCCATCCTGGATTTGAACAAAGGCACCAAATGCTGTGATACCCGTGACTTTCCCTTCTACAATGTCATTGACATTTACCATAAAATAAATAAGACCTCCTGCTATTTTTCATTAATAAATACTATTTCGTCTTTCTTTACGTAGCCCAGCTTTTCTCTGGCCTTCCTTTCAATATATTCATAGGTGCCTATCATCTCCTGCTCTTCCTTCAGCTTTTCGTTTTGTTCCGTTTCAGCCTGGATTTGCTCCTGCAAGTCACGATAGTTTTTCATGTTCCTATCCAATATGCTTTGCTGGCTAAGCAGTATCACTATGAGATTGACAATTATACCTATAAATATAATGTTTCTGAGATTGAACAGTTTTTTCATAACCATTACCTCATCTTTTCTTTAGTACACCGATATTATATATTGTTTTATTATCAAGGTCTAGTACCTTTTTAATCAAAATCAACAACTTTATGCACATAATATCACAACAGGATATAATTGACAACACCTGCTAATTTTTTTCTTTTCTTTTTTTCACCATCCTTTTTATCCTTGCCACCATTTTCACAGGAAAGGACACTATTTTAAACAATATATAGATTACCCAGAACAGAATCTTGTTAATTACACGTGATATCAGTGCCCAGTAAACCAGTATGCCGCAAGCAAGCCCAAGCAGCATGTATCCTCTTATTTCACCGTCATTAAATACCACCACGGCAAAAATGAAAACTGAAAACGCCAAAAGTGCAAACAATACATCCTCTACGTGGACTGCATAAGTCAGCTCTTTGTATGCTGTCTTGGTTGCTTTTCGAACCGCCCTGAAAAAATCAAAAAGAAGTGCAATAACAACTCCAACAGCCATCATGATTAAGAACAGCTGAAGAGTTCTGCCAATCATCAAACCTTCATTCAAAGCGTTTCCTGCACTCACCAGAAGCAAAGTATTCATCTGAACATGGAGGCAAATACGCCCTTGCCCTTTCCTTTCTTTTTATCATCATACTCAAGACTGTAAATAAATCCGGTTACCACCAGCTCATGATGCTCAAGGCTGAGCTTTCCTATCTTTAACTCCTCTCCCCTTACAAGCATCTTTCCAAGCTCGGTTTCCAAGGCCACATAGGTGTCGTCAAAACCGTAAACATCAACAACTCCTGATATTCTGAGACGTTCCCTGTTATCCATTGAAACACTGTGTCCTGTAGTGTTTGCAAGGATTCTTCTCTCCTCTGCCATATGCCTCACCTCAACCAATAATATGCTTGAAATTTGTCCTTTATTCTTTTATTCTTTTGTGTTATACTTCTTTTTGCATGCGGAGAATAATACGAGAGGTGTATATAGATGGCTCGCAAAACACGAATTGAGCTGAATGATTTTGACGAAATTCTAAATGATGAACGATATATCATAGATAAAGAAGCCAAGAAAGAAAAAAGAAGAGAAAAGAAGGAGAAAAGAAGACTAATTGCTGAATACGACAGGGATGACCTGACAGGCAAAGCGGAACGCAAACACAGGGCAACCATAATTAGTTTGATAGCAGCAGGGAGTCTTGTTATCATCTTTTTTATAACCACCATAATTATCTCAGCCACGCTTAACACGAGAGAGGTTTATGCAGGCATATATTTCAACAACTACAGCCTTTATGGAATGACAAAAAAAGAAATCGAAGATTATGTCAACAAGACATATATTGAACCATTCAAAAACAAAAAACTCATAATCTCTTACGAAGACAAGGAAATTGAGACAACCCTTTATGATGTTACAAAAACACCGGACCCAAAAAAGGTTGCTGACGATGCATACAATGTGGCAAGAAACGGAAACATCTATTCAAGATTGTTCAAGGTTATGAACCTAAAGTCACAGCCGGTAAAAATGAAATTCACCCTGTCTTTGGACAAGGATATACTGGAAAGGCTCATAAACAACCTTAAAGAAGAACTGTATGAACCAAAAGAGGATCCAAGTTACAGGATACTGCCAAACTCGGTGGTTTTCAGAGGTGGAAAAAACGGTTATGAAATGAACCAGTTGAAACTTGAAAACGACATAAATGCTGCTATTTACGAGCTGTTGGAAACAAAAAACGGCACCAGTGTTGAAAAGGTTGTTGTTGAAATTTCCACCATCAAGTTCAAACCATTGAATGTGGATGAAATATTCAATGAAGTATATGTTGCACCTGTGGATGCCACATATGACAGAATATCACCAAAGGAAATACTTATAACTGATTCCACACCCGGAAGAACACTGGACAGAGACGCTCTTAATGATATAGTAAGCAGAATTAACAAGGGCGAAAACGTAATATTTGAAGAACTTCCGATTATGGACGTGGCACCCGAGATAACAAGGGAGTACCTGGAAAGCACCCTTGTCAACTACACTATTGCCACCTCATCAAACAAGAATAACAACAATGATGACATGACAGATCCAACGAGAATGGAAGACAGGGCAACAAACATTAAAAAATGTGTGGAAGCGCTTAACCGCTACATCCTCTTCCCCGGTGAAGAATTCAACTTTTGGGAAGCTCTAGGTACTTTCAACGAAAGCGCAGGCTACGTATACGCATATGACAACTCCGCAGCCGCTGAGCAAAAGGTCTTGGGCGGTGGAATTTCCCAGGTTGCTTCTGCACTGTACCTGGCAGCCTTTACAAGCGAGCTTGAAATAGTGGAGCATCACAATTATCCGTATGCGGTAAACTTCGGTCCTCTTGGTTTTGATGCCCATGTGGTTAAAGGCACAAAGAACCTGATATTCAAGAACACGCTGGACTTTCCAATCAGGATTGTTTGCTCCTATGAGGACGATACAGTAAAAGTAGAGCTTCTAGGAACCAATACAAATAATAATATTAGTATAAGAACCAGCTCCACATCAAAGCCAATCAGCTATGAAACTGAATACATTGATGACCCGAATCTGCCGGAAGGTACTGTGGTTATCACAAAAGGCGGCATAATGGGTTACGAGGTTCAGCTCTTCAAGAGAACAATCATGAATGGTGTGGAACTTCTGAGCGAACATATAGGAACTGTGGTATATCAGCCAAGAAACCAGGTTATAACAAGAGGAACGGGACAAATTGGAGATACTGAAGAAGGAGCCTAATCAGGCTCCTTTAATTTTAACAAATAAAAAAAGCCCACGTTTTGTGAGCTTGTGTGTATATCTCTTAGAATCCATATCTCTTGTTGAATTTTTCAACACGTCCACCAGTATCCACCAGTTTCGCCTTACCTGTATAGAAAGGATGGCACTTTGAGCATATTTCAACAGTAATGTTTTCCTTAGTTGATAAAGTGGTAAAGGATTCTCCACATGCACATTTCGCAACTGTCTCTATTAGATTAGGATGAATGTTCTTTTTCATTTTGTCACCTTCCTTCATACTCATTGCTGCATGCCATATTTTTGGACAACATAGTGTATTATACCATGTTGCAATGCTATGTGCAATACTTGATATTTAAATAATTTCAGTGAAAATGGAAATTTTTAATATTTATAATTGTCATTGAATGACGTATTTATCATCTTTATAAACTCTACATTGTTCTTTGTCTGCATAAGCTTGTTTATAAGCATCTCGGTAACATCGGCCGTGCCAAGGTTCGCCATTGCCTTTCTTACCGTATAAATTGCATTGAGTTCACTCTCTGACAACAACAGTTCTTCCCTTCTTGTACCTGACTTGTTTATATCAATTGCAGGGAAAATCCGTTTTTCAGAAAGCTTTCTGTCCAAATGCAGCTCCATGTTGCCTGTTCCCTTGAATTCTTCGAAAATCACATCATCAAGACGGCTGCCTGTTTCAATCAAGGCAGTAGCTACAATGGTAAGACTTCCTCCCTCACGAAGGTTTCTTGCAGAACCAAAAAACTTCTTTGGTTTGAACAATGCTCCAGGATCCAATCCACCTGACAGGGACCTACCCGTAGGTGTAATTGTCAGGTTGTATGCCCTTGAAAGCCTTGTCAGGCTGTCAAGAAGAATAATTACATCCTTTCCGTGTTCAACAAGCCTTTGGGCTCTTTCCAATACCATTTCAGCCACTTTTATATGCCTTTCAGGCATTTCATCAAAGGTGGAGGAAATTACCTCACCCTTTACAGACTCTTTCATGTCTGTAACTTCTTCAGGTCTTTCGTCTATAAGCAGCACAATAAGTTCCATCTCAGGATAATTGACCGAAATTGCATTGGCAATCTTCTTGAGGAGAACAGTTTTACCCGCCTTTGGAGGCGATACAATAATTCCCCTCTGTCCCTTTCCTATTGGTGCTATCAGGTCGATTAGACGTGTGGACAATTCATTCGAATCTGTCTCCAAGACTATTTTTGAATCCGGATAAATGGGAGTAAGCTTGTCAAAAGACTTTCTTTTTGACATCGTTTCAGGTGGGAATCCATTAATCGAATTAATATAGTACAATGCCTGATATTTCTCATTGTCCTTCTGGAATCTGCTCTTCCCTACAATCCTGTCTCCTGTTCTCAGATTAAATCTTTTGATGTAAACAGGGGAAACGTATACGTCCTTGCTGCCGGATACATAACTACCAATTCTCAAGAATCCGTAATTGTCAGGCAATATGTCAAGAATACCATCAACATCGTTGTCAGAATGTGCGTCATATTTCGTTTTGTTGTTCTCCTGTCTTCCGTTTACAGGTTCAGTTGTAGTTTCCTGCGGACTTTCCTCGATTTGTGTTGTTTTTTCTTCTACTACTACTTCTTCCTTTGGTTCTTCTTTTTCCACAACTTCTGCTTCTTGATCGGTTTTGTATGCCTTTTCAGCATCTTCTGTTTTCCCTGCTTCATCCTCTTTAATGGTTTCAGCAGTTTGTGCAGAACCGTTTCTTCTAAAAACCACCGTAGGCTCAAACTTATTGAACGTAATTTCCGGTTCTTTTGAACCATCATCACTATTTACAATCTGTCTGGCCAGTATCAACGGAGCCCTCTCTGGCTTCTTTTCCTTTGGCGGTCTGCCTCTTTTTTTTGGTGTGGCAGTCTCCGCAGCGGAAGCTTCAGTCGTGTCTGTTTCATCATCAAGAGATACACTGTCCAAAACAGCATCTATTTTGCTTTTGTAATCCGGAATCTCTTTAATAGCTTCAATCAGACCACTTTTATTGTATGTTGTGGGTGATTTCACACCAATTTTTTTCGCAATAATGCGAAGATCCTTTAT
>LSQX01161059.1_pt1 | contig 12228 bp, 10 predicted proteins | sample 654561 | NCBI WGS metagenome assembly LSQX01 (sample SAMN04489861, study PRJNA283612) | anaerobic digester metagenome | isolation source: 4 biogas reactors fed with cattle manure at either 37C or 55C with and... | place: Denmark: Kongens Lyngby | collected 2014 | reverse complement strand
CCTCGAGGAGGTGGAGCGATCCCCAGAGGCAGAGACCGGCGGCGCGCCAGTAGGATGCCCCTTCGTCGCAGCAGCCGTCCTCACCGTAGTGGTCAAGCCAATGATCGAGTGATGACGCGGCCTTGGTGATGAGGCGCGTCCGCTCCTCCGTCTCAAGGCCCATGGTCAAGGCGGTGAGCAAGACGTTCTGGGTGCACCAGGGAGTCCAGTTGTTGAGCAGGTCGTCGGTGCCGCCCATCCACCACGAGTGGTCGTTGAGGTACGGGGCCACCAGCCGTTCGTGCAGTTGATGGTGGATGCTCTCGATGATCTGGCTCCCGGCCCAGGCAGCCAGTTCTTCCTCGAGGAGCAGGGCAGAGAGGGAGAGGAGGGCGGCGGTATCGCAGGAGAAGAGATCGAGGACGGGGCGGCCAGTGAGGGGGAAGGCATGGGCGGGGATATCGCGTCCATACTTGTTGTGGGCCGGGATCACCCAGGTCGGCTCGCCGATGATCGTCCAGATTCCTTCGACGATCTGGGCCATGAAGCGTCCGCGGTGTTCGACGCACTCGGCGAGGACCAAGGAGCCGAGCATCCGCCGTCTCTCGAAATATGGGGTCTCGTAGTTGGTGCGGTTCCCGTTCTCCACGAACTGCCGGTAGAGGGAGAAGGGCAGGGAGGGCCATGGCAACGCAAGAGCACGCTCTCCGTTCTCAATGGCGTTTGCCCTGAACGCAGGAGAGATTGCCTGCCACGTGCTTCTGTGAGAAGCCTTCATTTCAATGAAAATACGGGTCTTGCTTTCCCTGTGCGCAACAACTGATGATACCACGTCCCGCCTCCTTGAGTTTCAGCAATAATTCTTGACGATGTCGGTATAAAATGCAAGTATTTTGATATCTTGGAGATGATGTGAGGGGGAGGTGGAAGATGACGTTGTTGGAAAGGCATGCAGAGCTGAGTGAGACAGAACGAAAGACAGCGTTGGATGACAGCTGTGCCATCATCCGGAACAATGTGGAGACCTTCACCTATCGCTGTCAGAACCACAGTAGCGTCAACAACTATTACCCTGAGCGTGACAATGACGAGTGGACCACGGGCTTCTGGCCCGGAGAGCTCTGGCTCGCCTATGAGCATACAGGCGACGAGCTGTTCAGCCATGTCGCCCAGATTCATGTCGAATCCTTCTATCACCGGATCGTCAACAAGATTGCCGTCGACCACCACGATATGGGATTCCTCTATACCCCATCCTGTACCGCGGCGTGGAAGTTGGTGGGCAGCGACCGGGGGCGCGAGGCGGCGTTGCTGGCAGCCGATCAGCTCTGCACGCGCTATCAGGGGGTAGGCCGATTCATCCAGGCGTGGGGAGTGATGGGGGAACGGGAGAACTATCGCTACATCATCGACTGTTTGCTCAATCTGCCCCTGCTCTACTGGGCAAGCGAGGAGACGGGAGACAACCGATATCGAGAGATTGCGCTCGCCCACACGGAGACGACGCTGAAGTACAGCTTTCGGCAGGATTACTCCTGCCACCATACCTTCTTCTTGGATCCGGTCACCGGGGAGGGGGTGCGGGGGGAGACCAACCAGGGCCATGATTCGAAGAGTAGCTGGGCCCGGGGACAGGCGTGGGCGATCTACGGCCTGGTGCTCGGCTACCAGAAGACCGGGAACCGCTCCCTGCTCGACCTCTTTGAGCCGGTGAGCGAGTACTTCCTCTCCCGCCTTCCCGCCGACTTGGTCCCGTATTGGGACTTGATCTTCACCGAGGGCGATGAGCCGCGCGACAGCTCGTCGTCTTCGATCGTCGCCTGCGGGTTCCTCGCCGCGGCGGAGAGTTTTGATGAACTGGGAGAAGCAGAGAAAGCGGGAATGTATCGCTCTCTGGCCAAGAAGCTCTTGAAGGCACTCTACGACCACTGCCGCGTCTTGCCCGGTGATGACTCCAATGGCCTCGTCTACCACGGCACCTACTCCAAGAAGAGCCCGTACAATACCTGTACCCCCGAAGGGGTCGATGAGTGCGTCAGCTGGGGCGATTACTACTGGATGGAGGCGCTCACCCGCCTTGGGGGTGGGTGGGAGCCGTACTGGTAGGACGCTCATCACGTATGCCGACGCTGCAGGTGCTGCAGATACTGGCTTGGCGAGATACCCTCCACCTTCTTGAAGACCTTGCTGAAGTAAAAGGAATTCTCAAAGCCAAGCCGGTCGGCCACCTCATAGATCTTCAGATCTCCTTGGGCGAGCAGCTCCTTGGCGGCGGCCACCTTCATCTCGGTGATGTATTCGACGAAGCTTGAGCCACTGTAGCGGCTGAACATGCTGCTCAGGTAGTTCTGGCTGAAGCCGAAGAGGAGCGCCACCTCTTTGAGGTTGAGCTTGTGGTCGAGGTTCTCCTTGATGTACTGCTGGATGTTGGCTACGATCTTTGCTCGATAGTCTTGGGTGCGGCTCTGCAGTTGCTCCTCAAGGCTTGAGCCGAGACGACGCAGATAGGCGGAGCACTGTTCGGTGGACATCGAGGTGTAGATCTGTCGGTAGCCCCCCTCCTCCTCTGGAAATGCCGCGCTGATGATGGCTTGTCCATCGGGCAACAAGGTGAGTGCGAGGTAGAGGATGTTGCTGGCCACCTCGATGGCGTGCAGGACGCCGATGCTCTGCGCTTCAAGCTGGAATGCGATGTCCTCGATGACGTGGGCGAGTTCTTTGCCGTCCAACTCCTCGAATGCCCTGGTGAGCCGCCCCTTGAACGGCTCGAGGGTGAAGGTTTGACAGTATGATTGTTGCCGCTCGGCGATGAGGATCCGCTCCTCTGTGCTCTGCGATGCCAGCAGCTGGCGGGCACTGAGGAATGATTCGCTTATTCGGAATGGGTCGTCGACCGGAATGCCGGCAGAGCAGCGCAGATCGACCGAGAAGTAGTTGTAGATGACCTCGATCGTCCGGCTCATCACGGTACGGATGATCGAGCCATAGTGCGATGCCTGCTGATCGCTGAGGCAGAGGGTGACGGCGAGGTGGTGCAGGTCGAGGCTGGTGACGTAGCTGGTCAGATAGCGGGAGAGGGTCTCCTTGAGCATCTCGAGCGTGCCGGTATAGAGGCTTACGTCGGTCTGCTCACTCTTGGGGGTGATCTGGAGATAGCAGACAGCGTACCAGCTCTCATCAAAGGCGATGCTGAGCTCCTGGCTCTGCATCTCGAACGCCTGGCGGGAGTCGATGAGGCCGTTGAAGTGGCGGACGAAGAACTTGTCTCGAAAGCCCATCATCGTAGAACGTTCCTGTGGTTCGTGGAGTCGTCCGTGTCGCTCTTCGAGCAGGGCGATGGCTTTCAATACCGACTCCTTGAGGGTCTGTTCGGTCAACTCCAACTTGACCAGGTAGTCGACCGCCTGATGCGAGAGCGCCTCCTTCACGTAGCTGAACTCCTCATAGCTGGTCAGGAGGATGAAGAGGGGGCAGCGCCCCGGGGCGAGGGTGCTCTCCTTGAGTACCTCCAGCCCGCTCTTGATCGGCATCTTGATGTCGGTGATGACCAAGTCGGGGTGTTCGCGGGCGATCGCCTCCTCCAGCTCTCCGCCGTTGTGGGCGGTGGCCACGATCTCGATGCCGAGCTCGGCCCAGGAGAGCATCGACTGCAAACCGACGAGGACCAATGGCTCGTCATCTGCGATGATCAGCTTGATGGCCATGGCGTGCCCTCCTTCGTCCGTTTCGGAATTCGGATGATGACCCTCGTGTAGCTGCCGACCTTGCTTTCGATGTCGAGGCCCCATGGAGGGCCGAACGCGTATTCGATCCGCTTGGCGACGTTGTGGATGCCGATCTCCCGGAACATCCCACCGGTGGAGGAGGTCGCCAACAAGGCTTGCAACGTGTGTTCCTCGATGCCTACCCCATCATCCTCGACGATGATGGTGATGGTGTCCTCCCCCTCCTCGATGAGGGAGAGCGTGACCGCTCCCGTGCTGCCTTTCGGTTCAAGGCCGTGGAAGATGGCGTTCTCCACCAACGGTTGGAGGGTGAAGCGAGGAATCCCGATGCTCCCATACCGCCCATCGATGGTGTTCACCATCTGCAGGGTCCCGCCGTAGCGATACTTCTGGATGGTGAAGTAGTCGTTGAGCAGGTCGAGCTCCTCGGCCAGGCTGATGACCGGATCCTCCGCCTTGCTCACGTTCTTCAACAGGCGTGAGAGGCTGGTCGTCATCTCGGCGATGCCGGTGGCGTGTTGCAGGGTGGCCATCCACTTGATGGAGTTGAGGGTATTGTAGAGGAAGTGGGGGTTGATCTGGCTCTGCAGCATGCGATACTCCAGCTCCTGCTTGTTCTTCTCATCGGCCACCCGTCGCTCCAAGAGGGAGTCGATCTGACGGGCAAGGTCGTTGATGCCGCGTCCGATGTCGCCCAGCTCATCGCCCCATTCGATGGAGGCGTCGTGGGAGAAGTCGCTCTCTGCGATGGCCTTCAGCCGCTCCTGCAGCTTGGAGATGGGACGGTTGAAGAGGCGGTTGAGCACCAACGTCAGTCCAAGGCCGAAGAAGAGCACCAGGACGGTGATGACCACCAACAGGGCGACGTAGGTGCTGTTCTGGAACTGGATCTTGCCTAGGGAGAGGGTCTGGGAGAGCGAGATATCCTGAAAGCCGGTGGGACAGGTCACCAGGAGATGGGTGTTTCCATTCATGCGCACTGAGGCGACCGTGGTGGCATCCCCGGAGGTCGCGTAGCTTCGGTCGATTGACCTCGGCAGGTCGACCAAGGTAAAGAGTCCATCCTTGATCTCATAGAAATCCTGTCCGATGGTCAGATAGAGCGAGGTCCCCTCCGGCAGCGTGTAGTCCTTGATGAGATCGAGGATCAAGGCAGAGGAGACGGCGAGGTAGAGCTGGCCGGTGACTTCCGTAGAAGAGGAGCGGGTGATGACCCGCCTGATGGGCAATACCTGGCCATCAGTGAAGAGGAATGGATCGCTTGTGATGGTGCTCCAGGTGGTATCCTCGACAAAGGTGGTGGGGAGCACTGAGGTGACGTTCAGGACTGTCACCGGCTTGCTGGCAGCCATCTGCTGGCCGGTATGGATGAGCTTGGTGTGTTGCAGGTCGGTGATGATGATCCGATTGACGTACTGCTGGGCCAGGTTGTTCATCACCTCCTCCTTGACGCGCTCGTAGGTGGCCAAGGCCACCTCCACACCGTCGCTTTCAAGGTAGGTGGTGATCTGGGAGTTGGTCGTGACCCACCTCACCAGCGAGTCAAGGGCGATCATGCTCTGTCGGGCTTTGGCGCCGATGAACTGGAGGTTGAACTCAGTCGAGGTGATCTGGCTCTGGAGGGCAAAGGAGCGGAACATGAAGAAACTGAAGCTGGCCACAAGGATGGCGAGCAACAGGGTGAAGGAAACGGTGAGCAGCGTGATTTTGCTCTTGAGTGTCTTAAATCTCATGGTAATCCTTCTTCCAGTATGGGCCTACCTTCGGCTCCTGTGCAACTCAAATGGAGGGGAAGGAGCATAAATGCGGAAAAAAGTATATGGTGTGGGAAAAAAGTGCAGGTCGTGTCGCGATAGGTGAGAAAGTGAAAGGGTTTGGGGAATATTTTACATGGCGGGCCGCTGGATGTGCACTCATGATGATACACAGGAAGACCCCATGGGTCGCCAATGCTATGGACCAGAAGGAGGTTCACATGAAAAAGATAGCAGTATTTGTGTTGGTATCGCTCTTGCTGTGCACCGGACTCTTCGCCCAAGGGACGAAGGAGGACGCTACCGCAGCCGGTGGCAAGACGACGATCAAGTGGGCGGTATGGGACATCGCCGCGACCACGTACTATCAGCCGTTGATCGACGCCTACGAAGCGAGGAACCCGAACGTCAAGATTGAGATGCTCGATCTCGGCTCGGCGGACTTCATGACGATGTTGCAGACCCAGCTCTCCGGCGGGGACTCGACGATCGACGTGGTGGCCATCAAGGATATTCCCGGGTACAACAACCTGGTGAAGCGCAATCTCTTGATGAGCCTCAACGACAAGGTCAAGAGTGAGGGGATCGACCTCTCCCTCTACGGCGGCGTTCCTGAAGCGCTCACCGTGAATGAAAACCTCTACGGGCTTCCGTTCAGGAATGACTTCTGGGTGGTCTTCTACAACAAGGACCTCTTCGACCGGGCCGGTGTCTCCTATCCGACCAACGACATGACCTTCGACGAGTACGATGCCCTGGCCCGCAAGATGACCAGTGGTTCGGGAGCGAACAAGGTCTACGGGGCGCACTACCACATCTGGCGGTCGGCAGTCCAGCTCTTCGGTATCCTCGATGGCAAGCACACCATCGTAGACGGCGAATATGGCTTCCTCAAGCCGTACTACGAGCGGGTATTGGCCCAACAGCGTGACGGTATCGTACAGGACTATGCGACACTGAAGACCTCCTCGACGCACTACAGCGGCGTGTTCTACAACAACAGCGTCGCGATGATGAACATGGGGTCATGGTTCATCCCCACCGTGATCAAGGAGATCGCCGCCGGCAAGACCGAGGTCAAGAACTGGGGCATCGTCAAGTACCCCCACGCCCCCGGCGTGGCCCCCGGCACGACACTTGGTACGATCACATCCCTCGGGGTGAGCAACGCCTCCAAGAAGAAGGATGCCGCCTTCGACTTCGTCAAGTTCGTCTGCGGATCCGAAGGGGCCCAGATCGTGGCGGCGACCGGCACCAGCCCTGCGTTGGTCAACGACCAGGTCGCGAATGTCATCGCTTCGCTCCCCGGCTTCCCGACCGATCCTGCCAGCAAGGAAGCGCTGCATACCGCGAAGAGCTACATCGAGATGCCGCTGCATGAGAAGGCAGGCGAGATCGAGATCGTGCTCAACCAGGTGCATGACGAGATCATGACCAACAACATCAGCGTCGATGCAGGCATCGCGAAGATGAACGATCAGATCAAGAAGATCCTGGCTCAGTAACCATTGGTTTGACTGACGGTGCAGAGGAGATCTCCTCTGCACCGTGATTGTATCAAGGGAGGTCATATGGCGTCGAACAAGACCGCGTTGAAAAAGCAGCTGGTCGCCTACAGCTTCATTGCGCCGAACTTCATCGGCTTCGCTGTCTTCACACTCGTCCCGATCATCTTCGCCTTCGTGTTGGCCTTCCTCCACTGGGATGGAGCGAATCCCATCAGATGGGCGGGCCTCTCCAACTTCATCGCACTCTTCGATGACGACCAGTTCAAGGCTGCGTTGAAGAACACGATCGTCTATACGGGGGGAACCGTCCCGCTGACGCTGGTCGGCAGCCTCCTGCTCGCCGTCATCCTCAACAAGAAGATCCGCGGACGCAACTTCTTTAGGACGGTGAGCTTTTTCCCGTATGTCGCCTCCCTCGTCGCGGTGGCCGCGGTATGGAACATGATGTTCAACCCGACCAAGGGGCCGGTGAACATGATGCTGCACAGCTTGGGCTTCAAGAATGTGCCCGGCTGGGCCGCCGACCGCCACTGGGCGATGCCGACCGTCATCTTCTTCAGCGTATGGAAGTACGTCGGCTACTATATGATCATCTACCTCGCCGGCCTGCAGAGCATCAGCGCCGAGCTGTATGAGGCGGCCGACCTCGACGGGGCGAATGGCTGGCAAAAGTTCATCTCCATCACCATCCCCCAGCTCAGCGCCACCACGTTTTTTGTGCTCGTGATGTTGACCATCCAGTGTTTCAAGGTCTACGACATCGTCTACATGATCACCCAAGGGGGACCGGGCACCGCCACGTTGGTGCTCGTCTACGATATCTACAACAAGGCGTTCATCAGCTGGCGGCTCGGTTCGGCGAGCGCGGTGGCCATGGTGCTCTTCCTCTTGGTCATGACCGTCACCTTGATTCAATTCAAGGGCGAACAGCGGCTACGGTAGGGGGCAGACGATGGTACAGTCACATACACAGAAATTGAAGAAAGGTATCCTCTACTTCCTGCTCTGCCTCTCAGCCTTGATCATGCTGATGCCGTTCGTCTGGATGATCAGTGCATCCTTGAAGCTCGACAAGGATGTCTTTGGGTACCCGATCGTGTGGATTCCGTCCAACCCACGGTGGCAGAACTACCGGGACATCTGGACGACGATTCCCCTGGGCCGCTTCATCGCCAACACCACCAAGCTCACCATCATCGTCACCTTCTTGCAGCTGCTCACCTCATCGTTTGCAGCCTATGCCTTCGCCAAGCTCGAATTCAAAGGGCGCAACGCCCTCTTCCTCGGCTATGTGGCGACCATCGCGATGCCGTGGCAGGTCTACATGGTCCCCCAATTCATGATGATGCGCTCCTTCGGGCTCAACAACACCCACCTTGCCATCATCTGTCTGCAGGCGTTCAGCGCCTTCGGGGTCTTCTTGATGCGCCAATTCTATATGGGGGTCCCCGATGAGCTGTGCGAGGCGGCTCGCATCGACGGGATGAACGAGTATAAGATCTGGGCGCTCATCATGCTGCCGCTCTCCAAGCCGGCGCTCTCGACCTTGACGATCTTCACCTTCGTCAATACGTGGAACGACTTCCTCGGCCCGCTCTTGTACCTGACCAAGATGGAGTTGAAGACGGTCCAGATCGGCCTGAGAATGTTCATCAGCCAGTATTCGAGTGAGTACGGCTTGATCATGGCGGCAAGCGTGGTGGCCCTTGTTCCGGTGCTCATCGTCTTCTTGGCACTGCAGAAGTTCTTTGTCCAAGGGGTGGCCACCTCTGGCTTGAAGGGGTAGGAAATGACAAGATCCGAGTATTTCAACCGCAGGAGAATCTGTTTCATCGATGACCGGAATGCCATCGCCGGCTATGTTGCCCGGCAGGCAGAGGCGGACCTCAGGCACGTCGTTGAAGTCGCCGAGGGTGTGGTGGCCCAATCGTTCCTCTTCAACCTGAGGTGGGATATGGAACAGACGCAGGAGCCGGTGGTCTTCGATGGAGACATCGACTGGCTCCACCAGCCGGGTGATGACAGCGAGTGGGTCTTTGCCTTCAACCGGATGCGCTATTGGATCTGCCTCGGCCAGGCGTATGCCCACAGCGGCGATGAGCGCTACGCCCGCACCTTCGCCTCCCAACTGTGCCACTGGATACGAACCGTCAGGCGTGATGATCCCGCATGTGCCAAGGCGTGGCGGTCCATCGAGGCAGGGCTCAGGATGGAGTATTGGACGAAGGCGATGCAGTACTTCAGCGACAGCCCAGCCATCACCGATGAGGTGATGACATGCTACCTCACCTCCGTTGCTGACCACGCAGAGTTCCTCTCCTCGGTGTGGGGCAGCTACCATCTGATGAGCAACTGGGGGGTATTGGAGAACCACGGTCTCTTCTTGGCCTCGTTGGCCCTGGAGGACAGCGAACTGAGCCGACGGTATACAGCGGAGGCGTTGCGGCGCCTCGCCCTTGAGATCGATATCCAAGTCTACGACGACGGGATGCAGTGGGAGCAGTCCCCGATGTACCACAACGAGGTGACCCACTGTTATCTCGATGTGGTCCTGCTCTCCCATCGTCTTGGCCTGAAGTTGCCACCGATCATCGAAGAGAAGACCCACCTGATGTGTCGCGCCGCCCTCGTCTGGCAGAAAGAAGATGGCACTCAGCCGACGATGGGGGACAGCGACCGAATCGATCAGCGCGACATCATCACCAAGGCGGCGTACATCTTCTCGGATCGTCAGCTGAAGGCGGCCGGATATGAGCATCTGGACTTCGATTCGGTCTGGGATCTCGGCTTTGAAGCCATCGAGGCATACGATCGCCTGGCTCGCTCTGAGAAGCCGCAAGGTCTCTGTGTATTGGGTGAGAGTGGGAATGCATTCTATCATCACAACGGCTTGTATGTGCGTTTCCACTGCGGTACCCTCGGCGCAGGCCACGGTCACAGCGACAAGCTGCACCTCGACCTCTTCGCCAACGGCGAGGACATCCTCATCGATCCAGGGCGGTATACGTACGTGGATAAACCGGAGCGCTACGAGTTCAAGGACAGCACGGCCCACAACACCACCACCGTCGATAATCTGAACTTCACGATCTGTACAGACAGCTGGGAGTGCTCCAAGCTCTCCGCCCCCATCGGCTTCAAGGCGGTCGAGAAGCGGGCTCTTGTCGCCCTGCAGGGGAGCCACCAAGGCTATCTTGACCGCAATGTCCTGCCGAGGCGGACCATCACGATCCTCAGCGAGCGCCTGATTCTTGTCAGCGATGTCTTCATTGCCCAAGGCGAACATAGCTATCAGAGCCACTGGCACTTCAACGACAGTGGAGCGGTGCACATCACCGACGGCAGAACGTACTTTTCCAGCGCCAAGAACAGTGTCGAGCTCCAATCAGTCTCTGCCCATCCGGTCAAACGCACCATCAAGGAGACGCGCCTGTCGAGACGGTACAACGAGGCGGTGGACAACAAGACCCTTGTCGTGGAGATGGAGACCAACGGCTTTGCCTCTCTGCACACATTGATCGCCATCAACACCCCCGATTCGTTCGAAGCCGCCACGATGGAGAAGATTCCCGTCTTCTCCAACTTCAAGCAGATACAATTCAGCGATGACATGATCGAGGCAGTGAAGATACAACACAAAGGATCCGCCTTTCTGGTGGTGCTTGCCCATCAGGAGTGGGCCTCTCCCACCGACACCTTCAACGCAGACGGTTGCATCGGCTTCGGGTCCCTGGTGGTCTTCGACCGTGCCACGGGTGAGAAGGAAATCGGAACGCGACTGCTCTGTTGACTCCGCTGATGATGGCAGCGCTCCCCTTGGGTTGGAGTAATGCAGTGGCGAGGCAGATGAGCCTCCGCGTCCTGTCTGAAAGGGCCTGCTTTGCATCGGGACCCTTCTGCCTCCACATCAGGTGCACCTTCTCGGCAGGTGTCGGTTCGAGGATGAAGTCATCAAAAAATAGGGCGGCTATCCGTACGGCATTCTGCATCTCCTGATACGCCGGCTCAGCGGCAGGGTTGCCTCTCAATGAGAGCAGGAAGCTTGCGATGTGTGAGCCGTCAGATTGTAGGTGTGCCGTATCATTGGCATCCTGGAAGAGCTTCATCGGCACTAGGTGTGCGGTGTCATGGAAGTGATACATCTGCCAAGTCTTTATGGATTCGTACACAAGAGATGCGGTTGTACCGTTGCCGTTGTGCTCTTTCAAAAGACCGGGTGTGTGGCCATCGGGAGAGTGGAGGGTCTGCCATGTGTCGTCTTGTGCCACGTGGAGGTGATGGATTGCAACTATGATCGGCAGAAGGCGAAAGCCATCCATGCCGTTGAGGAGGCGGTGGAGATTATCGGGAGGTTGAAGGCAGTGGATGAAACATGGGCCCAGAAGGACTTGAACCTTCGACCCACAGATTATGAGTCTGCTGCTCTAACCAACTGAGCTATGGGCCCTGGAAACAGGTAGTAATCTATCGGATATCACAGAGAATGTAAAGAATAGGCGACGCCGTACGGTGGGAGGGTCAACGGTAGGGGTTCGCCTCGCTCTTCTTCAGTACGTCCTTCTCTGCGAAGCCGAGGGCGGTGAGGGCCTTCATCGTGCGCTCAAGCTGGTAGGCGGGGATCCAGCGTACGGTGAGGCGCACCGCTCCCGTTTCGGGAAGGACCTCGGCCCACGGCTTGAGGCCTGCGTTGTAGAGCCGTTCATACTGTGCGTAGGCGGTCAGGGTGGAAGAGAAGGCGCCGACCTGGATCTGGTACCACCCGGTGTCGCCGGCTCGGTCGTACTTCGATTCGGGGATCTCGGGCTCGAAGAGCAGGGTCAGATCCACCGGGGCGATGCCGCTCCCCAGTATATCGATTTGGCTTGCTGCAGCGGGGGTGAGGTCGATGATCCTGCCGTCGATGTACGGGCCGCGGTCGTTGATCCTGACATCGACGCTGCGGTTGTTGGTCTTGTTCGTCACGCGTACGACCGTACCGAATTTCAAGCTCTTGTGGGCAGCGGCGAGGCTGTTCTCGTCAAAGCGTTCCCCATTGGCCGTGATGGCTTCGCTCTTTTCGCTGGTGTACCAGCTCGCGATGCCGCTCTCGATGACGGTTCCCGGCTGGAGGGCGGCATCTTGGGCGAGGAGGGGGAGACAGAGGAGGAGTACCAGGGTAAGTGTCTGCAGGCGTTTCATGCTATGAGTATACGCTCTCTCTCTTTGATTTGGCAACCGACAGTTGAAGAGAAGGTGAGCTTTCACTATAATCGACAGCCATGA
>LSQX01310960.1_pt1 | contig 12230 bp, 11 predicted proteins | sample 654561 | NCBI WGS metagenome assembly LSQX01 (sample SAMN04489861, study PRJNA283612) | anaerobic digester metagenome | isolation source: 4 biogas reactors fed with cattle manure at either 37C or 55C with and... | place: Denmark: Kongens Lyngby | collected 2014 | reverse complement strand
CCGCAACTCATTGTCTTTGGCCAGAATTATTAAAGCTCCGGTTTTGCTAACCGACATTTTGCGACAAGCAGTTACTATCGAATCCACATCGAGGTGCGTTGGTTTACTAAGATTAAGTTTTGCAAACCACCGCGATCGCTCCTTATTCATAAACCGCGGAGTTCCCAGCATCAACAGGAATTGCCTGATTTCGGGCTGAAAAACCACAATAAGCGCAATAAATCCTACCGAGATAAAGGCTCCGAGTATCGCCGAAAACATCTCCATGCGCAATGCCGAAACCAGCCGCCAAATCAAAAATACCGCTACAATTCCCAGAAAAATATTGATAGCCGCAGTACCTTTCAAAAGGCTGTGGAGCACGTACAGAAGATAAGCTACCAGCAGCACGTCGATGACGTCGGCGAGTTTTATATCGATGAATGCAGTGATAAAGAGCGTAGGCATGAAGCGTCGTTAAAATAAGTGCGGCCAAAATTAATGAATAAATTAAGAATGCATCACCAGCCGTGGACGGATATTGCTTTTAATAGGCAGCAAAATGATAAACCAGCCATTTGCAAACGGTTAATTTTAATAATGTAATTTTGCAGGCGGTAAAAATCTGAAATCATGCTACTAAAAATTCATCCCGATACTCCCAGTCAGCGCCAGATAGCCATGGTGGTGGAATGTCTGCGCGACGGCGGTGTGGTGATTTCGCCCACCGACACCATTTACGGCCTCACCTGCGACATCTTCAAATCGAAAGCCATCGAACGCATCGCACGCATCAAAGGTTTAAAAGCCGACAAGGCCAATTTTTCGTTTCTCTGCAGCGACCTCAGCGAGTTGTCCGATTACACCAAGCCTATCAACAACAACCTCTTCAAGCTCATGAAAACATTGCTTCCCGGCCCTTACACATTTATCCTCAATGCGAGCAACACGGTGCCCAAATACATCCAGAGCCGCAAAAAAACTGTGGGTATTCGTATCCCTGACAACAACATCCCGATCGAAATCGTGAAAGCGCTCGGCCATCCCATCATGTCAACCTCTGTACACGACGACGACGACGTGCTGGAATACACCACCGACCCGGAACTTATCTATGAGAAATTCCAAAACCTTGTGGATATCGTTATCGATGGCGGATTTGGTGGCAACCAACCTTCGAGTGTGCTCGACTGCACCGGCAGCACCATCGAAATCGTCCGCGAAGGCCTCGGAAACCTTGATGTACTCAAATTTTAATACATTATTATAAAAATAAAATCCCTCCGAAACCCCACGATTTCAACCCATTGAAAAGGTTTGTCAGTTTTTATGGGAAAAATAATCTTACCGGAGTTTGGATTTTTAAAAAATGGATGTACTTTTGCAGCCGCTTTGTAAAAAAAGCAACCGATTCAGTAGCTCAGTCGGTAGAGCAACGGCCTTTTAAGCCGTGGGCCCTGGGTTCGAGTCCCAGCTGGATCACCGAATAAAATAGTAATACGCCTAACCTTTAACAAGTTAGGCGTTTTTATTTTGTATGATGTTCTTCAAAACATTCTGCATTTTCAAAACATTGACCTTTGCCGGCAATGATTAAAGACCTTTTATCGGAGTTGAGTTTTACCGGCGCTACCTTGTCCGCTTGTAATAAAGCCAGACAGCGACGATGCCGAAGAGAATGTTGGGCAGCCAGGCAGCCAGCCAGGGAGTCAGGTCGCCGGAGGTGGCAAATACCGAGGATATCTGCATGATGAGAATAAACAAAAATGCCAGCGCGATGCCACTGCCCAGATGCAAGCCGATACCTCCACGCACTTTGCGCGACGACAGCGATACGCCGATGAGCGTCATCACCAGGGTGGCAAAAGGAAAGGCTATGCGTTTGTGTTTTTCTACCTGATAATCTACAATGCGTGGGTTGCCTTTCATCTGCTGCTCGCTGATGTAGTCGCGGATCTGAAAATAATTCATCTCCTCAAATTCCTCTTTTTTAATAAAAAGGTCTTTGGGCACCAGGTTTATCAGCGTGTCCATCACAGCGCCCCGCCGCAGCGTTTCCGCATTCTCGGCAATGGTTCTGATGTAGTAGTTGGTAGCCCGCCACATGCCTGTTATCGAATCGTACAGAATGCGGTCGGCGTTCATTTTAAAGGTCAGCTCCTGCTGGTCATCGAATTCCTCGAGCGAAAACTTTTGACCGGAATTGGTGGTGGAGTTGAACGACTCGACATAGACGTAGGTGCCGGGCGAAATTTGTAAGTGGATGTTCACATCCTTGTTCTTGGTGAGCTTTTCGATGTATTGATCCTTAAAGTCGCGCATCACCACATTGGCTCCGGGGATAACAAAGTTGGCCAGCAAAAATGACATGATGGTAAGCAAAAAAGCCGAGACCATGTAGGGATAAAGAAGCCTGTTGAAACTCACACCGCTGCTGAGGATGGCTATAATTTCGGTGTTCATGGCCAGCTTGGAAGTAAAAAAGATGACGGCAATAAACGTGAAGAGATAGCTGAACATGTTGATGAAGCCGGGAATAAAGACAACGTAATATTGAAAAATGATCTTTTCTACCGTTGCTTCGTTTTCGATAAAGTCGTCGATTTTTTCGGAGATGTCGAAGATGATGATAATGACAGAAAGCAAGGCGATGGCGTAAAAGAAAGTTCCCAGGAATTTCTTGATAATATAGATGTCGAAAACTTTAAGTCTCATCGTATCTCTTTCATTCTTTCCATTATCGGGCTAAAGCATCAAATTGCTGCAAACGCACATTGCCAAAAATACTATTTTCGGCCTTCAATAATGATCCGGCCTAAAGCAGTGTGGTTAAATTTACAGAAAGCAAAAACTCCAAGAGTGTTTTAGCCTTGGTCGTTGGTGCGGTATTGCAAAACGTATTTAAAAGGGTAGGTATCCCAGTAGTCGATAACTTTAAACTGCACGCCGTCGGCAAAAAGTCGCTCGGTGATGTCGCCTCTGAACTCATCCACCGAAATTTTGGCTTCACACTCTTTGGTGTCGGTATCCACAAAGATGTCGCTTGCCGTAATAAACACTTTTCTCAGGGCGTCAGTTACCTGTTCTGTTTCTGAATTTGTCATTAGTCGCTTTTAATTTTTGCAAAAGTAATAAGAGAAATCAGACCAACTTATTGTTGACTTTAAATTTTTATAAAAAAATTTTGCTGGTGGAAGATAAGATGAGTGGCTGGCGGACTTTCCGCTATTTTCCTTTTACAAAAAAGCGATACATGTTGGCGAAGTTGTTTTTGTTTTTTCCGTTCATCTGCGTCATCATCACGCCGGTAATCACCACCACCATGCCCAGGATTTTTTGCACCCTGAAGACTTCACCCAGAATGACGAACGAAAACACTGCTGTAAACACGGGGATCAGATTGGTAAAGAGGTTGGTGCGGCTGATGCCAATTTCGCGCGAAGAGATAGTGAAAAAGACAAACGCCAGAGAGGAGGCAAATACAGCCAGCAACAACAATGCGGTGATGAGCTCGGCGGTGGGCTGTACGGTGATAAAATGCCGGAAGTCGAAGATAAAAAACAGAGGAAGAAAATAAAACACGCCTATAAGATTTTGCACGGCAACGATAAAAAATGCGTCGTAACGGACAGCAAGTTTTTTGAGAAGTACCGAATATAAAACCGCTGTAACCACAGCCAGCGACAACCAGGCCACCCCGACAGGCGAAACCGACAGCGAATAATCCCGTTCGAGCAGCATAAATAAAACACCCAGAAACGAAACGATCAGCCCAAAAATGTTGAGTTTTGAAAGCCGCTCGCGGTAAACCAGATAGGCCACTACCGGCGTAAACACTGGTATGGTGGCAATGATAACCGCAGTAACCGTGGGCGAGGAATATTTCAGTCCGTAGTTTTCGCCCAGGAAATACAGAAAAGGGTTGAATGCTGCCGAGAGCAGAAACAGCCGCAGATCGGCACGCCGCAGACGCCGTAGCTTTCCAAACACAGCAAGCCCGGCAAAAAGAAGTGCCGACGAGAGGATGAGCCGCAGCAGCACAACAGTAATAGGTTCGTAATAATCGAGCACTATCTTGGACCAGACGAAGCTCATGCCCCAAAACACCATCGCCAGCGTTACCAGGATGTAGGTATAGACAGGTTTCAGTTTCACTTTTTTAGAATTCATAAAGCCATCTACCTGTGCTGGCCATTCGTTTTTTGTTCAGGTTTGCGCTCGCAAAAGGTGCCCTGCGCAATCCACAAGATACCTGATACGGGCTTGTACATTCCGGATTTAACAAATGGATCGTATTGCAGAAAATGATCAAACTTGTCAGCATCGCCATTAAAAGCTACCAGTATGCCGCCTTGGCCGGAGCCAAAATCGGCGTCAGCAATGAGTGCGTGTTCATAAAAATTCATCTTCAGATAGCCGCTGTGACGTCGGCTGAGTTTTTCGATCTTCTTTTCTGATAGCCCGGCCAAAGCTTCGGGTACGGGAACATAGCGGATGAACTGATACTCGGACATTTCATATTTTTCGGCAGGTATACAAATCCCTCCGATGGTCATGCTAAAAGGAAATACCTCGGCAACAAATCTACCGGCGGCCACTGTCGGATCGTGGTTGATGATAGTCTGTGCTTCGTCGAGTGTGGCTGCCGCCAGCACAAAAATGCCGCCGCCGCCATGCAACGACCCTGATGCCAGCAAACGGCGGGCTTGCTTCAGACTATCAATGTTGGCCTGATGGGCGGCCTGCAGTGCGTCAACCGCTGCTTTCGATAAATCCGCCCCGGAAGGGTTGCTGGTTAAAAAAACAATATATTTTCCGGAAGGACTTTGTGCTCCGACACTTAAGGCCAGCGACATGATAATCAGCAGAAGCTGCATCCGCTGCAATTGTCTTTTAAAAACCATTACAGATAATCTTTTGTAGCATTGATGACAACCCCCAATTTATCGTCGAGCGACAGGCTGCCTTCGATCCAGATAATGGTGATGCCTTTTTTCTCCATTCTTCTGAACCAGGTAATTTGTCGTTTGGCATATTGATGGATGGCGGTGTTGAGCTGCTTGAACATTTCGTTGTAGTTGGTTTCGCCGGTGATATAGTCGGTGATGTGGCGGTATTCGAGGCCATAAAACGACAACTGGTCGGCAGTGAGTCCACTTTCCATGAGTTCTTTTACCTCGTCGATCATTCCGTCGTTAAGGCGATGGCTCAGGCGCTCGGTGATGCGCTGTCGCAGTTGGTTGCGCTCCATGTTGATGCCGAACACCGAGTGTCGGATGGGTGGAAACACCACGTCCTCGCTGTTATTATCGTGTCGGTATTTTGCTATTTCGATGGCACGGATGGCTCTGTCGCGGTCGGTGCTGTCGGTAGTGTTGTGTGTTTCGCGATAGGTTTCGAGCACTGTTACGAGTTCCTTCAGCGATTTTTTATCAAGTTCGTTGCGCAGCTTTTGGTTGCGTGGCACATCGTCGAGCAGATAGCCCTGAAGCACTGCTTCGAGATACAAGCCGGTGCCACCGCACATTACAGGGAGTTTTTTTCGCTGCACAATATCATCAAACACACGCAAAAAGTCGCATTGAAATTCAAAAACATTATATTCGGTGCCTGCCTCTACAATGTCGATAAGATGATAGGGGATTTTTTTATCATCCACAGCATAATCATCGTAGTCTTTGCCGGTGCCCAGGTTCATGCCACGATATACCTGCCGCGAATCGGCGCTGATAATCTCGCCCTGCAGCTTGTCGGCTACACGCGTGGCAAGTTTAGTTTTTCCGGTGGCAGTTGCTCCCAGAATAGTAATCATCAACGGAGGAGTTTGGTTTTCTGTCGCCATAGTTTTTCGTTTGTAGTTAGAAAATCTCTTATTTGATTTAATTGTTCAACAGAAGCTTTGCTAAAGTTGAAATATGTTGGATGGATACCTTGTAAAATGGTATCGCCGGGATAAAAAGCGAGCAGAAAGTCGTAGAGGTTTTGTTCGTCGGAGGTGGTTTGCTGTTGATGGCGCCACCGCATAAACTGCAGAATGCGCAACGCATCCACTTTTTGAAAAGCGGCGCGGGCAAATCCCGTGGCGTTACGGTTGTTTTTCCGCAGCGCATCCCAGTGGTCGTGGCCAAATTTTTCTTCGAGAAATGCGGCCATAGGATGTTGCACATCACTGCCGAAGAGATCAGCAAACCGGTCGAAAGAAGTTTTCACCTCATCAAAAAGACGGTAGTTGTAAATTGGATAAGAGCTCCAGTCGCCGTTATGGCCACGAATCATTGCCGGGCCGGTGCCAAAGAGCACCCTGTCGCTGAAGCGCGCTGCCGGAAGTGCAGCAGCGTTGGTATGGATGAGTAGAGATGTGTATTTCCGAAGTTTTTGAATAAAATAAAAATCTTCGCCGCTGCGGTGAGGCGTCATGCCACCCACAGCCCCATAGGCTTCGCGGGTGCACGCCATAGCCGATCCTATTGCCGTAAAGGCATAAGGATTTTCGATGCGCAGCATGTTGAGTGCATAGTAACGCATGTAAATTTCGTAACGCAACACGGCACGATCGGCAGCTTGCTCACCGGTGAGGGGATGGTAATACCATTGTGCCGCTGCACCCGCCTGCCCATTGTCAGAAAAATCGTCGGCTACAGCCTGCAAAAAATCGGGATGATACTGTGTGTCGCCGTCCATGGTTTGCAGCAAGTCGCCGGCTGCAGCCTGTCGCGCCGCCTCATCCATGGCAGTTTTGCGTGCCCAGCCCACACCCTGATGCCGGGCGCCCCAGCCATTGCCTGGCGAACAGCGATCGATAACCTGGAGCTGATGATCCGACTTCTCCTGAAGCAGCCTAAGGGTGCTCATATTGCTTTCGCAAATGGCGCTGCGCTTCGGGTCTGACCACCAATGGTCGGGCTGATTAACACAAAAAATAGCTTTGTAATTGGGATAGGATTGCTGCCGGATGCTGAGGAGCAAGGCCGGAATTTGTTCTGACTCATCCATGAGTGGAATTGTTAACAATATTTTGGGGGCAGCTTTCACAAATATGTACCTCAATTTTTTTCTGGCTGCAAAGGTAGTGGATATTGATGATTCATGAAAAGAATTTGTTCGTTTTTCGTTGTTTGTTGTTCGTTGTTCGTTTCCCGAATCGCGGAGTATATCCCGATTTTTTCGGGGCTTTCGGGATTTCCCCGATAGGTCGGAGCAGGCAGCCTGGCTCAAGTTTGTTGCTGCGGAGTAAGAGCTGCCTGCTTTCTTTTCCCGTTAATAATTCCAAAAATGGCCGACGTGGCAATTCTTTAGTGGACAAAACCACTATTTTTGACGCGCTGCTATTTTTATTAAATCAAAACAAAAGCATTGTTAACTATGGAAACCAATCATGTGCTCGATAAGCTCCCCCGCCATCTTTTAAAGCTGGTCATCGATCAGCCATACAATAGCTACACGCCACAGGATCAGGCGGTGTGGCGTTATGTGATGCGTCAAAACGTGAAGTACCTAAGCCGTGTGGCCCACGGCAGCTATCTGGAAGGGTTGCGCAAAACGGGCATCTCTATCAATGAAATACCGCATATGTACGGCATGAATCGCATCCTGAAGGAAATTGGCTGGGCAGCGGTGGCAGTGGATGGTTTTATCCCGCCGGCAGCGTTTATGGAGTTTCAGGCCTACAACGTGCTGGTGATTGCCGCCGACATACGCCCCATCGACCAGATAGACTACACGCCCGCCCCCGACATCATCCACGAAGCCGCAGGACATGCGCCAATCATCGCCGACGCTGACTATGCCGAGCACCTGCGCCTGTTTGGCGAAATTGGCGCCAAAGCCCTCTCCTCCGCCAACGATTACAAGCAATACGAAGCTATTCGTCATTTGTCGATCCTCAAAGCCGACCCCTATTCGAGCCGTGAAGAGATACAGCGGGCAGAGCAGAAACTCGAGGTTATCAATGCCAATTTGGGCGAGCCGTCGGAGATGGCGCTGATACGTAACCTGCACTGGTGGACCGTGGAATATGGACTTATCGGCGAATTGGAAAACCCAAAAATTTATGGCGCCGGGCTGCTCTCCTCCATCGGCGAGAGCTTCAGTTGTCTGCAGCCGGAAGTAAAAAAGCTGCCCTACACATTAGAGGCTGTTAAAACTAACTTCGACATTACCACCCGTCAGCCACAGCTTTTTGTTACGCCCGACTTCGCACATCTTACTACAGTGCTCAACGAGTTTGCCGACACCATGGCACAACGCAGCGGTGGCACCCAAGGGTTGCAAAAAGCCGTAAAATCAGCACATCTGGCTACAGCCGTTTATGCTTCGGGATTGCAGATTTCGGGGACTTTTTCTAAAATAATTACAAAACAACAACAGGCTATCTATCTGCAAACCTCCTCCCCTACCCAACTCTGCTATGCTGACGACCAATTGGCCGGACACGATAAATCGAACCATAAAGACGGCTTTGGCTCACCCATAGGGAATTTTAAAAATAGCCACACGCCGCCCGAAAATCTTGATGCAGACCAACTGGAAGCGCTGAGCCTCCGCGAAGGGGAGTATTGCCAAATCGAATTTGCTTCAGGTGTGGAGGTGGCAGGCAAGCTGCGGAATATCCTTCGCCGCGAAGGCAGAAATTTGGTTTTCTCTTTCGAGGAATGCACCGTACGTTACCAGGATCAGGTGCTCTTTGAGCCGCAATGGGGAATCTACGATATGGCTGTGGGAAGTAAAATCGTTTCGGTGTTTTCAGGAGCCGCCGATCCGGAAGCCTACCAAATGGAATTTGCGCCACCTGAAGAAAAAACCCACAAAATCATTCACTCCGATGCTGCCCGCCGGCTGCATTCGCTTTATCGGGTGGTGCGCGACGTACGGCAACAAAAGCAATCGCAGGATGCACTGCCCGACATCTGGCACACTTTGCAGCAGGAGTTCCCTGATGAATGGCTGCTGCCACTCGAAATCCTGGAGATTGCCACGGCAAACAACTCTTCCGATCATTTGCGTAAAGCAATCACCAGCTATTTATTTGAGCTTCAAAAAAGAAAACCGGGTCTGGCCGGACTTATCGACAACGGGTTGAGGCTGATTGATGAAATGACGCCTGCACGCTAAGGGTTGCTTTGTGACTTCGCTTCCGCGAAATAGTTGTATTTTGTCGGTCACTTTTTAAAACTTTCTGCCATGAATAATTTTCTGGAACAATACCTCATAGAACGATACCGACAGGGCGAACTTGAAAAAGCTACTCCCGGCCCGGTGGTAACGCTCTCGCGCGAATTCGGTTGCGAAGCAAACATCATCTCACAAAAACTCTCCGAAAAGCTCGTCAGCCACTACAGCGCTATCGGCCAGAATAGCAACTGGAAGATCATCAGCAAGGAGATATTGGAAGCCTCGGCACAAAAGCTGAAGACCGACAGTAAAAAACTTGAATATGTGTTCGAGGAGAGCCGCACCACCATCGATGACTTCCTGCTGTCGCTCACTGCGCGGCAATATTACAGCGACTGGAAGATAAAAGAAACCATAAAAAAAGTAGTTCATTCTTTTGCCCACGATGGTTATGTAATTATCGTCGGACGCGCCGGCGCGCAAATCACCAGAGATATTCAAAAAGCTTTGCATGTGCGCCTCATCGCTCCTTTTCAGTGGCGCGTGGACCACATCGCTGAAAAACACAATCTCTCATCCAAAGAAGCCTACCGGAAGGTGAAAGAGATGGACAAAAAACGCCAGCGTCTGCTCGAGACATTCTCAAAAGATTCTGACTGCCACCATTGCTACGACGTACATTACAACTTAAAATATCTCAACACCGACCAAATCGTTTCCGACATCGTCCACATGATGCAGCTCAAAGAACTAATCTAAATTTTTTCATGAAAATAATCTGTATTGGCCGCAACTACGTAGAGCATGCACGCGAGCTTAACAACCCGCTGCCCCAGGAGCCGGTATTTTTTATGAAGCCCGACACCGCGTTGATCATCCGAAACCGGCCTTTTTTCTATCCCGACTTTACCAGCGACTTGCACTACGAAGGCGAGCTGGTGCTGAAAATTTGCAAAAATGGCCGTCACATTGCCGAGAAATTTGCCCACACCTACTACGACGAGATTGGTTTTGGCATCGACTTCACGGCACGCGACCTACAGCAACAACAAAAACAAAAAGGTCTTCCGTGGGAGATCGCCAAAGCCTTTGATGGCGCCGCGCCGCTGGGCGCTTTCCTGCCCGCTGATTCGTTTGAAGATGTCGGCAACATTCCCTTTCGCCTCACCTTGAATGGCGAGACTGTGCAGGATGGCAACTCTTCGCTGATGATTTTCAGCTTCGACAAGATCATCTCATACATCTCACGCTTTGTTTCGCTAAAGATGGGCGACCTGATTTATACGGGAACACCTGCCGGCGTGGGACCTGTAAAGATTGGCGACACGCTCGAAGGATACATTGCCGGTCAGCGCCTGCTCCGGTGCATGATCAAGTAAACCCAAAAGACAACAGAACCTGTGGTGATAAAAATATTTTGGCTGCCACTTTCTTTTTGATAAAAATAAATTACTTTTGCAGCCGATTCAAAACAACAAATCGTTCTGGTCAAAACAATGACCACATAAGTTGGCTCCGTAGCATAATTGGATAGTGCACCTGACTACGGATCAGGAGGTTCGGGGTTCGAATCCCTGCGGAGTCACCTAATTATTAAGCAGTTACATAAAACCATGTAGCTGCTTTTTTAATTCCGCACACGATTCCTGTCATCAAAATCTTTTACTCCATTCATGGTGTCGCGCCTATGGCACTAATCCCAGTGCGGAAAGTAATTGCATGCTGGTTCCCAAATCCTCACATCAACATATCCTCACATCCTCACATCAGCAAATCAGCACATCATCAAATCAACCCTCCGAACAATAATCTACCCGCTATGTTTGTTGTGCATCCATGATTTTTGTTTTAAAGATAATGAAACCCCATGCTGAGTAAAGAACTGATTATTGAAGCCCGCCACCTGAAACTCGAAGACTACTACGATTTGCGCAAAGCAATGGAGAAGGCATACTTTGGCTCCTCCGACGACTACTGGGAACGCCGCGACATAAGCCGGCTGCTCGACGTTTTTCCGGAAGGGCAACTCTGTATTGCCGTTAATAATAAAGTGGTAGCGCTCGCCCTTTCTATCATCATCGACTATTCCAAGTTTGGCGACAACCACACCTACAACCAGATTACCGCCAACGATACTTTTACCACACACGACCCCGACGGCGATGTGCTGTATGGCATCGAGTTGTTTGTGCATCCCGACTACCGCGGCATGCGCTTGGGGCGCCGGCTCTACGATGTGCGCAAGGAGCTGTGCGAAAACCTCAATCTGCGCGTCATCATGGCGGGCGGACGTATCCCCAACTATAGCAAGTTTGCCGACGAGATGACCCCACGGCAATATATCAATAAGGTGAGCAACAAAGAAATTTACGATCCCGCGCTTACCTTTCAGTTGTCAAACAATTTCCACGTTAAAAAAATCGTGAAGAACTACCTCGTCGACGATGAGCAGTCGATGGAATTCGCCACGCTGCTGGAGTGGAACAACATCTATTATCAGGAAAAAGAAACCCTGATAAACAAGTTGCAACCCGTGGTACGACTTGGTCTGGTGCAGTGGCAGATGCGTCATTTTGCTACTTTCGACCATCTGATAGAACAAAGCGAATTTTTTATCGATGCCGTGAGCGGCTACCATGCCGACTTCATCCTTTTTCCGGAATTTTTCAACGCGCCGCTTATGTCGGGATTCAACCACCTGGGCGAAGCCGAAGCCATACGCAAGCTGGCTGAATACACGGAGCCACTGCGCCAGAGGTTTGTCGATTTTTCGATTAGCTATAATGTAAACATCATAACCGGAAGCATGCCTGTGATGGAGCATGGCAAACTCTACAACATCTCCTACCTCTGCCGGCGCGACGGCACTTGGGAATCGTTTAAAAAAGTACATATAACCCCAAACGAATCTGAGACCTGGGGCATGTCGGGCGGTAGCGACATCCGGGTATTTGATACCGACAGCGGCAAAATTGGCATCGCTATCTGCTACGACGTGGAGTTTCCGGAGCTTATCCGCATCTATGCCGATCAAGGCATGCAGTTGCTTTTTGTTCCGTTTCTCACCGACACCCAAAACGGCTACAGCCGCGTTCGCCGTTGTGCCCAGGCACGCGCCATCGAAAACGAATGCTATGTAG
>LSQX01309609.1_pt2 | contig 12230 bp, 5 predicted proteins | sample 654561 | NCBI WGS metagenome assembly LSQX01 (sample SAMN04489861, study PRJNA283612) | anaerobic digester metagenome | isolation source: 4 biogas reactors fed with cattle manure at either 37C or 55C with and... | place: Denmark: Kongens Lyngby | collected 2014 | reverse complement strand
GGTGTAACACTTCGAGCGATGGTGGGGATTTGAGTAATTTGTGGGGATGGTACGCTGGTGCTGGTAGCTGTCGCCGTAGGTAGAAAGGCGAGAGTTTCGAAGGCTGCCTGGGTGACTTGGGCGACAGACGTTTGCAGCAACTCTTCCTCATTGAGAACCGGAGGCAAGCTTGGACCGGGTGTCGGGCTGGCGGCAGGACGGCAGGCTGCAAAAACTGAGAGAGTGAAGAGGAAAAGCACGAAACGGAATAGTCTGTTGCGCATAGCCTGATTGTACATTAACTTTCTGCTATTTCTTTGACCTCGTTGCTAAAGGTCTTCTGCGCGCTGCCGAAATGATGTTGGATTGTTCCATCCGGGAAACACACAGTTGCATTTTTCCCATCTCGGGTCACTTCCAGCCCGCGATACTGCACCTTAAAAGGCCATGGAAAGGGATTTCGCCCTCGCAGGCTGACTTTGTTTTCATTCAAAATCCGTATCCCAGCCAGGTCCAAAACCAGGCTGACCGGTATCAAGCTACCAATTGTGTTGCGCAGCCCGAGAACACGACCGTTTTGACTACTCCAGCGATCGGTTTGGTTATGTTCCATGCTAAGTTGGTAGATTTGAGCATGCTGAAGTTGGCTAAGCAGTCGAAAAGCTGCTTCCATCTCCTCCTTACGTATTAGATCGGCAAGCACCAAAAGGTTCCAGCTCAGGTTGACCACCTTTTTTTCACTATTCGGATCCAAGCTTTCAGGCAGCCCATAACTCGTGGTTGCTAATACAGACTCAACATTGAACAATTTGCCAGTTTCAGACTCACCGCTCTTTTCTTCAACTGGAGCAGAAAGCAGCATTCCCAGGTCACAACACCCTAAATCTGCCTGGTGAATTTGCAGATGACACTCCCCGATCTGGAGGTCGCTGATATTGTCAATACGGGCGTAAATATGGCTGGTAGTGTAGAAAAAACTACCAGGAAGCCAGAGCAAATTAGCAGGTTCGACTGCTTCACTTACTTGCTCACCTTCCATATTTTCTCCGTGAAGGTAAAAGACAGACGGCTTTTTTAGCTGAAGCGAAGGTGTAATACGCAGATTCAAACGGGCTGACCTGTGCAGATAGATTGATCTTGCTCCAAATGCTGTAAAATCTCCCTGGAAAAGTACTTCTCCGGAATGCCAACGATGGCTTTTCCGATCAAGGCAGCCAGTTTCGTACCCCTTGTTTGCAAAACTACCGGTGAAAGAATTCAATAGACTGAGATGATTATCAATTAGCGGCAGCGTCGTGGTGTCTTCCGCAATTTGAGCAATTTTGCGTAATTCCCTGAGCTCAATCTCCAGCAAGGCGGCCAAATTAAGCTGTTCGGTAAAGTTTATGCGCGTAGCCAAACAATCTTCGTCGATCAGGTTGAAAGTCGGAAGGGTGGTTAATCCACATTGTTCTATGCTTGTCCATTCAGGGATGCCATCCTGATCATGGTCATGCACTGGGGTGAACCAGGCAAAGCAAAGAGCCTTGAGCGCTGGGTATATCTCCACCAAGTAATCCGTGTGCTGGTAATGCTGATGCAAACGCCAGGCGAGATCACTAAGGCAAGGGAAGGGTAAGGCACGTTGGGGGTTACTGGTTAGATTGGCTGAGGCTGTTACCAAGTAATCTGCTAATAGTTTTATCGCAAGCTCACTTTGTGCGGGCAACAAACTTGCTGTAAGCTGCCACAATTCCAAGGCTGAGATGCCAGTCCGCGTGTTTCCGTTCGCAGGTGAATAGGCGGAATGGATGTTGCGACTTTTGTCTGGGCTTATCTGTCCCTGGCTATTTTTCCTTAGTAACTGAAAAGCCTGGTTTTGGTTGGAATAGAAAGCAGCATCCCAATTGGATTGGGGAGTGCTGATCTGGACCATGCGCGCTTGGTTGGCGACCTCCAGGCGAGCGATTTCACCATCCCAATTAGCAGGGAAATTTCTTGAGCCGGGATGGTTCTCGACAACATTATTATTGATCTCGCACTGCCATAAGGTTTGGAGTGTTTGCCCAGGGCTGAGATGTTTGCTTTGTTCCAATGCAAGGTTGGGGCTTAATACGGTTTTTGAGCTGCCCTCCATCCCCAGGTGTACAGATAGGCTTCCACTTTGACCCTTCAGGTAGGTTTGAAAACCCTGTCTGGTCGGTTTGAGCTCAGAACTGCCTTGTAAGGCAACCAGCCTGGCAGCCAACCTGGCACCTGCCTCAATGTTGGTCTCACCGTGATTGGTAATGCAGATTCTTCCCTGGACCCAATCCCCACCTCGCACCCAAAATTCAATGGTCGCCTTCACATCAGCAAAAGGGGTGACTGTCATCTTGACATAGTTGGAGAAAACCAAGTCAAGGCAGGGTTGACAGAAGAAATCCTGTATCCTCTCCTGTGAAACCTTGTTGAGACTTATTTGGGGCATGATTTGAAAGCTGCGCGCTTGCAAACCCAGGGTGCTCATCAGGCTGATTGGCGCACATTCGTCCGTCTCCAATTGCCAGACAGCATCAATTGCACTTGGGGTTTCAAGGAACTGCTGATCTGCAGCAAAGGTAAGACCTATGGCGTCACTACTGAAAAAGGGACCGATGTTCACTCCCTTATTATATGCGATTGGTGATTGGAGCGCTGGATCGTTGCAACATCAGTACTTTCTACGAGAAAGAACGCTCGCAATTCCGTATGTTTTTTCGGGATGTAATCATTGAAAAACCGGCTTGTTTCCTTTATGTTAAAATCGAAGACAAGTAAAGAAGAAAAGGCGCTATGGAAACCAACCAATTATCTGAATCTGAAAATTTACCTCAGCAGTCGTCATTGACGGGCGGAGAATCTGCAACCGACCAACCGAACATGGGCGAGGGTCTCCAATTTAAAGAATTGGATAACTACGTAGAATCTCCCCTGAGCATTGAAGAGCAGAATGGACAAAACAACTACACCAATCCGGGTGATGAATTCAAGACAGGTCACTGGGCTATTGAGAAGCACATCGAGGAGACGACCTCCGTTCCTCAACCAGTTGTTCAGGAAACGGCAATGGATATGGATTTTGTTGATACCATACCTCCAGAAACTCCTACCATCCAACCTTTGCCGGAGCTTGTCCTTCCAGAGTCTGTCGAAGAAATTGACCCTCATGCAACAGCACTTAACGCGGTTGCCTTTACACCTTCTGGAACTGAAGTCTCCCATGACACCCAACCATTATTGGTTGGTAAGCCTAAAAAACCAACCCCTGTAGAATCTCAACCAGCTAAAAGACCTGCAAGCGGCAAAACCCAACCGATTCCTGTGGGCGGGCTCACCGCATTGCCTCCCCGTAAGTTGAAGAAGAAAAAAGGCTGTCTGAATCGGGGAGTGCTTATTGCTTTTGTGGTGCTGCTTGTCTTGCTGTTGGTTGGTGGTATCTTTGCAATTTCACAATACCTGGAAATTGCCAGTACACTGCCTTCGGTGGATGAACTGCAGACCCGGGCTTCCCAATTCGAGACCACCTATATCCTCGATAGAAACGGGAATATCCTCTACGAAATCGTGGACCCCAATGCCGGCAAGCGCACCTATGTGCCGTTGGAGCGTATCTCTCCTTACCTGATCGCGGCGACCATTGCAACCGAAGACAAGGAATATTACAACCATCCTGGCTTTGATTTAATCGCCCTGGCTCGTGCCTTGTACACCAACTATACTTCTGGCGAAATTGTTTCTGGAGCATCAACGATCACCCAGCAGCTTGCCCGCCTTTTGCTTCTAACCGATGAGCGATTTGAGCAATCTTACGAGAGAAAAGCGCGGGAAATTATTCTCGCGGCTGAAATTACACGCCGCTACTCCAAAGAGCAAGTCATTGAACTCTATCTGAACGAAATTTTCTATGGCAACCGGTCTTATGGTATCGAAGCAGCGTCTTCCACTTATTTCAACATTACCGCTGCTGATCTGAACGTTTGGCAATCGGCATTTTTGGCTGGAATTCCTCAAACACCCGCTGTCTATGACATCTATAACAACCGCGAGGCAACAATCAACCGTTTCAAGACGGTTCTGGTGTTAATGTATGAGCTTAGCAAAGAGACTGGTTGTATTCACATCGGTGAAGACCTGGAACCGGTTTGTTTGGATGCTATCCAAACGGTTGAAGCATCGGACGCTTTGGAAGCGTATCAATTTACCAAGCAAGATATCAACATGCAATTCCCTCACTGGGTTGTGTTTATCCAGTCATTGCTCGAATCCCAATTTGATGCGCAAACGATTTACCGTTCTGGTTTCACGGTCTATACCACCCTCGATCCGGATATGCAGCGCGATGCCGAGCAGGCTGTAACCAACCAACTGGCTCAGATGACTGGCAAAAATGCCACCAATGGAGCGGTCGTGGTGATGAACCCTACCAACGGAGAGATCCTTTCCATGGTCGGGTCGGCGGACTTTAATAATGCCGCAATCAGCGGGCAGGTCAACATGGCACTGAGCAATACGCGTCAGCCTGGTTCGTCGATCAAACCGCTCACTTACCTGGCAGCCTTCGAGAAGGATTGGACGCCTTCGACACTGATCTGGGATGTGCCTACTAAATTCAGACCCTCCACCGATCCCTTTGACACCAGCCCTGATTACGAACCTGTCAACTACGACGGACGTTTCCACGGGCCGGTTTTGGTGCGGGATGCTCTGGCGAATTCATACAATATTCCGGCGGTTAAAGCATTGGAATATGTTGGCGTTTATGATGACCCCAACACAGCAGAGCAGGATGGTTTCATCAATTTCGCTCGCCGGCTTGGGATCACATCTTTGAATCGCACGGACTATGGGCTTGCTCTTACACTCGGTGGTGGCGAGGTTAGCTTGCTTGAGATGACCAGTGCTTTCCAGGTGCTTGCCAATGAAGGGCGAAAGGTGGCGCCTGTGGCTATTACCAAAGTGGTTGACCACCAGGGTGTTGTGCTGTTTGAATACCAGCCGCCTGCTGGCGACCAGGTTGTTCGAAGCGCGCATGCTTACATGATTTCTTCCATCCTTTCCGATTCGGCTGCCCGTGCTCCCATGTTTGGGTTCAACTCAATCCTGAATCTTCCCTTCCAAGCTGCAGCAAAAACGGGTACTACCAACGACTTCCGCGATAACTGGACAATGGGTTACACACCTGACCTGGTTGTCGGGGTTTGGGTAGGGAACGCCGATTACACGCCCATGATTAACACAACCGGTGTTGAAGGCGCTGCCCCAATTTGGGCGCAGATCATGCAGGCTGGAATCAACCGTTACAAGGGGGGTAATGCCACACCTTTTGCACGTCCGTCGGATGTTGTCGATACCACCATCTGCACAGTTTCTGGCACACAGCCAAGTGAATATTGTCCAACTTATAAGACAGAAATTTTTGCTTCTGATCAGCAGCCTTTGCCCAAAGACCAGGACCTCTGGTTGAAGACCGCCATCGATTCCTGGACGAACCTGCAGGCTTCACCGTCTTGCTCAGAGTTTACCAAAGAAGCCTTGACGATTAATGTCGAGGATGAATCAGCCATTGAATGGCTGGGGACGCAACCTGGACGGGATTGGGCTTCCAATAATGGATTCCCAGACCCAATTGTGATCAAACCCGAGAGGGAATGCCGGCTCGACGATCCCCGCCCGATCATCTCTTTGATTGGCGTGAGCGATAATGCGGTCATCCAGGACAATCCTTTTGTGATTGCAGGCGTTGTTGATGCGACTGCCAACTTTAAGCAGTTCAAGCTCCATTGGGGTGAAGGACCAGACCCAACAGAATGGACCGCATTGACGCCGGATTGGATTACTTATCCCATAACCTCAGCTGCTGAGATAGTCAGCTGGGATTTGACCGATATTGATGCGGATGTTATTACGTTGAGGGTCACCATGCACAGCACGATCAACACAGAGGTGCAGAAGAAATGGGTTCTGAGGTTGGATATCCCAACCCCGACCCCGACTCTGACGCCAACCGCGACAATGACGCCAACGTTGACACCGACTATACCTCCTGTGCCAACTGAGACGCCGACCCCGCCCCCAGAACCAACGGTGGAACCCACAGCACCACCCCATGAACCGTAGGATGACAATAATCCAATGCTTAAGATAGCAATGCTTGTTCTTACTTAGAATAATGCAAGTTGAGATGTGTGAAATTCGGGAGGGTCGCCGCTAATTTGCGAATTAAAGAGTTCGCGACTCAAGAGCGGGTTGCCGGCAAGGTTACGCAGTTGACGGAATTTTACCAGCTGCCATTTATCATCTTTGAGTAAACGCAGGTTTGGGTCTCGCTTTAGTTTGTAAGCGATCAGGTTAGAGCGCCCTCCAGGAAGAACAATGATTCTTTGACCTGGCAGATCCCGATTTCCTCTCAGGATTTTTGAAATCTGGGCACTTGTGATGGGGAAGAAGCTGTAGAGAGGTGTTCCAGTTTGGTCCATCCAAAGGATTCGTTCCGGATAACTCTCACGACGATAGTTGAGCGTATCTGCCATTTTCTCCAGGATAGTCCTAATTTGCTGAAGGTCGTCCGCTCTGGCAGCCGCACGTTCCTGTGGCAGTATACGAAACACTGAGCCTGCATCCGACTTTTCTTCCTGGGCGTAGGATTCGAGGATTGCCTGGATCAATTCATCCGACGGTGTCTGCATACCACTCAATCGGGCATAAAGCGCACGGTAGAGGTCATCGAAAGTTAGGGTAGCCCTGTTTTGCAGTTCTGAGACGGCCACCTGTTCAGCCAGGTCTGCCATGCTAATGGATTCCAATAGTGGTCTGGTTAGCCAATACATGCCTGTTTCAGCAGTAGTTCCTGGATTGAAGCGTTGAAAATGGGTAGCGTCGTTCAGAGCTGTGGCAAATTCACTTTCCAGATCATTGAGCATCTCGTTTGGTTTGGGTCTGTCATCCAGATTCCCAGTTACCAATTGATCTGCGACTGAATAAGTTAATAACCTCAACCAATGCGTCGGCTCGCCGAGCTGGCTCAGCAATTGTTTCCCACTTTCCTGTATTCTGACTTTGTTTTTTTTCTCGAAGAACGAAGACTGAACCGGTGTCGCCAAGTGCCATACAGTTTGCAGGGTCTCATTTTCACCGTCAATTGAGGCAGAATGCAACTGCAGACCGGCATTTTTGGCACCCAATAGACCAGCAAACAAGAAAAGGGTTTCCAGCTCGCTGGTCAGTAGCAAAACCGGAACATCCTGCCCGATCAAGCCGGGCAGTTGAGCCAAAACTTTTTTCAGCGCGACGCTGTGCCAGGTCCAGTCATAACGTTGTTTTAAGAGGCTGTTACGAAGCGTTTTAACGCCTTCTTTGCCCCAAAGCCAGCCGCTCCACAGTCCGGAAAGATTCCACCAGGCCTGGTTGCGTCTTGGAAGCGAGGTTTGCACCAGTTTGATCAAACCTGGTTCGGGAACCTCGGCTAATTCCCGTAAACGTCCTTCAAACAGGCTGATTCCGCCTGTCGGTGGAACGCGTTTGGGCCAATCGCGCAGTTTGACTTCTTCAAGGGGTTGAGTCCAGAGGCTGGCAGAACGCAAAAAAGCCTTCCAGACGTTGACTTCCTGGTAAAGTGGGGGGCGGATCAGTTGTTTCGGTCTGTTCTTACCCTTTGGCCATATCCAAAGCTGATTCGCCTGGTCTGCCGCCGTTAGCCACATGGCTTTGAGCACATCTGATTGTTGCTGGCTCAAATTGCTGTTTTCGATCTTACTTAATAAAATCTGTAAGGCAACCAGTGCTCTGGGGCTGTAGAAGGTAATTACCTCTTCAATCACTTTTCTGAGAGGCGGATCTTGCCCAGCCACCTTTTCCAGGATCTGTGAACGTGTCAGAGCGTAGGAGGGTGTTTTGCCGAGAGATTCCTGTAATGCTGGTGTCAGGTCGAGCTCGCCACTAAAACCGCAATCCTGGCAAGTACCAACAGCGAGATGTGGATTAACCCCTTCTTCGGACCAAATAAATGTATCTACTTCAAATTTAGATTCTGCTTGACAGGTCGGGTTCGGACAATCCAGGCGATAGAAATTAGTCAGATACTCTTCCAGAGTTGAACCGTCACGCATCCGGTTTTGATTCAACTGCAGCAATGCCTGGCTGATTGTTTCGGCACTTGTTGCGCCAGCCAAAACGCGCAGTGTGAAGGCAGCAATCGGGTTATTTGCGGACACGAGAACACGGTAGCCAGCCCGGGCTAATTCCAAGGCGGTAAAGGGGTTTTGTCCGTAAGGATCAAGGATGTAGGAACCTGGAGAGGCATATCGGCTGACCCAATTTCTAACCATACCCTCCTGGTAAGGGGGATAATAGCGCTCCAGCGGTAAAGAATGTTCTGGAACCAGACTCGGCTCGCTGGCCCTTACCCAAGGTGCTGTGGAAAAGTCAGTTGAACTTATGCTATCCTGCAATTGACTCCTATTCTGACCTCGAGATGAGGATGCCAAACCCATAGCCAGGCAGATTCAGATTGTTTTCTGTCATTTGAGCAACCATGGCTTCATTACCCACATAAAGTAATTCCCATTTGTTGAAATCTTGTGTGGGCAGTTGATATGTGTAGATTTGTTTTGAAAAATTTAGCACGATCAGCATCTTCTCATCACCAGCCTGGCGCTGATAGACCAACAAATCTTCATTTTCAACCTGGACCATTTCCAGGTTACCTGCATTCAGGGCAGGGTGTGCCCGCCTGAGCTGAATCAGGCTCTTATAGAAAGCCAACATAGAAGCCGGTGAGGCGGACTGAGATTCAACATTTCTGACAGGATAGTCCTTATTGAGAGGCAGCCATGGTTCGCCGTTGGTGAAACCAGCGTTCGGTTTAGCGCTCCATTGCATAGGAGCACGGCACCCGTCCCGGCCCTTATTGAAAGGCCAGTATCGCTTTCCGACCGGATCCTGGATCTGTGAACGCGCCAGGGAAACGTCGCGCATACCAATTTCTTCACCATAATAGAGATAGGGTGTTCCTCGAACGGTTAACTGCATCGCAAGAAGAAGTTTCGGGATCGCATCGCTCTCACCTTTGGCGAACCGCGTGGTGGAGCGGGGAGTATCGTGATTATTGAAGAAGTAATTTGGCCAGGCATCATCACCGTGCAGGGCATCCCAATATTGGATCTCTTTCCCATATGCGCGTGCGCTAAATGGCGAATTGCAAAAGGCGTAATCAAAACCAGCGTGAAGCCTTTTTTCGCCGATGTAGGTGCGAGCCTGAGCGGAAGAAACCAGGTAAGTTTCACCAACCACGTAACGTTGCGGGTAGCTATCCATAATTTTGCGGATATCTTCAACTACGCCGATCATCTCAGGTTGGTTACTGTCATAAATGTGATCGTACGCATCAAATTTACGCAATGCTTTTCGAATACTGAAGCCTTCGTTCCTCGGATTGTCTCGGAAGAGTACATCCTGGAAATAATTGTTAAACACATCCAGCCTGAAGCCATCTACACCTTTGTCCAGCCAATAACGAAAAACGTCCAGCAGGGTCGAACGAACTTCCAGGTTGTGCCAATTGAGGTCGGGCTGACCTTTCGCAAAGGCATGGTAATAGTATTGACCCAGATTTTCGTCATATTCCCAGGCGCTTCCCCCAAAAATCGAGAGCCAATTGTTGGGATAGCCACCATCAGGGGCAGGGTCGCGCCAGATATACCAATCGTGGTAAGGGTTGTCTTTCGATTTACGTGATTCCTGGAACCATCGGTGCTGATCTGAAGAGTGGCTTAAAACCAGATCCATGATGATGCGCAGATCTCTTTTGTGAGCCTCCTGGAGCAATCGTTCGAAGTCTTGCAGGTTGCCAAATTTAGGGTCAATCGTGTGGTAATCGGCTACGTCATAGCCAAAATCGACATCCGGGGAGGGGTTGATTGGGGAGAACCAGATTGCGTCAATGCCCAAATCTTGCAGGTAGTCAAGATGTTGGATTATACCTGCCAAATCACCGATTCCATCGTCGTTGGTGTCTTGAAATGACCGCGGATAAATTTGGTAAACTATCCCATTCTTCCACCACAATTTATTCTCTGTCACCCTGACCTCCTGATTGTGAATTGTCTACATGATTTACAGATTCAAATTTCTATTTTTTAATTTTACTTGATAGATGAGGGTTAACAAGCACTTTATGAATGTATTCTTCGAAAGAATGAAATATCCACTTTGCGATTAAGGTAAATTACTGGCATTCCTGCGTCGCTTACTCTGCGAATGTTAGTATACACATGAAAGGTGATTTAATGCGCTTATTTTTGTGAAAAGACAATAGTGATTTCTCGCCACAACTCATTCGAATAAGCAGCAAGGGATGACCTTTACAAGCCTTAGTTAAACCCAAACGGGCTTGATTTCCGGTCTAACCTGTGGTAATATCTGTGTGTTAGTCAGTTCAATACTTTTCAAGTCGAAAAGTGGGCAGTAGTCCACTTTTTTATTTAGAACTGAGATTGTGTTTATTTTGGAGAAAGAAAACGATGAAAAGCGAATTTGCATTAGCCTTCAATGAGGTCCTGGAAGAACGAGGTTTACCACGGGATGTGATTTTGGGTGCACTTGAATCAGCCATGGTATCCGCATACCGTAAAGCCGTTGGCGTATCTGCCGCCCAGGATGTTCAGGTCGTGATGGACTTCGATACTGGTAGCGTTAGCGTTTTTGCTGAAAAAGAAGTAGCTGACAGCATATTCGATGATCGCACGGAAGTCTTGTTAGAAGAAGCTCGCAAACACTATCCTGATTGCGAAATCGGAGACCTGGTGATGGTCGAATCGACCCCCAGAGACTTCGGTCGTATCGCAGCCAGCACGGCGAAGCAGGCTATTCAACAGAAAATTCGAGATGCTGAAAAACAGCGTCAATATGAGCATTTTGTAAAACAGGTTGGCGAGATCACCAGTGGTATCGTCCAGGCGGTTAACTCACGCCAGGCAACCATTGGTTTGGATATGAAGGCTGAAGGCATCATGCAGAAAAAAGACATGATCCCCAATGAACGCTTCCGTATTCATGATCGGATTCGTGCCTACGTGGTCAGTGTCGAGGATACCTCCAAGGGGCTGCAAATTGAGCTTTCACGCGGACATCGCAACTTCTTACGCCGCTTGCTCGAAAACGAAGTACCTGAGATCTATCATGGTATTGTTGAGATTCGCTCAATCGCCCGCGAGCCTGGTCAACGTGCCAAGGTTGCTGTTTCTGCGACCCAGCAGGGAATTGACCCGGTTGGTGCCTGTGTTGGTCAGCGTGGTGTTCGCATCCAGGCGATCGTACGAGAACTCCACGATGAGAAGATCGATGTGATCGAATGGAGTCCGGACGCAGCTGTTTACATCAGCAAAGCCATCAGTCCTGCCCGGGTCTCTGGTGTTTACCTGAACCCTACAATTTACGAACACAAGACTGCCACCGTAGTTGTGCCTGAAGATCAACTCAGCCTGGCAATCGGTCGTGAAGGTCAAAACGCACGCCTGGCGGCTAAGTTGACTGGCTGGCGGATTGACATCATGAGCGTTTCTGAGGCAGCTGCGAAAGCGTTGGTCAAGCTTCGTGAAGATAAAAGCCTTGCTGGTTTGGCCAAACAAGAAGCTGACACCATGGCACGCATTGAAGAGCTGTTGCAGATGAAATCTGATGGTCGGGTACTCAGCATGGATGACAGCGCTCTGATCGGTCGTTTTGTCGATCGCGTTGAACGTCGTGGTGAAGCAGACCGCAAAGACGAAGTGGATGCCCACCTTGCTGAACTCAAAACCATCAGGGATACCATCGACCCACGTGCCTTTGCAATGTCGATTTACGATGTCCCCGGAGTAAAAGAACACATTTTGGTGACACTACAGGAGAATCACCTGGAGACTTTCGGGGATTTGATTTTCACAGTCCGCACTAATCCGGAAGCAATACTAAACTTCACCGGTATTGGTCAGAAGTTCTACGAAGAAATTCTGGAAGTTGTCAACACCTACGAATTTCCACCAATCGAGGTTGAGGAAGTCGTTGAGGTCGCCCAGTTGGTTGAAGAAGAAACAACACCTGAGGCGGTGGTTTCTGAAGTTGCGATAAGCCCTGAAACCGAAGAAGCGGCTGAAATAGAAGTCGAAGAGGTTCCCGAATCTGCTTTAGAAGAAGTTCAGCCCACAAAGGTTGCAAGTGAAGGCGAAGGCACCGAGGAAAAGAGTTTTGAAGAACTCTTCCGCCTCGATACGATG
>LSQX01100065.1_pt1 | contig 12230 bp, 12 predicted proteins | sample 654561 | NCBI WGS metagenome assembly LSQX01 (sample SAMN04489861, study PRJNA283612) | anaerobic digester metagenome | isolation source: 4 biogas reactors fed with cattle manure at either 37C or 55C with and... | place: Denmark: Kongens Lyngby | collected 2014 | reverse complement strand
CAGCGTAGCATATACATATGATTCCCTTGGCAATGTCATTACCCAAACCGACGGTGAAGGCAACACTACTACCTATCACAGAGATCTGTGGGGTAAGGTGGTGCAGGAAACAGACGCAAACAATGTCAACACCTTCTACACCTATGACTATGCGGGGAATATAGCCTCAACCACCGATGGAAACGGCAACACCACATACTATGTGTACAACAGCATGAATCTGTTGTCCGAAATGACAGACCCAATGAATCAAAAGGTACAATATTTCTATGATTTACAGGGTAGGCTTGTAAAAGAAATAGACAGAAACGGACAGGAGATCAACTATGAATATAACAGCGATAACCAGCTTACACTAAAATATGCCAATAATAGTGAAGGTCAAACCCTTTACAATAAATACCTCTACAATCTGGATGGTACATTGCTTGCAGCTATTACGCCGGAAACCGTTGATCAATTCAGTTATACACCCAACGGAAAACTCTATCAGAAGATACACAACGGCGAGCTGGAGCTGGAATACGGATATAACAGGAATGGCAGCGTTATCTCTGTAAAAGACAAGTCTCAGATGGAAACACGGTATACATACGATATAGCAGGCAGGCTGAAAACAGTAAATGACGGTCAGAGCCAGGTAGCACAATACAGCTACAACCCGGACAGTACTGTTAGTCAGATACTGTACAACACAGGCGTAAATGTCACCTATCAGTATGACAGGGACAAGAACACCATCAGTATGATTAACAGGAACCAGCAGGGGAGCATAATCTCAAGCTTTGTCTATACATATGACAGCAACGGCAATCAGACATCTAAAACAGAAAACGGAGAAATCACCTATTACACATATGACAATTTGAACAGACTATCATCGGTTCAATACCCAACAGCAGGCACAGAAAATTACACCTATGACAATGCCGGTAACCGACTGAGCAAAACCAACTACAATGCAGCGGGCGGAGTACCGACGGTAAACATATCCGTATCGTATACTTACGACAGTCTGAATAGGATGACAGAGAGCCTGACAGATGATATACTATTGGCATATAAAGGGAGAACAGTATATCAGTATGATAGCAACGGAAACCTAATAAAAGAAACGACAACCCAACTGGACTATATAACTGAGCAGATACTTGAAACAGACCCGGCAACGGGATTGCCAATACAGCCACAGGTTAAGAGCTACACCTATAATGCCTTTAAGCAGAACATCAGCGTAACTAACGCAGACGGTTCATACCAGCAGAACATATATGACGCACTGGGGCTGAGGATATCGACCATAGAGAACGGTTACCGTTCGGACTATATATTTGACAGGGGAAATATCATAGCAGAGTTTGACGGCAGCGGAACCTTGACAAGCAGGAATATACGGGGATATGGGTTAATAGCTCAGAAGGACGAAAAGAGCAGGCTCAGCTATTATCTGCACAATGCTCACGGAGATGTCACGAGCATGATTGACGCAAGCGGCAAGGTGCTCAACATCTACCAGTATGATGCCTTCGGCAATACGATGTCATATGCCGAAACAGTAGCAAACCGTTTTAGGTACGCAGGGGAGCAGTTTGATACGATCACCGGCCAGTATTATCTGAGAGCCAGATACTACGACCCCACTGTAGGTAGATTTACACAGGAGGATGCATACAGGGGTGACGGCCTTAACCTGTATGCATATGTGGGGAATAACCCGGTGAACTTTATTGATCCGAGCGGGCATTGTAAAGATGAGATAAAGATCGCTGTTAATGATCATCTGTTAAATAACCCTAACATCCCTGAAAACATAAAGGACGTGTTAACGACTATAATTGAGTGGCCGGGTAAAACTCTTGAAGATTTGTATAAGCTTGATACGAAGAAAATGGAGCATCAACCTATACAAATTAGCATTGAAGAAAATACAATAAAAATTCAAATTTTTGTAGCATTTACTGGGGACGCAAGTAAAATCTTTCCTGACTCAGGGGGTCTTACATATGGTGAAGTAGCAGTACAAGGAATTGCATCAAGGTGGGATTCTGATTTATCAGGACAAGAATTTGAAATAAATGGAGTTAAAGCCAAGGTAGATCTACAAATATATTCTAATTCATATAGTCCTAATAAAGTTTTGCAACCAGTTCTTTGTTCAAACAAGCAAGAGTTTCTTAAAATAGGTATTCAAGATAAAGCAGGCAGAGCATATGTTGAATACTCAAATTTGCCTCTTGGAATTGATTTCTGGAGTGATTGGTCAATAACAAATCCAGGCGAGCAACATTTATACACAAAAGAGGCAAATAGTGATGCACGTCCACTTGAAGAGTTTAAGAATACTGTTGCACATGAATTTGCACATAATTTAGGTATAGGTGATGCATATGGAGAAAAAGGATATAGAGATGCAGCACCTTCTTGGGCGGCACCAGAAAATGATATAATGAGAGATAGTAGGAATGGTGTAGTGTCAAGTCAAGATATAGCAATGATTCTTAAAGCTTGGACTACCAACAAGCCTCAAGATTTTCCACAAAAGTAAGGAGGATGAAAAATGTTTAGGATTGCTTCAATATCTTTGTTTACAGCATACATATTCTTGCTTCAATTTATTACCACTTCGCAGATTGGACCGGATTGGGAAATACCGTATGCAATATTGAAGAAAAGTAGACTGATGTTAGTGGTTGGGCTTCTATTTGTAATAATAAGTGGTGTTTTGGTACTAATATCATACAAAAGTTTTGATAAGTACCGAATTTCTATAAAGGTGATTTACATTAGCCTGATAATTATTGCACTGGGCATTATTGGACTGGGGCTTGGCGGTGTATTCTACCAATTGCCAATTCGCTTTCCTATGTTGTCAAGTACAATAAAATATGTATTTTGGCCAGGACTAATTATTTCATTCGTCTTATTAGTAAAACTGTTAGTTGGTAGTGCAACGTATCATTGATATTTAGATAAAACAGGATAAGGATGCTTTAAAAAGATGTTCTCCAAACAGGCTTTGAATGAAGTTGAAGATTTTGATGTTAGTATGGATAGCCTGTGAGTATGACAGCAACGGCAGCCTTCTAAGCGAAACCACTACTCAGCTGGACTATGCAACAGGACAGATACTGGCAACAGACCCGGAAACGGGATTGCCNNAAGAGCTACAGCTACAATGCCTTTAACCAGAACATCAGCGTAACCAATGCGGACGGTTCATACCAGCAGAACATATATGACGCACTTGGGCTGAGGATATCGACCATAGAGAACGGTTCCCGTTCGGACTATATATTTGACAGGGGCAGCGTCATAGCGGAGCTTGACGGAAGCGGAACCTTGACAAGCAGGAATATACGGGGATATGGCTTACTAGCTCAGAAGGACGGCAAGGGCAGGCTGAACCATTATCTGCATAATGCCCATGGCGACGTTACCAGCCTCATTGACGCAAGCGGCAAGGTGCTCAACAGCTATACATACGATGCTTTTGGCAATACAGTGACATATGCCGAAACAGTGGTAAACAGATTCAAGTATGCAGGGGAGCAGCTTGACACGATCACCGGCCAGTATTATCTGAGAGCCAGGTACTATGACCCTCAGGTAGGCAGATTTACACAGGAAGATACATATAATGATGGCTTAAAAAGGATATTTGGCAGGTTAGGAGTAATGTTTATAACTGTGGTTATAATTGTTTCACCAATTTCTTATTATTTAGGCAACCTTGAATATGTTATTTATACACAAAATAGTAATTTTATAGTGGTAGTGAATTCTGTAAATATATTATTTAAAACCCTCTATAACACATTCCTGGTTTTATATATTTCGATAACCATATTTCAAGCAACTCAGAAGGAGATTGAAGTAAGGAGCAGTTAGTATTTGGAGTGCCAAAAATATATCTCCAGGTTTACCTATACTTATGACAACAACGGCAATCAGGAATCCAAAATAGAAAATGGAGAAACCACATACTACACCTATGACAATTTGAACAGACTATCCTCTGTTCAATACCCAACAGCAGGCACAGAAAATTACACCTATGACAATGCCGGTAACCGTATGAGCAAAACCAACTACAAGGCAGCGGGCGGAGTACCGAGGACGTAGTATTTTATGTCATGCCACGAACCAAGCTTATACCCAATATTGGGTAACGTCGAAACGAATGAAAACCGCATTTTCTGATTAAAAATCTCACTTCCTTCATTCGGGCAGCCTAGAACCGCAATCGCCTTTACAAATCCCTGTTGTTTCAAAGCAGAAAGAAGTTTTTTATATAACAATTTGCCTACACCTTTTTGCGAACAACCATTTATGATTTGTCATTGGTCAGATCCCCGTTTCCATTGACTGGTATGGTATAACCCAAATAGGTTGGCTGCGGCTTAAGAATTGTATAAAATACATCCTTAGCCCTTGCCAGAATTTCGCGCATTTCACGGCTGAACTGTCCGGTATAACTTTTCGGTGCCGCTGGAACGCCATAAGCATCCAAACCCAGCTTTTCTGCAATATAGAGCGCCCGGTACAGGTGATATTCCTGAGTCACAATTACGATTTTCCGGGCCAAGAAGACATCCCTGGCCCGATAAAAGCTTTCATAGGTGGAGAAACCCGCATGATCCATAAACACATGCTGCGAAGGAATCCCAGTATCAATAGCATACTGCTTCATAACGTTGACTTCATCATAATTCACCTGACCATGATCTCCACTCATAAGCAGTCGGTCGGAGACACCCAGGTTGTAAAGCTCGATCCCCCGCTGAAGTCGATCCTCCAGCAGATTGCTCGGTGTTTCGTTGGTTCGGACCAATGCACCAAGCACAAGAATGCAATCCGCCTTCAACTGCGAAGCTTCCTGTACGCTGAGCAGCCTTTCACTGACCGATGCCCTCACATAAGCGTCAAGGCCAAACAACGCAATGACACCTGCACATACGATGATCAAGGCAATCAGCAGAAGACTCTTTACTCGGCTTTTTTTATGTGGTTTTGCATATGATTTTTTGCTTGGTTTCTCATTTGGTTTTACATTTGGTTTTGCACGTGGTTTCATGGTCCATTTCTCCTTAGTGAAATGAATGATATGAGCATCTTGAGTAGTTAGACAGTTATAAGTCGAAATAAGTTCCTAATCTCAGCTATACTCCGGATCATCTTCTGCAGCCTTATTCTTTTTCTTTCCAAATGCCGAATATGATGTATATTCAATTGGTTTATAGAACTTGTTAAGCCTTTCCCGCAAATAATCCCGCAGCCCTTCATCTAAGCAATATATATAGAATCCCTTCTGGCATCTTGACATAAGGGTTCTGTATGTGTTTTTTATTATTTGATCAGCAACCTTCAGCGCCTTGTTCTTATCTTCCTTATACATTTTCTTGATGCCATTTAGAGATTTATCTGCTTTTGCCCTCATTGATAAAGTGATTTTGGGGCAATGCCTTTTATATCGCCTTCTCTAAAAGTTGTTACTGATACATCAACATCATTAGGAAACAATGAAATCATTTTTTTATCATTGCTGATGCAATACCCTGCCTTCTATATTTAGGATGAACTGCCATACAAGAAAGACATTGTAACTCAACTAACCATTAACTTGCTATACTTTTTATTGACTTTAGGTTCTTTTGCTGTCGTATTTAATGCTTTTAATGTATGCCCAGCCTCAAAGGTAGTTTTAATGTACATAAACGAACTGAACATCAGTATAGAAACAGAAAGCCCGCTATTCAGCAGACTTTCTGTTTCTATGACTAATGCGTACCGGGAGTTGAATTACATCATATTCCACAAACTGTAAACCCAGAAATCCTCCGGCGAATTGCCATCTTGTACAGCTTTTTCCATGCAACTGGTGATCCACTCACGCCAAGCTGGTTTTTCCCAAGCATTCAGCCGTTCTGCCCAAATCAGTTCTTCAGCGTAGCCGCTATCATCCAGATTGATTGTGCTAAGATCAATCTCAGGGAAAATAGCATTTTTGTTGATATAGGATCTGTAGGCGTCAAACACTGTTTTGACGATTTCCATCTTTTCTTGCCAGTCCGCTACGATCAGCGCTTTGTCAATATCCATTCCGATGCTTCTAAAAGGCTCAGGCAACCTTTCAAACGCCCAACGTAGATGTGTTCGCCAAGGGTAATATTGCTTAACGATTAAGAAACCGATATGATATAATTTCTCGATAACGCAGCCGAAACTGATACATACTTCCGCCAGATGTCCACGCAGCACATTTCTCCTGAATTCATGATAACCGTCTTCAATAAAGGCCTTGAGTTCCAAAAGCAAAGATTTTTTCCACAATGCTTCAGGCCTCTGCGCTGGAGCAGTTACTTCACGTAAATGGTGTAGCCTATCTAATGGATCATGAATAATCAGGCTTTCTTGAACAGTAAACAACCATTCGATGGACACCTTACTCCATGAAGGCGTGTGAGCGCTATCCAGGAACTTTTCTCCTTGGAAATCGAGAAGCCAGGATAGAGGTTGCACGTAGATACCCGAACCGGCTTTCAAATACGGATTCGTATCCGAAACGAGTTTATTCATCGACAATTGCAATGTTGAGCCATATTCTTTCCAAGATGACTCCTTCAAATAAATGTTTGCGTCCAAATCAGACAGTTCGTCATCGATGCCGAACCCTACGGAACCTTGAACCCAAATACACATCTCAGGAAGGATCTCTGCGTGCTTTCTGCGAATTTCCGGCATAACTACATTGTCAAAATAATTTGTTACCTTTTCAAACATAATACTTTGCTCCTTATCTCATAAATTATAAAATAACCTGAAGGTGCAAAGTCGATCAATTTTCATATTGGCAATTCAATAAGCAACAATCTCCATGCAACCGAATTGCCGATTCGTTTGCCGACTTTGCATGGAGTAAAGCCTGAAGAGAAAACGCCTTTGCATATATTTATCTTCTCCTTTCCAAATTTCTAATCATCCATCAACTTTCGATACACTTTCATCAATCCAATGAATTTCATAGCATCGCCACCGGTATCAGGATGTGTTTTTTTTGCTAATTCACGGAACCGGCTTTTTATCTCTTTTACATCAGCGTCAGAAGATAAATTAATTTGTGCGAGGGCAACCGGATCGAATATTTTTGTTATTGTGCTTCCGTTTTCATTATAAATCGAACAATAGATCTGTACAAAATATTCGTCAATAATATTTCTATAATCCTCACGACTCATCGCGGCAAGCATATGAAGCGTATACTTTGCATTTCTCGAGGGATTTTCATACAAGTCAAAAAAAGTATCCCAAATGAGTGGTGCTTTTTGAACAGATTCATCCGAGAAACGAATTTTTATCTCACATCGTTTGAGTTTTCGTATTTTCCGCTTAAGTTCATCGATATTTGCACGCTCTGTACTACATCGGTTGCATTCTGTTCACCTTGTTTTGTCACACGCATGCCCCAAAAATTAAGGGGAGCTCCATTTTCTTTTGGCGGAGTGTAAGAAATTGCTAGATCAGCTCCCTGAATTATGGTCACCTCTGTCGCATCGGAGCATGTACCGGGAGTAATCTCTGAACCACCTTCAATTGTATATTTCACTACAGGGGCAACTCCCCCATTGGGCGGTGTTCCACCGCTCCAATCAATGGTGAACTTTCCATCCTCAGGTACAGAAGGACCGTTTTCTTCATGACGCACCCACCGCATAACTGTAGACTCTCAGGAATCAGTGTCTATCTGGAGTAAGCTGTTTGTTTTCCGACAGGCAAGCCGTATAAAGCAGTTTGTTATCGGACAGTTTTACCTCGGTGTCAAAACCTGCTCTGCTGTTTCATCAAAAAAGTATCGTCCGCCGTTTTTTACAGTACAGCCGCAATATTCGGTATTTGTTCCGCTATTTTTACTGTATCGTATCTTCAAATCGGAAATATTCTCAAAATCTACATCCGTATAACAGGAGAACTCGGTTTTCAGGCCTCTGTTAGTAATATTGAAACTTACCCACCCCTTATCGGTGGTTTGCCAGTCCCCTCCTGAATAGCTGCCGTCCGACAGATAAAGCTCCGTCATTCCGGTCATATCATCAACATTCACTAATGTAAACATAAAGTTACGCGGCCCTGTCGCCAGTACAACAGGCTCCCTTTCATACTCAGGTGTTCCATGTTGTACCTCACCGCGCTTAACCGGCGAGTCCGGGAATGCTGCATTATACTCAGGTCCTGTAAATACCCCTGCATCAATAAGCTTATCCAACAGCAGCAGTGTGCTGTCCTTCAGCCGGGCACACAGTGCTGCTGCGGACACAAGCGCTGCATCTGCGCGGAGAAAATTATCCAGCTTTATATCATCGCTAATAAGTGCCAGCTCATTCGCAAGCTTTTCCGGCCTATCCCATGTGAAATCGCCTCCTGCGGCATCAGAGTATCCCAGTGCACGCAATACGAATGTCAGGTACATCTGCGCCGTCGCATTGCCCGTGCCGAATGTCGTAGCAGTGCTGCCCTTAGTCAATCCCTTTTCATATGCGTAACCCACATATTTATCTGCCCAAGCAGGCACGTCCGTGAACGGATGCTTCCAGTTGCCTGCTTCAGCCTCCGCTTCCTTACCAAGCAGACGAATCAGCATTACAAGTGCCTCCACGCGGGTAGCAGGACGCCCCAGGTCAAAATTGACAGTACCGTCCGCGAATGTACCGACTCCCTTGAACAACCTTAACTGGCTAAGTCCGTTAGCGGAGTTCATTGCAATCCCAATATTACTTTCGGATGAATTATTCGTATCCTTACTCCATGTGACATTTCCGGCAGCATATGCACTCATCGGTATCAGGCTCATCATCATGCTAAGTAATAAAATGAAAATTAGCGTTCTCTTTGATGATATCTTCATATCTCTCCCCCTTTGGATGATTTATCCTGCGAACTCAAAAAATGTTCATATCAATATTATAAGGCTTTTCAGAACTGATAACGGTAATGCTTCCCGACTAGTCAATGACAACTCGGGAACTTTTCACTTCTCTAAATAAATACCGCGTGATATAATGGAGTAGTTATAGGAAAGGGGATTCGTATGGCTTTCAGGGACGTAATGACAGAATACATGGAACTGTTGCATTGCAACGGGAAGGAGCTGGCTAAACATTCCGGGCTGTCTCCTTCTGTTATCAGCCGTTATCGCGCAGGAGAACGTGCGCCGGGGCATGATAGCGAGCAGCTCCACAAGCTTGCGCGGGGATTTGCTTCAATAGCCTGTCAGGCTCACCGTGATGATGTAACAGAGGAATCTGTTTACTTAGCGCTCGCTGAAACGCTCCCCAGATCTGATTTCAACTTTGAGCTCATGACGAATAATCTCAATGAGCTGATATCGGTATTAAATCTAAACCTGAACGAGCTTGCAAGACACATCAGCTATGATGCTTCATATATATCCCGTATCCGTGCAGGGCAACGCAGACCATCTGACCCAAACGCGTTTGTTGACGGTGTATGCCAGTTTGTGATCCGCGTCGTGTACGCAGCTCGGACAAAGTTGCAGTTGCCTCTATACTGGGTATTACGCCGGCAGATATTGAGGATGAACGCGCTTACTATACCAAATTGAAAAACTGGCTCTATAAGGGTGCTTCGTTGAAAACCGATCATATAAACACTTTCCTGACAAAGCTCGACGATTTTGACCTCAATGAATACATACGTTCCATTAAGTTTGACAAGCTTAAGGTTCCGACAGTGCCATTCCAGTTTTCAACCTCAAAGAACTACTACGGAATCGAACAAATGAAAGAAGGCGAGCTGGACTTTTTCAAAGCAACTGTGTTATCCCGTTCGAAGGAAACCGTTTTCATGTGTAGCAATATGGAGATGAAGGATATGGCAGAGGACATTGATTTCGGTAAGAAGTGGATGTTTGCTATTGCCATGACACTCAAGAAAGGGCTTCATCTCGATATTATTCACAACCTTGACCGCCCGTTTAATGAAATGATGCTTGGGCTCGAAAGCTGGATTCCAATATATATGACCGGTCAGATATCGCCCTACTATTTCACTAATGACAGCGGAAATATACTCTGTCATCTCGATTATGTTTCCGGGGCTGCAGCCCTGAGCGGCGAGTGCATCTCCGGAGCGCATGGGCGCGGTAAGTATCATCTGACAAAGAATAAAGATGAGGTTGCATACTATAGAGCAAAGTCCCAGCTTCTCCTAAAAAAAGCTCAGCCTCTTATGAAGATTTTCCGTCAGAATTCTGAGAAAGCATATCGGTCATTTATCTCATCTGACGCTGCGACAGAAGGCACCCGTCATGGGATACTGTCTTCACCGCCACTGTATACTCTCGGCAGTGACTTGCTTGAGAGTATACTTACGCGATGCAATACTCCGGCAACAGATACAAAAGCGATTCTAGAATACGCACAATGGTTGCGGACTACAACAATGTCTGTTCTTGAGAATAATACAATATTCGATGAAATACCTCAGGTATCAGAAGAAGAATTCGCGGCGCAGCCAGTCGTGCTTTCACTGGGAGGTGCATTCATTGAAAATGACATATATTACAACTACGATGAGTATATTGAGCATTTGAACCAGACTAAACTGTTTGCCGCAGAGCACCCTAACTACACCGCGCAGTTCAGCATTCCAAGAACCTTCAGCCATATACAGATAATCATGCATGAAGGCAGCTGGGTAATGATCTCCAAAAGCAAATCGCCCGCTATTCACTTTGTAATCCGCCATCCCAAGCTGCGTGAAGCTCTTGAAAACTTCGTTGTTCCAGTAACGGAATGAACTAATCGCCGCCTCAAACGAAGCGGCGATTGTGTCTATATTTCCTACTTCACTGTTATTGGGTCTACGCGCTAAACCGGCTAGTCCGGAAACGCTGCATTGTACTCCGGGCCTGTAAATACTCCTGCTTCAATAAGTTTGTCCAACAACAGCTGAGTAGTGTATAGGAACTTGCTTTTTATTATATGGGGGATTTTTGCCGAGACAAGCATAATTATGGATAAAACCAACAATAAGCCAGTCGTAACTTCATGTAACTTCATAGATTTATGCATCTATGCTTCAAAAATGTGGTGAAGTTCAAGGCAGGAAGATTAGAGCTGTTATAGCTCCTGCCTCAAAATATATTCAATTGTAGGTTCCCGCAAGTTTCAGCCCGGCTTCCTTTTTTTAATTAAAATAACACTTTCTTTACTGAATATGAGTATATACAGTCTATCATTGCATTTGGCGGGCTAATAATATATGGATAGGGCATTTACGATGTGTCATATTTTAAGTTCTGCGGCACAATATATTGCAGGTGTATCTATAAGTTTGTCACTATATATTGTACTGTTAAATCATATGAAGGTTATATCGTAAAAGTCCTGAATAATAGCCGTGAAGTATGAACAGTTCGGATAGATGGGAGGATTTGTATGGGTGACAAAACAAAAGAACAGCTGCTTGAGGAACTGTCAGAGGTACAGAAAATGTTGGAGGAAAAAACTGAGACACAGGGTAAAATGATAAAAAGATTTCAGATGCTTGTCTCCAATGAAGCTCTGTTTTCTCAGATTATCGACTTTTTCCCTTATCCCATCGCCATATTTACGCCGCAGTATACTCTAACTATGGTAAATAAGGCCTTTGTGGCGAAAACTGAGACCGAGCTTGAGAGCATTGGGGAAAAGGCCATCCGCATTCTTCAATACAAGATTGACGATACCCAATTGGCTGTTGCCCTCAAGCGTGTTTTTGCCGGAGACACTTTCTTTAAGGAGGGAGTAAAGGACCCATTTTCAATGTTTTCCGGAATAAATCGACAAGTCGTGTCGCAGCCTAATCACTTTGGCAAGGTTGTCATTTTTCCTGTCCCTGACGATGATGCTAAAATTACCCATGGCGTTATCGTTTTTATGTAATAAATAAGAAAACAGAGGCTACAAAAATTAATTTTAGGAGGATTTTACTATGTTGAAGAAAGTTGTTGTTTTATTGCTTTGCATGATGCTGGTTTTACCTGCAACAGTCCTGGCAGAGGAAACTGAGCTGCCAGTACTGGAGAAACCATCCAGTCTGACAGTTCGCGATGGCGGGAACAATGACCTGCTGCTGCGCTTGACTCAACCAAGCAGTATAATGGAGTACATGGATTCGGATGATTTCTATATATTATACGAGCTTGATTTCAAGATCAATGACGGCCCCTGGAA
>LSQX01308158.1_pt1 | contig 12232 bp, 11 predicted proteins | sample 654561 | NCBI WGS metagenome assembly LSQX01 (sample SAMN04489861, study PRJNA283612) | anaerobic digester metagenome | isolation source: 4 biogas reactors fed with cattle manure at either 37C or 55C with and... | place: Denmark: Kongens Lyngby | collected 2014 | reverse complement strand
ATGCTGCCCAAAAGGGTGAGAACTACAATACTAGCCAAAAGATGCTGCCATGTAAACGGCAAAGACAATCCCCCATCCACCGGTATGAGAACCGGCACTCCCTCCGGCCCCTCACCGGCTCTTAGCTGTGCCTTCTGGCTCCTTTTTCCAGAGCCGGCATCGAGAATATCTACTACCCTTATGCTTCCACCAGAGTGGGTGCTGCCAAAGGACCACTGGGTGGGTGTCTCTTCAACGGCCCGGTAATTATCAGGACCAAAAGTATCAAAGCCCCCCACCAAGACGTAGTAGCGCCAGCCCCTGGAGGGCTGCCCCGCCGCCTCCAGGGGGACCTCGGCCCTAATGGTCTTGCCATCGGGAAGTACCAATACCTCCACTGGATAGACTTTAGCTGGGTAGGAGCGGGCATCTACCCAGCGGGAACCAGCCCACGGCTGAATCCGCAGGCGATACTCCCAGCCGGCATCGGGGGCAAACCTAACCCCCGGCCCTTGGGCTGCCGGCTCAGTGTACCCTCCGGGCTCCCCGTCGATATATATATCTATCAACTGATGAAAAAAACCTTCGGGCGCATTCCAGGGATTGGTCACCAAAGCAAAGGAGACATCGAAATAGAGCTTGGCGTCATCGTGCCACACATGGACACGTCTCAGATCAAACAAACCCGGTTCAAAGACCTCATGGAGAGGATAGACGAGGTCCCCTGCTCCGTAGTCGTCCCCCGCCCGATCTTCCACGCTAAAGAGCACGATGCTTGCGGCTGCTCCTGAGCAAAAAGTCCCGGCTACCCCTGCACAGACCGCTATGACCGCTAAGACGGCCATCTCCTTCCTTCGCAACAATGGCTCCACTGCGTTTCCCCCTCCCTGCTTACCAGAATATGTGGTCCATCTTTCAAATATGAGCGGCCGACTAAGGGAGCCGCCCCTCCAGCAGGGAAACGGGGGAAGGTTACTTTTCGAAGGAATCCGCGGAATCTACTGTGAATCCCTGGCGCTTAGCTTCTTCACCTTTGTAAATTCTCGGTACCCGGCTGCCGATCATGCAGATGATCTCGTAGTTGATGGTTCCCATTTTCTCTGCCAGTTCATCGGCGGTGATTTCTTCATCACCTTGCCTTCCCAGCAAAACCGCTTCTTCACCGATCTCAACTGGCAGATCACCTACATCCACCATGCACTGATCCATGCAGATAGCTCCCACGATTGGGTAGCGCTGACCCCTGAGCAGCACCTCCCCTTTGCCGCTAAACAGGCGGGAATACCCGTCGGCATAACCTACTGGCAGTGTCACGATATTTGTTGCTTTAGATGTGACAAACTTCTTGCCGTAGCTGATACCACTTCCAGCGGGAACCCGGTGCACGTAGCTGACTGCAGCCTTGAGTTCCATACAAGGATGCAGATTGAGAGATCGGGGTTGCTCAGTCGCCGCTGCAAGACCGTAAACGGCAATACCGCTTCGCACCAAGGAAAGCTGGGTCTCTGGGAGAGTAAGGGCAGCAGCGGTGTTAGCCATATGCCGAATGGGGATGAAAATACCGGCCTTTTCCAGCTGGTCCAGCACCCTAAGGAAGACGCTGAACTGCTTCCTGGCATAACTCTTATCTGGCTCATCGGCTGTCGCAAAATGGGAGAAAATCCCTTCAATCTCCAAGTTAGGCAGAGTCTGCAGCCGGCGGACAAAACCCACTGCGTCCTCCGGAAGGATTCCGAGGCGGCCCATTCCGGTATCCAGCTTGACGTGTACCTTGGCTGTGGTATTCTGCCTCCGGGCCGCTTCTGCCAAAGCTTGGGCAAAGTCCCAGGTACACACCGCAACTCTGAGCCCGTGCTCAACAACCAGCGCCGCCTGCCACTTGGGCGGAACTCCGAGAATGAGAATTGGGGCTTTGATGCCGGCCTGTCTGAGGTTGATGCCTTCCTCTACAATGGCAACCCCCAACCACTGGGCACCGCTGCAAAGAGCAGCCTTTGCCACAGGCACTGCCCCATGACCGTAACCGTTGGCCTTAACGACCACCATGAGCCCGGTGCCCGGGGACAGGTGCTCCCGGATGCACTTGACATTATGGCTGATCCCATCTAGGTCTACTTCTGCCCATACAGGGCGGTGGGGCCCCTCCGATAGGGCAGCTACCGCCGATTCTACACTAGGTAACTCCACGGTTCCTTCACTTCTTCCCGTTCAATGGCTTGCCAGACTTCCGATAGTGTCTCAATCAAGTCTCCAGCAATCAGCGAAATCCTTCCTCGATACCTCGCAGCCGTATCGCCGGCTAAGCCGTGGACATAGACTCCCCCGCAAGCAGCCTCCGAGGGTTCAACTCCAGCTGCCAAGAGCCCACCGATGATGCCGCTCAGCACATCACCGGTCCCTCCGGTAGCCATGCCCACATTGCCGGTAGTGTTGACCCAAAAGTCTCCATTGGCAGCTGCCACCACAGTGCCGGCACCTTTCAATACCGCTGTACAACTGAAATTCTCCGCGGCCCGCCGGGCAATAGCCACCCGATTCCCCTGCACTTCAGCAGTAGAACAGCCCATGAGCCGGGCCATTTCTCCAGGATGGGGAGTAATCACCAAGGGACAGCTGCTACTGCCCCGTCGCGGCAGAAGTCCTAGGCCGGCTGCTAAGTTGAGTCCATCGGCATCTAACACTACTGGACACGACAGCTCTTGCAGCAAAGCCTCCACCAACTGCCCGGTAGAGGGATTTCGGGAAAGGCCGGGACCGATCACGATAGCATCTACCCGATCCATTTTTTCTAGGATCACAGGCAGGGCCTCAATACTTAGAGTGTGGTCTGCCGTCTCAGGGAGAGGAATGGTCATGGCCTCGGTCAGTTTTACCTCCAAGATATCATTCAGACTCTGGGGGACCCCCACAGTCACTAATCCAACGCCAGTACGCAAGGCTGCCTCCGCGGCCATCGCGGCTGCCCCCGTCAGTCCCGGAGAGCCAGCTAGAATCAAAAGGTGACCAAAGGTCCCTTTATGGCCGTCAGCGGGTCTTACCGGCAGTACACTTTTTACCAAAGATGCATCAATTACCGTTCCCCGGCCGGCAGACTCCAGCACCTTGGGTGGAATGCCGATATCGGCAACGAAGAGTTCACCTACATAACCTGCCCCGGGGTATACCAAAAGACCGACCTTAGGGGCTGCCAGAGTCACCGTCATGTTAGCCCTTACACAAGCCCCTGGAACAGCTCCAGTGGCAGCATCGAGTCCAGAAGGCACATCCACTGACAAAACGGTTTTCTCTACATCATTTACCAGATCAATAACCTGCTTTACTAAGCCCCTGGGGGCTCCCGTCACTCCCGTACCCAGCATGGCATCGATGATCAAGTCGGTTAAGGACAGGCTAAACCTAAGTTTGGGGAGATATTTCTCATCGACTTCCTGAATATCGATCCCCAGCTGCCCGCATATGCGATAATTAGCCAAGGCATCCCCGGTGAGCTCATCAAACCTAGTTAGGAGAAACACCCGCACCTTGTAACCTCGGTTGTGGAGGTAGCGGGCCGCCACCAGCCCATCACCGCCATTATTACCTTTTCCGCAGATGATCGATACCTTGCGGCCCCCTATTCTTTGCAAAAAAGTGGCAGCGACTCCTGCCACCTGCCGTCCCGCATTTTCCATCAGAACCATGCCGGGAACTCCTATTTCCCGGATTACATGGTTATCTACTGCCCGCATTTCAGCCGCGGTCAAAAGCCTCATGGGCGCTCACCTCACATCCATCGCCGGTGGAATCAGCATTCTTTAAGGCGATGGCACTGGCTACAGCATATATCCGGCCGTGGGAAAGGGATATATGGATGGTGCCTATACCTCTGGCCAGGGCCAGCTCTCTTGTCGGCCCTGCCAGGGATACATAGGGCTGTCCTGAGGGCTTGTGGCGAATCTCGATGTCCCGCCAACGAACCCCTTGGCGCAGGCCGGTTCCTAATGCCTTCATTACTGCCTCCTTGGCAGCAAAATGGGCCGCCAGCCTCTCCAGCTGAACGGAATATGCCCCCTGGAGGCACCGGCTTTGCTCATAGGGAGTGTAAACCCGATGGAGAAATCGCTGACCCTTCCGCTGCCAAACCCTGGCGATCCGGTGAATTTCGACAATGTCGATTCCCGTACCGTAAATCAAGCTACTGCCTCCACTCTCAATGATTACTCGCCAAGCTCAGCAGCAACAGCCTCAGCGACTTCCGCAACTACTTTTTCCACCAGCCCATAATCTGGCCCCTCAGCCATTACCCGAATCAAGGGCTCGGTTCCCGAAGCCCGCACAAAAATCCGACCTTTGTCCCCCAGTTGTTCTTGCGCCCAACAGATGGCCTCTTTGATCTTGGCATTTGTTTCCCAAGCTTCTTTACTGACCACTTTCACATTCCGGAGCATCTGCGGGTATTTCCGCAACTGATCGGCTAGGACCGAGAGGGGCTGCCTTTTTTTGCGCAACACCTGGAGGAGCTGTAACGCGGTCAATACCCCATCACCGGTAGTGTTGTGATCCAAGAAGATTACGTGTCCCGACTGCTCTCCGCCCAAGTTGAGCCCCTGCTGCCGCATGGCTTCCAGAACATAGCGGTCCCCGTTGGCTGTCACCACTACATCAGCACCGCCAGCCTGCAGAGCTGCTCTCACCCCTAGGTTGCTGTAGACTGTTACAGCCAACCGCTTCTTAGCCAGCCTTCCCTGCTCCAGGAGGTGAAGTCCGCAGATCACTAAGATGTGGTCACCATCAACTATCCTTCCCTCCTCATCTACGGCGATCACCCGATCGGCATCGCCGTCGTGGGCTATGCCCAAATCAGCTCCATGCTCTGTGACAGCGGCGGACAACACATGGGGATGAGTAGAGCCGCAGTCCACATTGATATTAGTACCGTTTGGCTCATCGTACAGGCTGATGACCTCAGCGCCCAATTCCCTCAGCACCCGGGGAGCCACCTGATAGGCCGCCCCGTGGGCGCAGTCGACAACAACTCTCAACCCGCAAAGATCGGTATCAATGGTGCCCTTGAGAAATTCTACATAAGCATCCAAGGCATCGCTGCGCACCTCGACCCGCCCTACATCTTTACCCACCGGTCTGGGCAGTCCATCGTCGGGTCCCAGAAACAGCTTGCCGCCGGCGGCTGCCTTATCGATGAGTTCATCGATCTCCTCTTCTATATCATCGGGTAGCTTGAAACCATCCCGAGAGAAGAACTTAATCCCGTTATCCTCTATGGGATTATGGGAGGCAGAAATCATCACCCCGGCATCTGCCTGCCAAGCTCGGGTAAGGTAGGCGACTCCAGGGGTAGGCAGCACTCCCAAAAGGAGTACATCTGCCCCCATGGAGGTAAGACCTGCCGTTAATGCTGCCTCCAACATATGACCGGAAATCCTAGTGTCTCTTCCGACCAATACCCGAGGCCGCTGCGCTTTGCATCCTTTTAGCAGCACATATGCACCATAGCGCCCCAGGGCGTAAGCCAGTTCCGGAGTTAGCTCCCAATTGGCTACTCCCCGTACTCCATCGGTTCCAAAAAGTGATGACATACTAGATCACCTACTGTATGCAGATTGAACTTCTTTCCATGTTATTTCTCGTCTGGTAGTTGTTTTCCCTGCGACTACCGCCCTTGGAGACTTGCTAGAAAGGTCCGCATTTCTTTATCCAGCTGCTCCGCTATCTCTGGACCAACCTTCCCATTGACAAAATCGTCAAAGCCGGGTAGGAGGATCTCCACAATCAACCTGCGCCGGGCTTCATGCCATTTGGGGCTAAGGGCCGGTAGTCCCGCTGCAGATTCCAATAGCTGTTCTAAATTGGCCCTTTGCTCAGGCCCCCAGCCCAGGGTTGACTGCCATTCCTCCACCAGTTCATCCCACAAAGGCTTGTAAGCAGGTACCCCGAATCCGCGGCGGCTCAGTTCTAGGCCCAATTCCCTGCTGATGGCCTTGGCCAACTCCATGGAAAGCCGGGCTTGGGCAGGTCCCTGAAAAGGACGCTGGGCAAATACGGCAACATCCACAGTTGTCCCCGAAAGGGTCCCCAGTTCACCGCTGCTCCCCGGCGGTGGGATCAGGATTATATCTTGGGGAACTGCCAAGGCCTTGTAACCTCGAATCGCAGCCTCTTCTTTTAGAGTCCAAATCCAAAGCCCAACAGGCCCGACAGCCAGCCGCTTGCCGGAAAGAAAATCTGTGAGCAGGGTTCCTTGAACCAATTCCATAATCTTTTCATCTTGGAGGGCTTGCCACAGGTCGATGATCCCACTGAGGAGTTCCTCATTGAGAAGCAGCTCTCCCTTAGGCCCGAGGAGGCCACCACTCGCAACCAGCGCAAGGTCAAGCAAGGTCCCGGAATTGCCCAACTGGTGAGCCAGCTGATTCTGACCGGCACCTTTTAGCTTTAGTATTCTATCCCTAGCTCCCTGCAAGTCATCCCCGGACCAGAGGCCTCCTTCTCTCCACTGACGCAGCGCTTCTGGCAAATCACCACTTAACTTGTCAAGATGTCTGCGGCTTGCCGCCCACACCCGGGGCTGGACTTGACTGGGCCAAGCCATTAAGCTTTCTCCTACAGTAACCTTAGCCAAGGCTCCCGGAACGTACCTTGCCCTTTCCTCTTCTGGAAGAAACCGGTCAATGGGAAGCTGCAGTTTGGACCACAGGCGAAACCACTCACTGCTGGCCACCAGTACGTGGGGAGGCCGCCCTCTAGCTAGTGCGTCCTGCATCTCCCTTTCCAGCTCAGCAGCAGACACTGCCTGCAGTACTATCTCGGTATTGGGGTAGACAGACCTAAAACCCTTTATTATTTGGGACCAGAACTCCGCTTCCAAAAGGGGGTTCTTAACCAAGCCTCTCCCCATCTCCACCCAGACATTGATGGTATACGTCCTTTCCGGATCGATTTCAGCCTCGGGATCCAGTCGGATGTGGGGATAGTGCTGCTGAACCCACTGCCACCCACTGAAGCCCATGATGACCAGCACCAGCACCACCAGCGCAACCCGCACCGTCCGGCCCTGCAATCTACCTCACCCCCAGCAACAAGTAAACATCGGGCCATCCCAAGCCATCGGGATATAGGCCGTAGTCTTCCTGCAGCTGTTTGACTGCAGATGCCGTTTGCTCTCTGTATCGGGCATCGGCTAAGCCGACGTCATACCCCTTTTCCGCCAAGGCAAGCTGCAGTGTAACAACATCCTGCCCGGTATGCCCTGGTTTAAGGAATCTAGTCACTGGATCGGAAGGCCGGCCAACTATCCTCACCAAGGTGCCTTCGGGAATGATCCTGTAGAGCTGTTCCACATGTCGATTAAACATGCGGATGCACCCGGCGCTGGCCTGCGTGCCGATGGACCATGGCTTGTTAGTGCCGTGGATGCCGTATATGCCCCAGGGAACATTCAGCCCCAACCAGCGGGTGCCAAAACCTCCTCCCCAGTTCATGCTTTTTTGTACAATCCTAAACTCGCCAATGGGAGTCGGAGTCTTGCCGAGGCCCACCGCCACCGGATACCGCTGGTACTCCTTGCCGTCGATGTACACGATCAGCTGCCTCCGGGCCACATTTACAACAATCTCCTTTTCGCCCTCCGGCACCGGTCCAGAACCCTCAACCACCGGGACCGGGAAATCGTCGGCCAGTGCCTGCCATGTTATTGGACCCACCACCCCATCGGTGGTTAACCCCGCCTGCCGTTGAAAGGCGATTACCGCCTCCATTGTAGGGCGGTCAAACTTGCCGGAGATGGGCCCGTGGTATATCCCTAGCTGCTTGAGACCCCTCTGCAGCTCTTCTACATCCTCTCCAGCCATGGCCGGTTCGGCAAAATACAGTGCCCGGTCCGATTCACAAGAGGCTGCCTCCAGCCTGCCCATTTGCGCCTCATCCCTGGGAATGTCCAGCTGTTGCACCTTCGCCGGGTAGATATCCATGGAAAACTGAGCATGGGCTTTATCCCCCACAAGGAACCAAGCTCCATACGCTGCCAAGGGCAGAAGCAGACTCCCGGCAGTTAACCACACCAGAAACCTCTCCACCCACTTCAGTCTACCCATAGCGCCATCATCATCCCTTCACAGCCGCCAGGCTGCCTGCTGGCAAAATAACTCGGCTTATGTCACGGTCATATTTTTATTCAAGACCTGGGAGGGAAAGAACAGCCATGGAAAAGAGAAAACACCCCTGCCGGCAAGGGCAGAGGTGGAAGGTGTTGTTAGGCGCTGCAGACTAGAAAGACAAAGCAGGCAACATAAGATGTCCAGACGAAGACTGAGCTGGTAATCCCCAGCTCTAGGTTGGGAAGCCGTCGGTGTCCTCAGGCTTCACGATCTCGGCTGCCTGGGAAGCATCTTCTTCCCGGACAAGGAGCACAATACCGCCAAAGGCATAAGTAGCACCGGGATACACCTGGGCGATCCCTTTATTCAGCAAGACGGCTTTAATACCGAAGGACTCCAACTTTGCCTTGGCGAGCTCAGCCGCGATGACAGTATCATAGCGAGCAACCGGCACTAGAGGTGCCATGGGATGACCTCCTCACGGGCCTTCACCGGTCTAAGAGCTTGAGAAGCCTTCTGCCAAATTGTTCAACATCGTCTTTACTCTGCAAGGCGGCGAAATCCTCTACCATGGCCCCCTGCTTTTCCAACAGGGCCATAACGGCCTTGAGGGACTTGGATGTTCCAAAGAGCTTTGATGTCACAAAGGCCGCAGCCGTCTTGCCCTCCAGGCGGGTTAAACGGCTTGAGACCGCTGTCAGATCCTCAGCGATTTTCCCGCCAAAAAAGCCGAGGGTCGGACTTCCCAAAATCACTAGATCATACGGTGCGCCGGAAATAGGACCAGATCCATTCTCATCGGCCTCCATAAGCTGCACCTGGCAGCTTCCCTGCTTAAGAGTCTGGGCAAGGCCTTTAGCTAGTGGTTCCACATTCCCCTGCTTGCTGTACAAGATCAATGCCCGCATCTTGGCTTACCCCCACAACAACAGGTTGGGCTGGCAAAACAGCCCACATAAACACCATTCTTGAGGAACCTCCTAAGTTCCTGCTCAAGGTGGGGGTTACATGGCCATCTCAATCCTCTCCCGAATGACCCGGGCTAGGCGGCGGATACCTTCTTCGATGTCTTCTTCAGCAGCCTGACTGTAGGCCAGCCTAATGGTGTTTTGACCAGTTCCGTCAACATGGAAGCCGATGCCGCTGACATAGGCAACCTTTTGCTCCGCTATGGCAAAGGGCAGCATGGCCTTGGTATCAATGTAGGACGGCAAGGTCAGCCAGATAAAGAACCCTCCCTCAGGCCGGGTCCAGTGGACACCCTCGGGCATATAGGCAGCTAGAGCCCGGAGCATGATGTCTCGGCGCCGCCGGTACAGGATCCGCAGGGACTCGATATGGGCCTGGAGCTTGCCGCTCCGCAGGGTTTCCAGCGCAACCTTCATGCCCAGAGTAGTGGAACAGAGATCTGTACCCTGTTTGGCCACGGCGATCTTGCGAATCAAGACCTCATTGGCAGCCATCCAGCCGACCCGCACTCCCGGTGACAAGATCTTGGAGAAGGAGCCCAAGTAAATGACCCGCCCCTCATCGTCCATGGTCTTGATGTGGGGTACCGGTTCCTGCCCAAAGGAAATCTCACCATAGGGATTATCCTCGACGATGAGGATGTCGTATTCCCTAGCTAAATCCAGCAGCCCCCGCCGCCGCTCCAGGGAGAGGGTAACGCCGGTGGGGTTCTGGAAGTTGGGTATAGTGTAGATAAACTTGGGATGCTGGCCCTTGCTAGCCAGGTCTTTCAGCCGGTTGGCCATGATATCCAAGCGCAGGCCGTGCTCATCTACAGGGATAGCAATTTTCCTACCCTGGTAGTTGCCTATAGCGTTTAGTGCCCCGACATAACTGGGCTCCTCTACCAACACGTAGTCACCTGGATCCAGCAGCACTTTACAGACCAGATCCAAGGCCTGCTGCGAACCATTGGTAATTATAATATTCTCGGAACTACAGGGGGCCCCCTCAGCTGTAAGCTGCAGGGCTAGTTCTCGGCGCAGTGCATCAAGTCCCTCGGTGGGACCATACTGGAGCCCCGAGTAGTCTTCCACGAAAAGCTTCTGGAAGACTTCTTGGAAGAGGTCAACGGGAAAGGACTCCGGTGTAGGAAACCCTCCGGCAAAGGAAATGATCCCCGGCTCCTCTGTGAGCTTGAAAGCATCACGGATATCGGAGCCCCGCATATCTTTGACTCTTTCGGCATAGAAGCGTTCCATCTGCAGCATATTACACAACTCCTTTTTCAGTTCTTTATTAAGAACCATTGGGTTGGATTTTTTGCAACAAAAAAACCCGCCTCCTTGCAGAGACGGGATTCCCGCGGTACCACTCTTCTTGCCGGCACCATGCCGGCCACCTCAACCCCTGGTCCAGGCCTGCGCCCTCAGAATCCAAGCTTTCCAGGCTCCACCGGTTCAACTTTCTAGACCAAGGTACCCAGATAACGGTGGGCTGCCGGTCTGTTTTCAGCCCTAAGGCCTTGACAGACGGCTCCGGGGGGGCCTGATTCTCCGGTTCAGAACCTTTCCACCATCGGCTCCTCTCTATAGAACCTCAGTAGAATCTTCGTCCCCGTCATTGCCTATATGAATCTGTCCAGATAAACAAAAACTCCATCCCAGTTATGGGACGGAGGCCCGTGTTACCACCCATCTTCGCCAATGCCTCACAGCATTGACCTCATGATGCTGTACTGTCAGCATCCTTGGTAACGGAGTTAGATCTCCGGTAACCCTTACCGATCCCGAGAAGATCGCTGGGGTACAGCTCCAGGGTGGCTTTCAGCTGCATGGGATACCGCTTTCCACCAGCCGCGGCTCTCTCTAATCCTGAAACAGCTTACTTCTTCCCTTCATCGCCTTTGCGTTTCTTGTTTCAGTTAGGTCAATTATACTCAAGGCTCCTATACCTGTCAAGTAGAAAACGCAGACTGATCAATGCCGGGCAAGAAGGCTCAAGGAGCCAGGTTTACTGTGACCTGCCCTGGCTCCTTTCCTTAAAACCAGTTTTCGCCCTCTAAATAATTTGGAACTTCGCAGCCTAAACTAGGAAGCTACCTCCGCTGCGTAAGAGGAGGATGAAATGGTATCACCCATCCCCACGGTGCTGACCGGATTCGGCACAATGTGGGCAGGTGTGACCAACAGGTAATGGTCATCAAACTCCAGGTACCCATCGGTCAAGAGGTTTGCTGCCTGCGGATGTTCCTGCTCCAGCTCTCTGGCAATACCGGCCAGTTGTTCAAAACCGACATCAGAAAGCCCTAGTTCCGCAGCCTCCTCCAGCTGCTCCCGCCGGACGTAACCGCCGTATTTGGCCTTCATTGCATTAACAGATGAGGCATACAGACAGGCCTGGCGTACCTCCTCTAGGGATACCGGATACGGCTTCCTGAGAATCATCACATAGTAACCCAAGTTGTGGACATGGATGCGGTCCAGCTCTAGATGCCGGAAGAGCTGCAGAGCACCTTTGTACAGGGAGTAGGCTCGCTCGTGTTTGTCAATCTCCTCCATTTCGGCTTCAAAGCCGAATTCCCGGAGAACCCGTTTGATCTCATTCTCGTTGATACCAAAACTCTTAATCTCCCGGCAGATAGCCTCCAACATCTGGGGCTCCAGCTCCGGCATTTTCATGGGAACATATTCAAAATGGATGGCCAGTCTGGAATTCTGCTCTTTCAGGGCATGAAGGTGCTGAACAGAATCAGCCATGAACTGCTCAAAGGTGCGGCCGTCGGCATTCACCGGCTCAGCATAATGGTAGCCGGCCATGAAAGCTACATCAATGCTCTTACCCAACTGGGGCAGGTACTGTGCGAGTTTCTGATCAAAGGACATTACCGAACCCCGCGGTCTAGTGGCCAGGATCACCCGGTTGGCCCTGGGACTGTCTCTTATATGTCCTCGCAGCACAAAGCGTTCATCCTTGGCGTATTCAAAAATCCAGTTCTCCTTGATCTGATCCTGGGGACGCACCGCCTCCTGCACATTGACAATGGCCAGCTGCCCATCGCGCACCACCGGCACATCCACCTCGGGGAAGAACATGGAAGCCTGCTTATTGGAGAGCAAGGAGGTGTACACCAGGGAATGGGCACCGAGTGCCGCCATCTGATTGGCGATGATGCCAGCTTGTCCACCCATGCTTTCCACCCGCTCCGGGAA
>LSQX01124581.1_pt1 | contig 12233 bp, 9 predicted proteins | sample 654561 | NCBI WGS metagenome assembly LSQX01 (sample SAMN04489861, study PRJNA283612) | anaerobic digester metagenome | isolation source: 4 biogas reactors fed with cattle manure at either 37C or 55C with and... | place: Denmark: Kongens Lyngby | collected 2014 | reverse complement strand
AGGCAGCACCAGGCTCCGGCGCACATAAACGATCCCCAGGACGGATGATCGCCTAATGCGGTAAACCCCCAAGGATTTGTAACTGTATGAGCGGTCCAGCCGCGGCAGTTATAAGCAATCTCGGCGGTTTTTTCACCCGGAACCGATATATCCTCTATATATCTGAAAAAGGGTTCCGCCAGATCCGACAGTCCGGTTGTCTCTGCCGGCCAGTAATTCATCTGGATATTAATATTTATATGATAATCGCAGTTCCAGGGGGCTCTGTATTCCTTGTTCCATATTCCCTGAAGGTTTGCCGGTAGCATTCCGCGAGACGATGAAATCAGCAGATACCGGCCGAACATAAAATATTTCTCGACAAGTCCGTTATCGTTTTCGGGGTTTCTAAGGCGGATATCGGTTGGTATGTCGTCTTTGTTTTCCCCGCCGAGATCAATAGTCGCCCTGTCGATCATCGAATTCATGTATTGCTTGTGAGCTTTGAGTATTTTGCTCCATCCAGCTGCCTGAGCTTTGTTGATAAGCTCACGGCATTCGGCTTCTAAATCGGCGTTGTCGCGCTTATACGCTGTCCTGATTGCGATATATATAAGGACTGCGCCTCTGCTTTTGGTTTTTCTGATAAGTCCGGAATATTTTAACGGAAGATAACCGCCGAAAGATATTTCATCTCCCGCGTAATCATAGTCAGCTCCGCTGCGTTCGTATTTAAGCTTAATGCCGTCAATAGCGCCCTCGATTCTTATTGCAACTACATTGTAACGATAAGATACAAGGCATGTCCGGCTGCCGTTTTCAAATTCAGTATAAGCTATACCATCGCGAAGATCAAGTGAGCGTTTGTAATTTTCACCGATTATCGCATCGGGCTGGTCGATATACAAATCACCGGCGGTTGTATATGAACCGTATGCGGCGTCGGGACCGTGACTGCCTCTTCCGCGGCAGATAAGATATTTCTCGCAGAGCTGCTGTGCTTCCGTATATCTGCCTGCGAATATAAGCTTTCGCATTTCGCCGAGATGTTTTGCGGTTTCCGGATTATCGTTGTCATAAGTCCAGCCCGACCACATTGTCTCTTCATTTAGTTGTATTCTCTCTTTGTCAGTGCCGCCGAAAACCATTGCGCCCAAAATGCCGTTGCCAAGCGGGAGCGCCTCTTCCCAGACCTTTGCAGGCGAATTGTAGAATAGTTTATTGTCATTCATTTTGCTGCTCCTTTAAAATAACGCCGCGGCGACCGTATATTAAGCGATGCCGCGGCGTTATTAACATTCAGCGGAATCTCCGCCGGTAAATCATTACTTATAAAGAGGTCCGTATACTTCGCAAGCACGGTAATCGGCGCCTTCTTTATCAAAGGTACCGAAGGAGTTCCATGCATGCGGGCGATAGATCTTTTCTTCGGGAACGTTGTGCATGGAAACCGGGATGCGAAGCATCGATGCAAGGGTTATGATATCAGCTCCAACATGACCATAGCAGGAAGCGCCGTGGTTAGCGCCCCAGTTTGCCATAACATCGTAAACGCCGGTAAATGCGCCTTTTCCGGTTAGAGTCGGAGCAAACCAGAGAGACGGCCAGGTCGGGTCGGTGCGGGCAAGGATTTTAAGTGATACTTCGTCCGGAAGTTCAACGGTGTAGCCCTCGGCTATCTGAATTACCGGTCCCAGACCATCCACCAGATTCACGCGAACCATGGTAACCGGCATTTCGCCGCGGGAGATATACTGCGAGCTAAAGCCGCCGCCGCGGAAATAGCACTTGTTCGCCGGAGCCCATTTAGTGTTGGCGAGCATGTTCTCTATATCATTATCGGTGACGTTCCACCATTCTTTCATGACATGATTGCCGTTCTCGTCAAGAGAACCGCCGTTGCCGTCAATAGCGGAGGCGCCGGAGTTGAGAAGGTGCATCAAGCCGCCGGAAGCCTTTCCGGTAAGTTCATACCCGGTGACGCGCTTTACCGCGTCCGGACTCCAATATGTGCGGACATCGGAGAAGATGGCGGGACGGTTGGATACGAGATTCAGGAACAGCATAGCCACTGCGTTGAGGCTGTCGTTCTCAGTTGCAAGTATGAAGGGCTGGCGCTTGCCGCTCCAGTCGAAGGTGGAATTCATGATAGCTTCGGTGAAGTCGGCGTTCGGCAGGTAGTCTGTCCACTGTCTCTGTCCCTGAAAACCGCCGAATATTGCGTTGCGGCCGTTGGACTCCTCAATGAAACCGAGTTCAGCGAGCCGCGGGTTGCCGAGCATAATATCGCGGATGATTATGCTCATCTTGGCGATGTATTCCCACTCGACCTTATCCTGTTCGGGAGTTGTAAGCAGCTCTTTTACATTGGGATCAAATCCCTTACGATTTGCGCAGTTTTCATTGATCCAGCTGAGCACCGTCTTATATTCGTCGGGGTCATATATGCCTTTGTCGATGCGGCGCTGGATCTCTATCATGTCGACCCATTCGGGTCTTACGCCGAGATAGTTCTGCATGAAATCGGCGTCAAGATAAGATCCGCTGATACCCATCGAAACAGCGCCCAGACCGCAATAAGCCTTATTGCGCATCAAACCGACTGCAATACCGCAGCGGGCAAAGCGAAGGAGCTTTTCAGATACGTCGCAGGGGATCGTCTGATCGTCCATATCCTGAACGTCATAGCCATAAATTGCGAAAGCCGGCAGGCCTCTCTGAGCATGTGCTGCCATTACGGCTGCAAGATAAACCGCACCGGGGCGCTCGGTACCGTTGAAGCCCCAAACCGCTTTAACGGTCATCGGATCAAGGTCCATTGTTTCGGAGCCATAGCACCAGCATGGGGTTACCGAAAGAGTCGCGCAGACATTTTCGCGGGAGAAAAAGTCGGCGCATATTGCGGCTTCATTGCCGCAGCCGATAGTTGTCGGGGAGATTACGCACTGTACCGGAGTGCCGTCCGGATAAAACAGATTCTCCTCGATAAGCTTCTTCGCGGCTTTCGCCATACCCATGGTCTGGTCTTCAAGCGATTCGCGGACACCTTTAACCTCGGGAATCGGATTGCGCCGACCGTCGATTATCGGTCTTATGCCTATCTTCGGTTTTGTCATTTCCATGATATATATTCCTCCTGTATTGAAATTATATTTTTGACTTTAATAAAAGCTGTAACTATAATATAACATAAATCCGACTGGATTTCAAGACATTTTTATATTTTTTCGAATAAAAGCGGTAATAAATATCGTTTCGGTCAAATTACGCATATATCATTGACAAATAATAGAAATCATGATATAATTATAAAAATAAAGGAAAACGGTGGTAAGATGGAAATCAGATAACCTTGTATGAGACAACTAATCCGTACGCATCCGAGAGGAACATCTGCGGCGTTTTGTTTTCATGCGGTTATCTGTCGGTGCGTCTTTATCATCTTTTTTATATTTTCAGAGCGCCCTCAGATTATTACCGCCGACATCGCCCGGATGCCGGCGTTTTATATATGAGGTGAATGTTTTGATTGAAGTCAGAAATCTTAAAATAAATTTAACTTGCGACTTGCGCACGATAATCGACGGGCTGAGCTTTACCCTCAACAAGGGTGATCGCGCTGTTATAATCGGAGAAGAAGGCAATGGCAAATCCACCCTTCTCAAGCTAATATACGATGAAAAACTTACAAACGGTTATGTGTCTTATGAGGGCAGCATAAACCGAAACAACGTTTTAATAGGATACCTTCCGCAGGAACTTTCCGAAGCAGACAAGGCGCTGCCGATATCTGAATATGTAAGAAAATATCAGTTTAATAACAATGTGCGCTTTGATATGCCGCCGGAAATTGTTTCGGCTGCGTCGGAGCTTGAACTTCCTTCTGACATTCTGAGTTTCGAAAGACCTTTAGGGTCACTTTCAGGCGGAGAGAGGGTCAAGCTGCTGCTAATGCTGCTGCAGCTTTCTCATTATGACGTCATTTTGCTTGACGAGCCGTCAAATGATATTGATATAGAGACTCTTGAAAAGCTTGAGGACTTTATAATCAACTGCTCTGTTCCCGTAATGTTTGTTTCTCACGATGAAACTCTTATCCGCGGCGCCGCAAACATGATAATACATATCGAACAGCTTCGGGATAAGACCCGCCCGCGTTCTGGAGTCTATCGTATGACTTACGATGAATATTATGAAAGCCGTCTTCGTGGGATGGAGAATCAGGCAAGAGTCGCCGGAAGCGAACGAAAAGCTCTGGCAAAGAAGCAGGAGAGATGGCAGAAAATTTATAATGCCGTTCACTTTGCGCAGAATAATGTGCTCCGCGCCGCTCCAAGTACCGGTAGATTGCTTAAAAAGAAAATGCACAGCGTTAAAGCGCAGGGGCGCCGAATTGAGCGGGAACGCGAGAATCTGACTGAATTTCCGGAAACAGAAGAAGCTATTATGCCGGATTTCAGAGAAAATGTCGCCTTTCCGAACGGAAAGATATTGCTCGAATTAAATCTGCCACTGTTGCTTACAATTGACGGCAAACGCGAATTGAGCCGGAATATAAAACTGAATTTAACAGGTCCTAAAAAAACTTTTATAATCGGTAAGAATGGCTGCGGAAAGTCGACACTCATCAAAATCGTTGCTGATGAATTGCTCGGCAGAAAAGACATAAACGCCGCTTACATGCCACAGAATTACTCGGATATGCTTGATCTTTCGCTTACTCCGGTTGATATATTAGCCGAGTCCGGGACTAAAGAGGATATTACTATTGCAAGGTCTTATCTCGGGGCTATGAAATTCACCCGTAATGAGATGCTGCATAAAGCTTTTGAGCTTTCCGAGGGACAGAAAGCAAAATTGTATTTGATCAAGATACTGCTCGGAGGATATAACATACTTATTCTTGACGAGCCGACAAGAAATCTCAGCCCGCTTTCCGGTCCGAGCGTGCGCCGATTGCTCTCCGATTTTAAAGGAGCAATAATAGCGGTCTCTCATGACAGAATGCTTATAAACGAAGTAGCCGATACCGTATTTGTTCTTGATGAATCCGGACTTACCGAAATATATTGACGGTATCCGATTTTACTCTTGCATTTATACCAAAAATATGGTATAAATAATTGAATACTTTCCGTTTCGCCGATAATCATATAAACTTTGGAGGAACAAATGTATAATACTACAGGCTTAGCTTTCACCGAAGCGAAATTAAAAAACATTACACTTAACACAAGGTTTGTCCGTTCGGCATTTGAGCTTTTCGACTCAACTCCCGACGCTCATGTAAGCGATTACGAATTCACTGTTTACGAAGAACTTGCAAAACACCCGATCGGGCTTATTATAACCGCACACACCTGCGTCAGTCCCGAAGGAAGATCCAACGACTTTCAGAACGCTATATGGAGCGACGAATATATTCCCGATCAGAGCCGAATCGCTTCGCTGATAACGGCGGGAAGCGGTAAGTGCAAATCCGCGCTTCAGATAGGCCACGGCGGCATGAAGGCGGAAAATCACAACGGGGGACGCAGAGTATTAACACCAGACAACATGACAAAGGAAGACATCAAATCAGTAAGAGAAGCGTTTGTTTCTGCCGCCGTCAGAGCGAAAAAATGCGGGTTTGATTCGGTTGAATTACACGGCGCGCATATGTATCTGCTTTCGCAATTCTTTTATCCGCAATATAATCACCGAAGCGATGAATACGGCGGCAAAGCCGAAAACCGCATAAGGATAGCCGCTGAAATTCTGACTTCGATAAAAGAAACGGTCGGAGATGATTTTCCGGTATTTTTAAAGCTGAACGGCGACAACATCGAAGAGCCTGAGCAGTATTTTGAGGATGTTGTCCGGGCATGTGAAATATTATATGATAACGGTTTAGAGGCGCTTGAGCTTTCCGGTTATCATTCTTCTCCGCGCGGTGAACCTAAAGAACCGTTTTTCAGCGAAAATGCCGCGCGGCTTGTTTCTTTAACTAAACTTCCGATTATTCAGGTCGGCGGAATCAGAACTCTTGAGCAGGCAGAGGAAATATTAAGCCGTGGGATAACTGCCGTTTCGATGGCGCGGCCGTTTATCTGTCAACCGGATCTGATTGAGCATTGGGCAAATGGCGAGCGGGCTAAGTGCATAAGCTGCGGCAGATGCGGCGGAAATCGCGGAAGGTGTATCCTTTGACATCGGTTGTTCATCCCTTCCCTGCCGTATATTCGCAAGAAAGCGAAACGCTCATATTAGGCAGCTTTCCTTCGGTAAAATCTCGTGAGAACATGTTTTATTACGGTCATCCGCAAAATTGCTTCTGGCGGGTAACCGCTGCGGTTTTTGGGGCTGATGTACCGGAGACGATTGACGAAAAGAAAAGATTTATAATTGAAAATCGCCTTGCTCTCTGGGATGTGATAGAATCTTGCGAGATTACCGGTTCTTCCGATGCTTCAATTAAAAATGCGGTTGTTAATAATATCGCAGGTTTGATAGCCAAATCGAAGATAAACCGTGTATTCTGTAACGGAGGAACGGCGGGTAAACTTTATGAGCGTTATATTTATTCACGAACCGGTATTGCCGCCTTAATTCTCCCTTCTACTTCTCCGGCTAACGCTGCATATAACCTTGAAAGACTGATTGATGCTTGGAAAATAATAAAATAAAAACCGGATTTTCACCGGTTTTTTGTTATTAAGCGCCGAAATTCGGGATTATGATAAATCCATTGATTTCAAATAGAAATTCCTTGGAAAATAACAGCGATGCTATATCGGCTGAATTTTCGGGGAGTTGCTTCGCTCTTATAAGTCCTGTCGCCTGATGTCCGGGATGGTGGCAGTCGGAGCCGATCGTGGGTATTAAGCTGTTATCGACTGCCCATTCGACGGCAAGCGGATTGCGGCTCCTGTGGTTGAGATGCATATTGAATACCTCAACGCCGTCGAGCAGTGACGGATCAATTCTTACCATACCGTCCCTAAACGGGTGAGCCTGAAGGAAAAAGTGTTGAGTTTTTTTATATTCACGGCAGAAGTCTTCGACCGAACCCGGCAGGTAGTCGTAAAAAGCGTCGCAGTCAGCTTCGTCTATACCGAAAATCAGATAGTCGTTATTGTTTGGGGAAAAACGAAGCTCTGCTCCGAGACAAACATTCATCCCGAGTTTTTTTCCGAAAGATTTGGTTTTTTCGTATGCTTCCATGAACTCCCGAACCGACTCACTCCTCGATCTGCCGTTCTGCAGCATTCCGGGGGTGTAGTGATTCGTGACGCACAAGCAATCAACGTTCTTTTCGTGATAAATTTGAGCCAGTTCGTCAGGCGGAAATTCCGAACATCCCGACACCGGGTTTGTGTGAGCGTGAAGCTCTATTCGATATGGGTATTCATTTATCAATTCTTTGATATCGATCATTATACACCCGCCTTGACGGTAACTTCAACGCCTTTCGGTGCCGTGACTTCGGTTGTTACATTTTCGTCGCTGTCTTTTGTATTCCGTATTGTAACAACGCCGTGAGGGGTGGGATAAGTTCCGTTTGCATATGAAAGATCACCTAAATGAGGTTCAATCGTAAGCTTGCGGCATCCGGGCTCTTCGACTTTTACTCCGAGAATATAATGCGTCATGAAAGGACAAGGGCCGGACGCCCAACCGTGGCAGAGGCTGTGACGGAATTTCACATAGCAATAAGCGCCCCAATCGCCGTGGATATCGACTTTACCCTCCGGAACGAGCTCGTCTATGGGAGCTGCGTTCTTCATCCAGTTGATGTCAAAGTCCTCCCAGAAAGTAGTGGCTCCCATCGAAAGCATTCCGCCCCAATAATCGCGCATTCCGTCCAGCGCTCCCTGCCAGTCTTCAGCCAGTGCTTTTGCAGTCAGGATATAATAGCCAAAGAAGGTAGAAAAACCGTGAGCTCCGTCTTTGCTTATGAGCTTTTTATTCATTTCATCTGCGTTAGCGATACCGGAAAGCACCAGTAAAGCGCCGGCAGATTTGGAACCGTTCGGATCCGGATTGTGTTTCTTCATGCGCTCGGCGGTTTCGCAGCATTTAGCGGCAAGGACAGGATTTTTGAGCTCTTTAAGAAGATATGCTCCGCCCTTCAGAGCCATACATAAAAGTCCCTGCATGCCGGCGTGCATCGCCTCGGGATTTGCGTTATTCGGCCAGTCGAGGAATTTAACCGGCAGCTGTTCAACTCCGTTTTCATCGACAAGAGTTATAAGATGAGCGAGAAGTTTTTCGAGATATTCCTTTTGGCTCAAAAGATAGCTGTAATTACCGGTCGCAAGGTACCAATCTTTATGCAGCAGTATCCACCAAAGCGAATACGCCGGCATTCCGTTCATCCAGCTCATTTTACCGATACTAATCGGTGCGTCTTCCCGGGCAAGGTCAAGCGACTTCGGAACGACTTCGTTATATCCGAATGCGGCAGCGATTGTCAGCACCTCGGTATGCATATCGCCTATCCAGACAAGACGGTCGCGCTTGATGCCGTCCCAGAGGTATTCCTGCATATTGAGATGGGCGGTATAGGCGGCGGTGTTCCAGATACGATTAAGCAGCGGATCGGAGCAATCGAAGGAGCCTTTATAATCGATATCCCGGAAGATAAAGACAGCGGATACGCTCTTTAATGTGATTTCGGCTTCATCGTCCAAAAGGTCAATACGGCAGAAGCGAAAGCCGGATTCGTTTACTTCCGGAGCGCAGAAGAATCCGACATTAATCACCTGGTCTCGGGGAGCGTGGTCATTTGTCGTATTTTTAATGCCCAAATCTGTCATCGCTTCCATTGCCGACTCACCGCGGCGGACACGAATATTTGCGCGGTTGTTATCTTTGGAGGTTACCGTTTTTACCATTATCCGGACGGTTCCGTTAAGCTCTATTCCGTAGTCAAGGAGAATTGAAGCCTTCGGTTTTCCCGGGCGGTTTCTCAGGACGCATACCGGAGAATCTCCGAAGGAAATCTGCTGGCTGCGCTCAAGAAGCAGGCTGTCTTCGAAGGAAACATCAGCTCCCTCTTCTCGTGAGGTCCAGAGCACTCTCGTAGGTGTTATATAGCGTCTTGATCTTACATCGGGGTCCGAGCCCTGCAAAGCCGGTATTTTTTCATAAATTTTTGACATATCTTTTTCCTTTCGGTTAAGTATAACTGGAAGTTGTTTGTTTTTTAAAGATTGTCATTATTATAACCCATTCTGATGAAAATATCAAGCAGGATAAATAAATTTGTAAATATAGAAATTATACGTATTTTTATCTACAAATAATGTTGACGTTCTTGACAGAGTCGAAATAATATTGTATAATTATCACAGGATACAGGATTGTTATTTAACTATATATCCTGACCGGCATCAAGTTTATCTATCTTGCAGATATTAATGGGGGGTGAAATGAACTTAATTAAACGCACGGCAGCGCTATTGCTTGCTTTGTGCCTTGCTTTCGCCGTATTTTCCTCCTGCGGCAAGGCTGCGGATTCCGGAAAAACCGACGGAACTCTTTCGGCTGACGGTACGGCGGCAGAAACCACGGAAGCCGAGACCGGGGTACTCGATTACCTTCCAAGTATGGATTTTAGCGGCAACACCTTCATAATACTTCAGAGAGAAGGCTTTGATTACGAATTCAAATCGGAAGAACAGACCGGAGATCTGATAGAAGATGCCATTTACCAGCGAAACAGACTTATAGAAGACAACTATAATGTAAAAATCGCTACAATCGAAAAACCATATACCTGGGGCGGAGGAGATACTTTTAACAAAGAACTGGTAAGCTCCGTTATGGCAGGAAATTCAGATTTTGATATTGTTGCAGGTTACGCGGCAATGATTCTCGGAGCGATACAAAAAGGGCTTTTCATCAACTGGTACGACGTTCCGAATATTAATGTCGAACATCCGTGGTGGTCTCCTCAGATCGCCGACTCGCTCACCATTAATAAAAAGATGTTTGCTATGTCGGGTGACATTTCACTGTCTCTTTGGGAATCCATGGAATGCATTTATTACAATCAGAAAATTGCGGAGAATTACAATTCCGGAGATTTATATAATATCGTCAAGGACAACGGATGGACATTTGATGTAATGAATACAGCCGCTTCGCAGGTTTACGGTGACCTAAACGGCAACGGCGAATTTGACCCCGCCGATATGCATGGTTTCATAGCTGTACACACTACTCCGATCGATGCTTTCCTTCCCGCATTCGATATTCAGGTAGTCAAGCGCGGCGATGACGGTTGGCTGCATTTTACCATTAACAGCGACAGAACCGTCGGAGCGCTCGAAAAACTTGCGAGTATGTTTTTCGGCGGCGGACAATACGCCTTCATGACTGCCACCGAAAACCTTGAAGTAATATTTAAAGAAGACCGCTCTTTATTCTACGCTGCTGATCTTCGGCTTTCGGCAAATCTCAGGGATATGGAAACGAATTACGGAATTCTGCCGTATCCGAAATATGATGAAAATCAGGAAAAGTATTATTCTTCTTCAACCGACGGTTTTTCAGTAATACTTTTCCCTTCTACCGTAAAGAATATTGAATTTGCCGGTTTTATAACCGAAGCGCTTTGCGCTGCGAGTTCGGAAATAGTCGTTCCGGCATATTATGATGTTGCGCTTAAAGATAAATACAACCGAGACGCACAAAGCGCCGAAATGCTCGACATCATTAGAAGCGTTCTGGTATTTGACTACGGATATCTTAACAGTTTTGCGCTTGACGGAGCCGGACATATTTTCGTTGAACTTGCCCGTAAAGGCAAAACCGACTTTGCTTCCGATTATGCAAAAAAAGAAAAAATGCTTGAGAAAAAGCTTGAACTCATGCAGGAAGCTTATGCAGATTAAAGAATTTAAAATCTATACTATAAAGGAGCGTTTTTTATGAAAATTCTGTTTATGGGCGATTCAATCACCGATGCCGGCAGAAACGGTGCGATGGGTCAAGGATACCCCTTGCTTGTTAATGCAAGGCTAAACGTTCTCTATCCCGGAAAGCTTAAGTTCATTAACAACGGTATCAGCGGAAACCGCATTGTGGACTTATATGCCCGCATTAAATGCGATGTCTGGAATCATGAGCCGGATGTACTGAGCGTTCTTATCGGTATAAACGACGTCTGGCATGAAATCGGCAACAAAAACGGCGTCGATGCCGTGCGATTCGAGCGGATGCTTTCGATGTTCTGTGAGGATACCCTTGAACGGCTTCCGGATATCAAAATTATTCTGATGGAGCCGTTTGTCTTCAAGGCTGCCGCAACCGAAGGAAACTGGGCATATTTTGACAGCGAAACCAAGCTCCGCGCCGAGGCGGTGAAGCGAATCGCAGAGAAATACAATCTCATTTTCCTGCCGCTGCAGAATATGTTCGACAAAGCTTGCGAGATTGCGCCGGCTGCTTTCTGGCTTCACGACGGAGTGCACCCGTCTCCGGCGGGACATCAGCTGATTGCCGACAAATGGATTGAGACGTTTGAGAGCAAGATATTAAATAAATAATGAAACGGCAGGGAGGCGTTTTGGCGCTTCCCTGCCGGTGGTTATTGTTGGGGTGGATTTTGTTCTCTTACACCACTAAGATGTTATTTATTTCAGCATAAAATTCCATTCGGGCGCATATTTTCTGATAAATAATTTTTCAAGCTGTTTTGTCACTTCTATTGCTTCTTGAGTTTTTCCGACAACGAGAATATATGTGGTTATTTCGTCAAGATGGTTGTAAATAGTCTGTCCCGAAGGATGTTTTCTTGCGCTGTCGCTGTCGCGTCGATAATCGCTAAGTCGTTTTCTGAAACCTCCGTTATCCAATTCTATGGCTCTGCCAAGATACTTTGTTTCACCTTTGACTACATGGCGATATAGACCAACACAGTCATTGTATTGTGTCAGACTGGCTGTTTTGAGTGGACCTATGTTTACCCACGCTCTGTCCCACTGTTCCAGTGATTTGTTTAAATATTCACCGCCACTGCTATAGTTTGAATATCCTTGATTTGATGATTTGCTTTTGCCAGTGTTTTCAGTTTGAGGTTTCAGCTTATTTAGCTTTTCACGAGCTTGTGATATCTTTTCTTTTTTCTCGGCAGATGTCTGTGTACGTTCATAATATCGAAGTCTTGTTTCAGAATCACGAACGGCTTTACTTACCATTTTTGAAACACCTTGAAGAAGCTTATCGAAAAAATCAGACATATTAATCCTCGTATAATATAAAGTAGT